>ERZ773049.1575-NODE-1575-length-13025-cov-2.544102_pt1 | contig 13025 bp, 11 predicted proteins | sample MGYA00580633_ERZ773049 | MGnify/ENA primary metagenome ERZ773049 (study PRJEB29015, sample SAMEA2737991) | human oral metagenome | biome: human oral; feature: human-associated habitat; material: dental | place: China | collected 2066 ... | reverse complement strand
TCGATGCCATTGCGTATTTCCAGAGTCACAAGGCGCTCTTTGCGCCGGCAAAAGCGGCAAATGCGGGCGGTGTTGCAACCTCTGCACTCGAGATGTCGCAGAACTCCGAGCGTCGTCAGTGGACGTTCGAGAAGGTAGACAAGCGTCTTCGCAAGATCATGTCACATATCTATCGCGATGCGAAGAAGAATGCGGAGCTCTATGCAGATCCTGACGATCTCGTCGCGGGCGCGAACATCACGGCGTTTGTAAAGGTTGCGGATGTGATGCTCGCACACGGTCTGGTGTAATCGAATATCGTTTGAACATGGGCTGCTTCGGCAGCCTTTTTTCTTTGAACAAGTGTGCAGAAATGCGAGAACTGTGCTATAATAGGCGGGATTTTAGGGAGCTCTATAGAGGAGGAGTATATTTACTGTGGATATTTCATTGATGGAGCTATTGAAGGTCGTCATTCTGGGCATTGTGGAGGGGCTGACGGAGTGGCTGCCCGTATCGAGTACGGGGCATATGATTCTCGTCGATGAGTTCATCCGTCTCGATGTCTCGACAGCATTTATGGATATGTTCCTCGTAGTGATCCAGCTCGGTGCGATTCTCGCCGTCGTCGTGCTGAACCTCGAAAAGCTCAATCCGTTTCTAAAGAGTAAGTCGGAGGCGGAGCGGCGTGAGACCTTTGACCTTTGGGGTAAGGTCATTGTTGCCTGTCTACCCGCTGCCGTGATCGGGCTTGCATTCAATAAATATATGGAAGAGCATTTTATGAATGCGCCTGTGGTCGCTGCGATGCTGATTCTCTACGGCGTGCTCTTCATCGTGGTCGAGCGCTGGAATAAGCGGCGTACGCCGCGCGTGGATGATCTTGCGGCTCTGGACTACCGTACGGCATTCATCATCGGTATGTTTCAGGTACTTTCGCTCGTTCCGGGTACGAGCCGTTCGGGTGCGACGATTCTCGGCGGCATCATCTTCGGAGCAAGTCGTTATGTGGCAACGGAGTTCACGTTCTTTCTCGCCATTCCCGTCATGTTTGGCGCATCCTTCCTGAAGCTTGTGAAATTCGGATGGAACTATACCGGAACGGAGCTTGTGATCCTCGGCGTCGGCATGGTGACAGCATTTATCGTGTCCATCCTCTCGATTCAGTTCCTCCTGCGCTACATCAAGCGTAACGACTTCACGGCGTTCGGCTGGTACCGCATCGCGCTTGGCATCATCGTGCTTGCCTACCTCTTCATGGTCGGCGATCCGACGAAGGAGTGACCCATGAAAATCATCGCAGGGTTGGGCAATCCCGGCACGGAGTATGCACAGACGAAGCATAACGTCGGCTTTATGCTGGTTGATGTACTTGCAACACGTCTGAATGCCCCCGCATGGAAGGAGGATTTTTTTTCCTCGGTCACGGAGGTGCACATCGGTGGGGAAAAGGTCTTTCTCGTGAAGCCGCTCACCTATATGAACAACAGCGGCGAGGCGCTCGGTCCTATGCTTTTGTACTATAAAATGGATGTGGATGATCTGACTGTCGTTCACGATGACATGGATATCCCCGCGGGGACGGTGCGCATTCGCAGGAAGGGCAGCTCGGGCGGGCACAATGGGATCAAATCCATCATTGCTCATGTGGGCAGCGAGGATTTTGCGCGCGTGCGCATTGGTATCGGGCGACCGCCGACCGGTTGGACGGTCATCAATCATGTTCTTGCGCCGTTTTCATCAGAGGATGCGCCGAAGATTCGCGAGGCGATCGACTATCTCCTTCCCGCAGTGGAGTGCATTGTAACGAACGGTGTGGACTTCGCGATGAATCGCTATAATCCGCACAAGAAAAAGACAAAGAAGCAAGAGGGGAGCCATGAAGCCAAAGAAGAAGGCGGTACATCCGCGCATGCAGAGGGATGAGGTGACGGCGGTCTACGCCGACAAACACGGAAATATCTGCACGGCGGAGGGGCTGCGCGCGTTCGGGCGCGTTGGCACGCAGAATGTTCCGCTCTGTCCTGATGATCTCATTCCGCTGCCGGAGAGTGCAGATCTCATGTTTATGCCCGGGCACACGGCTGTTGGGCAGCGTGCAAACGGGGAAGAAGAGCAGCTTGCCGGAACGGCAGTCGCCGCGATCCTGCCGCAGGGCTATACCCGCACGCATCTCCCTGCCTTTCATCGCTCCGATGGTGCCGCGCCCCTGCCGCTTTACGGTTATACCGCTGTCGTTTCCTATCGTGGAGAGCTTCATGTTACAGCTGTGTATACGGATGAAAACGAAAAATGGGATCCTGCCAACTATAACGGGAAAGAGCTCAAGAAACTCGTGCGGCGCACGATGAAGGAACTGCCGAACAACCGCATCGTCGCTCAGGTAGGGAACTGCTCGTTGAACTATCACTGCCTGACGGCACAGAATCTTTTTTACAGACGTTGGGAGTGCGGTGTGCCGACATCACTCGTCTGCAATGCGAATTGTCTTGGCTGCATCTCATTGCAGAGCTCAGAGTGCTGTCCCTCGCCGCAGGAGCGCATCACATTTTCCCCGACGGCGGAGGAGATCGCCGAGGTTGGGATCTATCATCTCTCCATCGCGCCGGATGGGATTATCAGTTTCGGGCAGGGCTGCGAGGGCGAGCCGTCGCTTGCGGCGGACAGAATCGCGGAGGGAATCCGTAAGATTCGCGCTGTGACCGCGCGCGGGCAGATCAATATGAATTCGAATGCCGGATTTCCGGAGGGTATGAAGAAGATTGTGGATGCGGGTCTGGATTCGCTGCGCGTATCAATCATCAGTGCGCGCGATGAGAGTTATGATGCATATTATCGCGCGAGCTATCCGCTGGCGAGCGTAAAGGAATCGCTGCGCTATGCACTCGATCACGGCGTCTATGTATCGCTCAATCTGCTGCATTTTCCCGGCTTTACCGACCGTGTGGAAGAACTGGCGGCGTGGCAGGAATTTTTCCGCGCCTTCCCTGTTCAGATGATTCAGATGCGGAATTTGAACATCGATCCGACGCTCTTTCTGCGCACGATGCCGAAAGAGACTACCGCCCCCGTCGGGACGCGCGTATTTATGGATGAACTACATGCGGAGTTTCCACAGCTTGTCATCGGCAGCTTTAGTCACTATGTCACTGTATGACTAATTGACTTCTTGTACAATATCGGATAGAATGACCTTGTACCTCATAGAGGTATGGGGATTTCTTTTATGGAAAAGAGATAGTTTCCTATTATTTCTTAGCGCTGGCTCTGGGGTGCGGCGGCATTTCAGAGGACGAGGAGAAGGTTGTCGAGCCGTCAGCGGATGCCTTCCGGCACACTCTGTCGATAGTCTGTGATCAAAACGCAGGGGTGACTCTGCGGACAAAGCTGCAGATGGAGCGAAATCCCTGAGCGATTTATTTATTATCGGTCAGGAGGTATTTTTATGTGTGGAATCGTTGGTTATGTTGGGGATCGTCAGGCGGCGGAGTTCCTGCTTGACGGACTCTCGAAGCTTGAGTATCGTGGCTATGACTCTGCCGGGATTGCCGTCTATGACGGTGAGAACATCCGCGTCGAAAAGAGTGTCGGTCGCCTTGCGGCATTGCGCGATAAGATCAAGGGGAATGTGCCCGTAGGCAGCCTCGGTATCGGTCATACGCGTTGGGCGACACACGGGCGCCCGTCGGATGTCAACTCACATCCGCATACGGACTGTCACGGCGACTTTGCCATCGTGCACAACGGCATCATCGAGAACTATCTTTCGCTGAAGGAAGAGCTCATCACGAAGGGGCACGTTTTTCGGTCTGAGACGGATACGGAGGTCGTCGTACATCTCCTCGAGGAGGTCTACACGGGGGACTTTGTCGCCGCCGTACGTGCGGTCCTGGCGCGGATCGAGGGCTCGTATGCGCTTGTTTTTATGAGCCGTAGGCATCCGGATATGCTCATCTGCACGAAGCAGGACAATCCACTCATCATTGGTCTGGGTGAGGGGGAAAACTTTATCGCCTCGGACATCCCTGCCATTATTTCCAAGACGCGCCGCACCTATATTCTCAGCGACGGGGAGGTTGCCATTGTCCGCAAGGATGCGGTTGAGGTGACGAATCATCTCGGTGCACCCGTACCGAAGAAGGTGTTCGAGGTTACGTGGAATGCCGAAGCCGCGGAGAAGGGTGGCTACGAGCATTTTATGCTCAAGGAGATCCACGATCAGCCAAAGGCGGTGCGCGACACGATGAGTCAGCGCATTACGGCTGATAAGAAGGCGATCTCCTTTGAAGAGCTTACATGGGATGCAGCCTATTTGCACCCGTTCAACAAGATTTACATTGTCGCCTGCGGAACGGCGTACCATGCAGGGCTCGTGGGCAAGTACTACATCGAGAAGCTCGCGCGCGTACTCGTCGAGGTGGATGTCGCCTCCGAGTTCCGCTATCGCGATCCGATTGTGGATGAGAAGACCCTTTTGATTGTGGTCTCCCAGTCGGGGGAGACGAGCGATACGCTTGCTGCGCTCAAGGAGTCGAAGCGCCGCGGAGCAAAGACGCTCGCGATTACGAACGTGGTTGGCTCCTCCATTGCACGCGAAGCCGATCAGGTCGTCTATACGTGGGCAGGTCCCGAGATTGCGGTTGCCTCGACAAAGGCGTATACGACACAGCTCGTTCTCTTCTTCATGCTTGCCCTCTACATGGCGGAGATCAAGGGGACGATTTCGAAGGAGTGTACAGCGGAGCTTGTCACGAAATTGCAGGAGATTCCGGCGCAGGTCTCAGAGATCCTGTCTGATGTCGATCCGATCAAGACGTTTGCAAAGCAGTACGGCTTCAACGAGGATGTCTTCTACATCGGTCGTGGCTTGGACTACGCCGTCTCGCTCGAGGGTGCACTCAAGCTCAAGGAGATCTCCTACATCCACGCCGAGGCATATGCGGCGGGCGAGCTCAAGCACGGAACACTGGCTCTCATCGTCGAGGGAGTACCTGTGATTGCACTTGCAACACAGCAGAGCGTCTATGAGAAGACGCTCTCCAACATTAAGGAAGTCAAGGCACGCGATGCCGTCGTCATCGGCATTGCGGCAGAGGGGGATACAGAGCTCGAAAAATACGTCGATCACGTCATGTACGTACCGGCGTCGGATGAGTTTATCATGCCGATCCTGTCTGTCATCCCGCTTCAGTTGCTCGCTTACTATGCGGCGATTACGCGCGGCTGCGATGTGGATAAGCCGCGCAACCTTGCGAAGTCCGTTACCGTCGAGTAATTTTCAAACGAATATGACAGCAGAGCTTCTATGTGGGGGCTCTGTTTTTTCTTTTAAAAAGGCGTGACAAGACCTTCAACTCATGCTATAACTATGTTCATTATGGTGAATGAAACAGCAAGAATCAACATCAACAACATCCTCGAACGCGCGATTGACATTGGGCAGCGCATGCTCGTGACAGGTGCCGAGGTTGGACGCGTGGAGCGCACAATCAACTTCATCTGCCGCGCCTATGGGGTGCGCCATGTGGATGTCATGGTCATTACGACCAGCATCATTGTAACATTGCGCGGCAACGACATCGGCGTGCTCACGCAGATGCGGCGCGTTCCGGGTCAGAACTTCGACTTTCAGCGGCTTAAGGCGCTGAATCAGCTTTCGCGCGAGATTTGCGCAAATCCCATGTCATCCGACGAAATCAAGGTGCGCATTCATGCGATTGATACGATGGAGACGATCTCGCTCAAGGCGTCCCTGTTCTATTGGGCACTGATCGCGGGGAGCTTCTCCGCGTTCTTCGGCGGGCGGTTGGAGGATGCCATCTGCGCGGGCATTGTGGGGGTGTTGCTGCGCCTTTTGCAATACCTTCTTGGTCAGACAAAACTCAATCCATATTTTGCGCTTGTTCTGCTCAGCTTCGTCGGAGGAATACTTGCAAACTCATTCATGTGGTTTGGTATGGACATCCATCCCGCCGCAATCAATATGGGCAATATCATGCCCGTCATTCCGGGGCTTGCGCTCATGAACTCGATCCGCGATATGTTCAGTCAGGAGACAATCTCGGGGCTCATCAAGAGTGCCGAGGCGTTCATCCTGAGCCTCCTCATTGCGACGGGCTTTGCATTCAGTGCGACGGGGACGCTCATTGCCTTTGAGACGACGGGATGGGTCTATCTCCTGACATCATTTGTAGGCGGCTTCTGCTTCCATCTGCTCTGGCACGGGCACTTCAAGGATGCCGTCATGGGGGCGGTGGTCTGCATGGGCGCATGGGGATTCACGATGCTCTTTGTTGCAATGGGATGGAACGAGTTTGCAGGCTACTTTGCGGGGGCGGTCTTTGCGACGATCGCGGCGGAAATTCTGGCGCGCATCTACAAATCCCCCGCAACGATCTTCCTCATCATCGGCGTCATCGCGATGGTGCCGGGCGGCTCGCTCTACCGTACGATGTTCTACGCCGTCGCTGCCGACTGGGAGAAATTCGGAACGCAGGGGATCAAAACATTTCTCTATGCCGTGTCGATTGCAGCGGGGATTGTCATTGCAACGGCGATTTGGGAGACGGTAAAGGCATGGCTGATGGCGCGGAAGAAAAAAGAAGATCCACTTGCGAAGGAGCCTTGCTGCACACGGAGCGGACGATGATGGAAGGAAAACGACAATGGCAATGAACGAGCGTAGACGCCTTTGGCTGACAGTCTTTCTCGGTGTCATGACGGCGATTGCACCGCTCTCGACGGATATGTATCTGCCGGCACTGCCCGAGGTCCGGGCGGATTTTGGCGTATCGACCTCGCTCGTTCAGCTCACACTCACAATGACGACACTCGGCATGGCACTCGGACAGATTATCGCAGGTCCCTTGAGTGATCTCCTCGGACGACGCAGACCGCTCTTGAGCGGGATGCTCGTCTTTATCGGTGCAACACTCGGCTGCGTACTCGCAGAGGACATCTATCTCTTTCTCTTCTTCCGCTTCTGTGCGGGCTTTGCGGGGGCAAGCGGCATTGTCATCGCGCGTGCGATTGCGCGTGATGTCTGTGAGGGAGCGGAGCTGACACGTTTTTTTGCTGTGCTTATGATGGTGAATGGATTTGCACCGATCATCGCGCCTGTCATCGGCGGTCAGATTCTGCTCTTTGCCGACTGGCGCGCAACGTTTGTGTTGCTCACAGGCATCGGCATGTTCCTCGCAACTGCGACCCTCATCTATCAGGAAACGCTGCCGAAGGAACGGCGCAGTGCGAATATGACGGATTCACTGAAGAAGATTCCGGCGCTCCTGCGCGATCGTTACTTTCTTGGGCACTGCCTCCTGCAATGCTTCGTATTTGGTGCATTCTTTTCCTATCTTGCCGGTTCTTCGTTCATCTTTCAAAACATTTATGGAGTCTCTCCGCAGGAATACAGTATCATCTTTGCCGTGATCGGCGCGGGACTGCTGCTCTCCGGGATCTTGCCCGCACGCCTTGCGGGGCGGGTTCCGGACATCACGATGTTGAAATACTCTGTACTCGTTCCGCTGATCGGGAGCGCACTGCTGCTTGCCGGTTTTTATTTTGCCGCGCCGCTCACCGTCATTTTCGTCCTGCTATTTCTTACGGTTGTACCGCTCTCTGTGATGGGGGCCGCGAGTTTTTCCCTTGCACTTTCGCGGCAAGGAAAGAATGCGGGCAGTGCGTCGGCACTCATCGGCTGCTTCTCCATGCTACTCGGCGCATGCATGATGCCAATGGTCGGAATCGCTGGGGATCATACCGCGATTCCGATGGGTATTATCATGCTGACGGGGTATGGGATGGGCGTTTCGGTTTTCTATGGGATGATCGCCGCAGAGCATCGCACAATGCGCTGATGCTCTGCAGAAAACTCCATGCAGAGGGAAGATGTCCGTGGGGGATCCGCACAGTTTTCAGCTATCTTTCACCTCGTTTTTGTATACTTTTCCAGAAAAGATCGGATACAATCTGTGGGAGATGATATGATGCGCGTGCTTTTGGCAGAAGATGATCTGCGGCTCGGAAAGCTCGTTCAGTATATGCTCGAACAGAACGACATCTCTGTCGAATGGGTGACAGACGGTAGCGATATCTATGAATACGCGACCTATGCGGAGTACGATATCCTGATTCTGGACTGGATGATGCCCGGGGAGACCGGCGTTGAGGCGTGCGCACGCCTGCGCCGCAATGGCTATGACCGCGCGATTCTCATGCTGACGGCGCGGGACTCGGTGGAGGACCGCGTGACGGGGCTCGATGCGGGGGCAGATGACTATCTCGTGAAGCCGTTCGAGTTCTCGGAGCTACTCGCGCGTCTGCGTGCGCTCGGACGGAGGACGACTCAGCGGATCCGGCATGAAGTGGATGAGATTGGCGGGTTCAAGCTGAATCGCACAGCAAACGTCCTTGAGAAGAATGGCAAGATGATCCAGCTCTCGCCGCGCGAGTTCCAGCTGTTCGATCTCCTTGCACAGAACATCGGCATCGTTGTGCCGCGTGACATCATCCTTGACCGCATCTGGGGACTCGAGGCGGATGTCAGCTCGAACAACATCGACTCCTATATGAAGATGCTGCGCAAGAAGCTCGATGCGGCAGGGGAAGGAGATGCCATCAAGACGATTCGTGGCGTCGGCTACAAATTGGAGACGCCGGATTGAACGAGCAGAATGTATTCGGGCGCAGCCGTCTGCGCCTCATGCTGCGTTATGCACTTGTCATGGGAGGACTGGTCATTGTCCTCCTTTTTGCCATGCACAAGACAATGGAGTGGGCGATTACATCCGAGCAGGCGCGCGAACTGCTGGACACAGCGGACAGTGTCGCGGAGGCACAGGCGTACGCCATACTCCATCCGGGAGCGGATACGGATGAATCTCAGCTCTACCGCAGCACGAATGATCGGCTCTTCTACTATGTATTTGATGGAGAAGGGCGTCTCGTGAGTTTCTCACGTGCATCCTTTCGCATTGAGTCCTTTGTCCTCGATATTATGACTGTGTGGGATGCGCCGGAGAGAGAGGTGCGTGTCTTTACAAAGACAAATGAGCGCGGTGCACCAACAAAGGTGATGATGACCTCGCAGACGGTGTTCAGTCCGCCACTGCCCATGCAGACGGTCTATGTCGGCAAGGATGTCACTGCCATGTATAACGGGATGGAGAAGGCGACATGGGCACTTGCAGTGCTCGGAGGGTTGGCACTCATCTTTGCCGCCGCAATCGGTTATGTGCTCTCGGGGGGTGCGATGAAGCCCGTGCGTGAGGCATATGAAAAACAGCGCCAGTTTGCCGCTGATGCCTCGCACGAGCTCCGTACGCCGCTTGCTGTGGTGCTTGCCTCTGCCGACCTCCTGCGGAGCGATCCGTCGATTGCATCACCATTTTTGAAACAGGTCATTGAGGACGTGCGCGATGAGGTGAAGAAGATGACGAAGCTCGTCGGCGATCTCCTCACTGTGGCACGTACCGATGGAAGAGCGAACCAACTAAAGCCCGTACGTATGGATCTTGTCTCTGCCGCACAGCAGACCGTGCGCATCATGCGTCCCTTTGCAGAGAAGAAAGATATTGTGATCGACGAGGAGCTCCCAAAACGTGCGGAAATTCACGCAGACGAGCAGAAAATCAGGCAGCTCATTTTGATTTTAGTCGATAATGCAGTTAAGTATACGCCGGAGCATGGTCGTATTTCGGTTCGCGTGCAGGAGGAGAAGGGGAACGTGGAGCTCTTTGTTTCTGATACCGGCATCGGCATTGCACCGGAACATCAGGAGCGCATCTTCGAGCGGTTCTATCGTGTGGACAAGGCGCGCTCGCGTCGCATGGGCGGAAACGGTCTCGGACTCGCCATTGCGCGTGAGATTGTCGAAGCACATGGGGGCAGTATTACGCTTGAGAGCGAGCCGGGGAAGGGTACAACGTTCCGTGTGCAGCTGAAAGCACGAATGAAGAATTAGTGAGATGATCGAAATGAAAGAGACCGATCTGTTTTTTAGGCTCGAAAATGTCACCCATATTTATCGGAGCGGGGAGGGCAATGGGCATGAGGCTCTGCGCGAGGTCACGCTCTCCATCGCGGCAGGAGAGTTTGTCGCGGTCCTTGGAGCGAACGGCTCCGGCAAGTCGACCCTCGCGCGTCATCTGAATGCGCTCCTGCTTCCGACAGAGGGAATGTGCCTTGTACGCGGTTGGGATACGAAGGATGAAGAGCGACGGTGGGACATCCGCCAAGAGGTCAGCATGGTGTTCCAGAATCCGGACAATCAGCTCATTGCGGCTGTTGTCGAGGATGATGTGGCGTTTGGCCCCGAGAACCTCGGCGTTCCTCCAGAAGAGATTCGCACGCGTGTGCAGAATGCACTTGCGCTCGTGGGGATGGAATCGTATGCGCAGGCAGCACCGCATCTGCTCTCGGGAGGTCAGAAGCAGCGGATCGCCATTGCGGGGGCGATTGCCATGCAGACGCATTGCCTCGTCCTCGATGAGCCGACGGCAATGCTCGACCCGCGCGGCAGGGCAGAGGTTCTGAGCGCGGTCGAAAAACTTCATGACGAGCAGGGCATGACCATTGTCTATATTACACATTTCATGGAAGAAGCGATTGCGGCAGACCGTATTGTTCTGATGGACGCGGGGCGCATCGTCATGGACGGGACACCGCGCGAAATCTTTGCGCAGCCGGAGCGTGTGCGTGCGTTGGGGCTCGATGTTCCCCTCGCGACCGATCTCGCGGAACGGCTCAGACATGGTGGACGTGATCTACCGCAGGATATATTAACGGACGAGGAGCTGCTGCATTGTCTATCCAGATAGAATCGCTTTCCTACACCTATATGGAGCATACACCACTCTCACACACGGCTCTGCACGATGTTTCGCTGACGATCGCGGAGGGGTCCTTTACCGCGATTGCGGGTGAGACGGGTGCGGGCAAATCCACACTCATGCAGCTGATCGGCGGTCTGCTCGTGCCGACGGCGGGACGCGTTTTGGTGGACGGTGTTTCTCTTCACGGAAAAACCAAGGAGAAAAAGGAGGAGGCGCGTGCCGCGCGTTTTCGCGTTGGCATGGTCTTTCAGTATCCGGAACATCAGTTGTTCGAGGAGACGGTCTATGAGGACATCGCCTTCGGTCCACGCAATCAGGGACTGACGGACACCGAGGTCAACACCCGCGTCGGAGAGGCGATGGAACTCGTCCGTCTGCCTGACAGCTATTGTGACCGTTCGCCTTTTGCCCTTTCAGGCGGTGAACGCAGGCGCGTGGCAATCGCGGGCGTGCTTGCACTCGCACCGCGCTACCTCGTGCTTGATGAACCTGCGGCGGGACTCGACCCGCGCGGGCGTGAGGCACTGCTCTCCATGCTCACGATGCTTCACCGAGAACGCGGCGTCACCATCGTCCTTGTATCGCACAGCATGGAGGATATTTTGTGCGTCGCCGATCATATGGTCATCCTCGCAGGCGGGCAGGTGATCGGTGAGGGGGAGCCGATCACGCTCTTTCAGCAGGATGATCTTCTTGCGCAAGCAGCTCTTGCTGTTCCGCGCCTCCTTCGACTTGGGCAGAAACTCGAAGCGGCAGGCTATCCTGTCGGAGATTCTGTGACAGTGGAGGATATGGCAAAAAAGATTTTGGCAACCGGATAAATGCAAAAAACCGGATCATAGATCCGGTTTTTTGCTGTGTGATGCTATCTCATGCGCATACGCGGCGGGGTGGATATCCCCGACGGGGCAATTCCTGCCGCCCGATCCTTTGCACGCTCTTCCTCGAGGTAGTACGTGGGATCGACGCCAAGCTCATGAATGAAGTGGTAGAGGTCGTTGCCCGTAGGAACGATCTGTATGGAAGCAGCGCCGTCCTTCTCCTCGGAGAGGTCGATCACCGTGCGTTTGTCCAACAGCTTGCCATTACCATCGGCAAAGAGAATGATGATAGGGGTTGTCGTGCGTCCAAACTTGCTTTCCTTCACAACAGCAAAGCCGAATGTCGTCTTGAGTACGGCTCCCTCAGGGTAGATGGCGACGTTGTTGAAGAACAGTTCCAAGAGCTTCGGATCGAACTGCCCCTTGTTAATATTGTGCATGATGTTGTAGGCAATGTTTGGCATATATGCCTTTTTATAGGGGCGTTCGCTTGTCAACGCATCGTATACATCTGCAATCGCTGCGATCTTCGCAAAGCGGTGTATCTCATCCCCCTTGAGTCCACGCGGGTAACCCCTGCCGTCAATGTGCTCGTGATGTTGTCCCGCAATCGCCGCGAGGATGCTTGCTTTCGGCAGATCTTTTATCTTCAGGATGCGGCGTGCGCCATCAGCCGGATGCTTCTTCATGATGTCGAACTCGATGTTGCTCAAACTCCTGTTTTTATTGAGAATATCTGTGTGCACCTCGATTTTTCCGAGATCGTGCAGGAGACCGCCGAGTGTAATCAGGGAAAGGTCTTCTTTTGGGAGATGACAAAGCATGCCCATCATGGCAGAAAGTACGGCAACGTTGACGCTGTGTGCAAAGGTATAGGCATCATGCGTGCGAATATCTGTAAGCTGGACAAGGTTTTTATGATTTTCAAAGAGATTGAAAACGATCGAATCGGTCACCTTTTGCAGCGCCGGGATATCGAGGGTTCCGTTTTCTTCGATGGATTGAAAGGTATTATAGACGGCACTGATTGCATTGACGCGCGTTTTCTCCTCGATCACATTCGGCGGTGGTGCGAGCTTGTGCTTTGGATCCATCGATGTCACGGTGACCGATTGAATGCCAAGCTGCTGCATACGGCGAATGTAGTCAATCGTAACAGGCTGTCCCTTAACGAGATAGCTCCCTCCCGCAGTATTGAACAGACTTTGACCAAGCACCATGCCATTCTTTAGCTTTGAGACAGGAAGTCGTAGCATCGTTTCCCCCTTATTTTTTAGGTATGTATCGCCGCGTACAGTCTGTAAGAACAACTCCCCTGACTGCGGTCGGATACAGGATCTACCTATATATAATAGCTATTTTCAGTTTACATGAAATGCCATATTTTGTA
>ERZ773049.1574-NODE-1574-length-13026-cov-7.991982_pt1 | contig 13026 bp, 8 predicted proteins | sample MGYA00580633_ERZ773049 | MGnify/ENA primary metagenome ERZ773049 (study PRJEB29015, sample SAMEA2737991) | human oral metagenome | biome: human oral; feature: human-associated habitat; material: dental | place: China | collected 2066 ... | reverse complement strand
GACGGGCAACAACACCTGCTCGGCCAGCGAATCGCTGATCAACGGCCTGCGCGGCGTGGATGTGGAAGTGGTGCAGATCGGCAATACCACCTGCGGCAAGCCCTACGGCTTTACCGCGCATGACAACTGCGGTATGTCATACTTCCCCATCGAATTCAACGGCGTCAACGACAAGGGCGTCGGTGGCTTCGACGCAGGCTTCGAGCCCACCTGCAAGGTGGCCGATGACCTGGAGCACCAGCTGGGCGACCCGAACGAGCGACTGCTGGCCGCCGCGCTGCATCACCGCCAGTACGGCCAGTGCCCCGCCACGGCCAGCACCAAGGCCCTGGGTAGTGCCGCGCAGGCGGGCCTGTCCGACCCGCAGCTGGTGCGCTCTCCCGCCCAGACTTCCAAGTTCGTGCTGCCATGACGTTTTCCCTGCTGCCTTCTTCCTTGTCCGCCGTGTCTTCCCGTCGTGCCCTGGCTGCCGTGTTGCTGCTGTCGGCCGCACTGACCGGATGCTCGTCGCTGACCAGCGGGGAAGGGGGCAAGCGGGAATCCCTGGAGCAGAAAGCCATCCGGGAAGGCGCCCGTGAAGATGTCGAAGCCGACCGCCGCGAGCAGCTGGCGGAAATGCTGCGGCAGGATCCGGGCGCTTCGCTGTCGGACCTGCCGCATGCACGGCTGGCCGCGCAGACCAACCATGCCTGCCTGGCCGCCATCGAGACCATGGCCGAGCGCTACAGCGGCCGTCGCGTGATGCTGGGCGAGGCCGCCTTTGTCGACAGCAGCGACCTGGTGCTGGACCAGACCTTCCTGCGCGGGCCCGATGGCCAGATCCTGGATGGCCGGCGCGGCAAGCCCCAGCCATTCATCATGCAGCTGCGCTTCGGGCCGCGCGGCTGCATGGCCGTGGTGCCGGCGCAGTCCTCCGCCGTGCTGCCCGTTCCTGCCGCGCAGACGCTGCGCGAGTGCCGCTGCCTGCCGCCTTCCCGGAAGTGATTCCTGGAATGACACAAGAACAGGGGGATTCCATGAGCGAGCACATCAAACGAGAGAAAGTTTCGGCACCCGGTGGTCTATATATCCCGCCAAATGTTCTGATCGGGATTTTTGCTTACCACACGGTCTTGCTTTCCATTTCCAGATCGATTGGTGACGGGCTGGGAAGGATCAGCTTCTCTTCATTGTTTTTGTCTTTGGGGATGATATTCGGGGGAGTGGTTTTAGGAAGGCTCTCCGCCCGAGGCAAGATTGTTCTGCCGCTCTGGGTGATAGTGTTCGTTGTTGCGCTTCAGGTGGTTATTGCCGTTTCAGGTAGGGCCATCCTGGGTTAGAGCATGGGTTCTCTGCGAACCCATGGTGAACCGTCCCGGGTATCGAGGAGATTCGTTGAGGGGCAGCCACCGGTGGGGCCTGCAGAATGCGCCTGGCCGCTTGTGGTGCCGCGTACCGGGGCGCGTCGGGGCTGCTTGGCGCGAGGGGCCTTTGCTACCAGGGCACGCGGGCCCGCACCGCCCGCCGGTCAGGTCTGCGATAATGACGGTTTCATCTCGAGTTTCCTGACCGACAGACAGGCTGCGCCGGCGTCATCCTGCGCCTGCTTCCGGCCGGCAGTATCGCTGCCGGTGCCCAGGCCGTGACGCGATGCCTGCGTGCTTGTCTTTCTGACCAACGGCAGCCTGCCGCAGCTACATGGCCCAATACGTATACACGATGAACCGGGTGAGCAAGACCGTGCCACCCAAGCGCCAGATCCTGAAGGATATTTCCCTGAGCTTCTTCCCGGGCGCCAAGATCGGCGTGCTCGGCACCAACGGCGCCGGCAAGTCCACGCTGCTCAAGATCATGGCCGGCCTCGACAAGGAGATCGACGGCGAAGCCATGCCGATGCCGGGCATCAAGGTGGGCTACCTGCCGCAGGAGCCGCAGCTGGATCCCGAGCAGACCGTGCGCGAGGCCGTCGAGGGCGGTCTGGGCGAGATCGTCGAGGCCAAGCAGAAGCTGGAAGAGATCTACGCCGCCTACGCCGAGCCGGACGCTGACTTCGACGCCCTGGCTGCCGAGCAGGCCAAGTACGAGGCCATCATTCAGGCCGCAGGCACCGACAACATCGAGCTGCAGCTGGAAGTGGCGGCCGATGCCCTGCGCCTGCCGCCGTGGGATGCCAAGATCGGCAACCTGTCCGGTGGCGAGAAGCGCCGCGTGGCCCTGTGCCGCCTGCTGCTGTCGCGCCCCGACATGCTGCTGCTGGACGAGCCCACCAACCACCTGGACGCCGAGAGCGTGGACTGGCTGGAGCAGTTCCTGCAGAAGTTCACCGGCACCGTGGTGGCCGTCACCCACGACCGCTACTTTCTGGACAACGCCGCCGAATGGATCCTGGAACTGGACCGGGGCAGCGGCATTCCCTGGCGCGGCAACTACAGCTCGTGGCTGGACCAGAAGAGCAACCGCCTGAAGCAGGAAGAAGCGGCTGAATCGGCCCGCCAGAAGGCCCTGAAGAAGGAGCTGGAATGGGTGCGCCAGAACGCCAAGGGTCGCCAGGCCAAGAGCAAGGCCCGTCTGGCCCGCTTCGACGAACTGTCGTCCTACGAATACCAGCGCCGCAACGAGACGCAGGAGATCTTCATCCCCGTGGCCGAGCGCCTGGGTGATCAGGTCATCGAGTTCCAGAACGTCTCCAAGGCCTACGGCGACCGCCTGCTGATTGACAACCTCAGCTTCCAGATCCCGCCGGGCGCCATCGTCGGCATCATCGGCCCCAACGGCGCCGGTAAATCGACCATCTTCCGGATGATCACCGGACGCGAGAAGCCCGATAGCGGCGAGATCAAGATCGGCCACACGGTGCACATCGCCTACGTGGACCAGTCGCGCGAATCGCTGCAGGGCGACAAGACCGTCTGGGAAGACGTGTCGGGCGGCCTGGACATCATGAACGTCGGCAAGTTCGAGATGCAGTCGCGCGCCTACATCGGCCGCTTCAACTTCAAGGGCCCCGACCAGCAGAAGCTGGTGGGACAGCTGTCCGGGGGTGAGCGTGGCCGCCTGCACCTGGCCAAGACCCTGCTGGAAGGCGGCAACGTGCTGCTGCTGGACGAACCCTCCAACGACCTGGACGTGGAAACCCTGCGCGCGCTGGAAGACGCCCTGCTGGAATTCGCTGGCTGCTGCCTGGTCATCTCGCACGACCGCTGGTTCCTGGACCGGATCGCCACCCATATCCTCGCGGCCGAAGGCGATTCGCAATGGACGTTCTTCGCCGGCAACTACCGCGAGTACGAGGAAGACAAGCGTCGCCGCCTGGGCGACGAGGAAGCCCGTCCCAAGCGCTTCCGCTACAAGTCGATCCACGTGTGATCGATCCACGGGATTCTCTGGACAGGTTCAGGGAATCCCGTGAGGCCCGGCGGGGGAGGAGCGCCGGGCTGTCCAGTCTGGTGCTGGGGGGGGCGTTCTGCGTGCCTTGAGCGAATGGGCGCCGTGACAGAGCAACGATGAGAAGGGTGCCCGACGGCCAGGGGTAGCGACCCAGTCACCGACCCAGTCACCGACCCAGTCACCCCGCAAGTCACCCCGCAAGTCACCCCGCAAGTCACCCCGCAAGTCACCCCGCAAGTCGTGCGGCTTCTGAAGGCCGGGACCGGTGAGCATCCGCGCAGGAAGCTGCAAGCCTTGGAGCACGTGGCCATGCTGGATATGGCTAGGAGGAGGGGCGCAGCTGGCATTACGGCTAGAGTGACGAAAGGGCCCTGCATTTGTTGACGCCCTATCCGGACTGTCGAATTCGGGGTAGGTGCAACATCGGACCAACACGGGATAGGGGCATACGGTGCTCAAGGATATAGTTTTTCCCTATGAGCACCGAAAGCGAAAAACAGAAAAGAACATCCCGCACTACCAAGAGCAATGGGGGAGGAGCCCGGAAGCGTTCAGCGAACGCGGGGATGGAGGGCTCGCTGTTCGAGGTGAGTGCTGAAGACGTAGAGTCCCTGAAAGATGATGAGCTACGGGAACTGGTGGCACGCTTGTGCAAGGCAACGTTGATCGAAGCGGGGTTGCCCGCTACGTGCGTGACTTGGGGAGGTGATCAGCGGGAGCCGGATGGCGGCATTGATGTTCGGGTGCAGCTTCGTGCTGATGATCCATTGCCAAACGGGTCCTGGCTGCGCTGGAGATCCGTTGGATTTCAGGTCAAGGCGACCGAGATGGGGCCCGAGGCTATTAAAAAGGAGATGGGTGTAAAAGATAGCCTGAAAGCGTCTATCTGCGAGCTACTTAAGAATGGCGGCGCATACATCATTGCGGCCCACGACTCCGTGGCTGACGATCGATATCAGAAGCGCGTTGCGGCCATGCGGGAGTGTTCGGATGGTCTGTCGAAGCCTGGTTATTCTGCCTGCGTAGACTACTACGATAGACAGCGTTTGGCCGACTGGGCAAATGAGTATCCCACCGTCGTTGCCTGGGTACATGCCAAAACAAGAGGTGGTGCCCTGCAGGGTTGGGAACCTTATGGGCAATGGGCGACTTCAAAACGGATGCCTGATGGAAAGTATCCACATTTTTTGCCAGATGAGAAGGCGCGATTCATCGACCCTCGTGATTCGGAGCGCACGTTCAATCTGATTGACGGAATTGAGCGTGTGAGAGATGTTCTGCGCAAGGGAATTGAGCGTACCGGTGAGGAGGACGGGAAGCCTGTTCGTCTTGTGGGCCTTTCGGGTGTGGGCAAGACGCGGTTTGTCCAGGCGTTGTTCGAGGCAGATGTCGGCTCAGACGCTTTGGATCAGGAGCTGGCCGTATACGCAGATGCAGGGCGTACGCTGAATCCTCCTCCCACTGTTGTGCTGGATAGGCTGATATCCAGCAAAACACGGGCTGTTCTGATCATAGATAACTGTGCGCCTTCGTTGCACAGAGAGCTTGTTGCAAAACTGGGAAAGGCGGGATCCAAGGCGAGGGTGAGTCTGCTGACGGTTGAGTACGACATCCGGGAGGATCTGCCTGAGGATACGGAAGTCTTTCGGCTGGAGGGAGGGTCTGATGATCTGATAGAGAGAATCATAAGAACGCGATTTCCTAACGTAACGCCGGTTGATGCGGATACTATTGCCCGATTTTCGAATGGAAATTTTCGGGTGGCTATTGCGTTGGCAGACTCCGTGGGGAGGAAGGGGGCGTTGGCGGGTCTAAGCGACAGCGAACTTTTTAAGCGCTTATTCTGGCAGCGTAATGATGAGGATGAGGGGCTTCTTAGTGCGGCTGAGGTCTGCGCGTTGGTCTATTCGTTTGATGGAGAAAATGATAGCGGCGAGTTGAAGTCGCTGGCGTCTCTTGCGGATATCTCGGTGCGTAAACTACGTCGACTCGTTTCATTGCTCGAAAGTCGTGGTTTGGTGCAGAGACGGGGTATATGGCGTGCAATATTGCCACACGCAATCGCCAATCGTTTGGCTGCGGATGCCTTGGAATACGTCTCTTATGAGTCGATTGAGCACCAGATCGTGGCACCAGATCCGAGCGTAAGCGATGAGCCACGGTTGTTGCGTTCGTTTTCCAGACGACTGGGGTACCTGCATGACTCGGAAGAGGCTAGAGAAATAGTAGGACAGTGGCTCTCGCCTGATGGGCTACTTGGTGTTGCTCCCAAGTCCAATCGTTGGTCGCTTTATACAGAGCTGTTGAATAACGTGGCTCCCGTCGATCCGGAGGGGGCTCTTGAGGTCATTGAGCGCCTGGTGGGGAACGGAAGTGCAGATATTGTCATTGAGAGATACAAAAGTTCCATTGACGCTGACTTTCTGAAGGGGTATGGAAAAGGCGTCGATCCGAATATTATACTTGCGGCATATAAAGAGGATGAATCTCTGCGAGAAGGGCGAAATCGCATCATTACGTTCATTCGCTCGATTGCCTATTATGAAGATCTGTTCAGTCGTTGTTTGGATGTCTTGTTGAAATTTGCTGTTGCGGAGGAAAGGGGTAGGCCGACATTCGAGCGAAAAGGGCCTGCGTGCGATATCTTGGAGTCAATGTTCTTCGTTATTTTGTCGGGGACTCTTGCCAAGACGGATCTGAGGCTGAAGTGGTTGGATGACGCCCTGCGTAGTAGCGATGAAGCGGTTCGATCGATTGCTTGCCGCTGTCTCTCAAATGCACTCGAAAGCCAGGAGTTCAGTTCATCCCACAGCTTCGACTTTGGGGCCAGAGAGAGAGATTTCGGCTGGAGACCAGACAAGAACGAAGAGAGGGATTGGTTTTCAAGGTTTATCGGTCTGGCTGCCAAGATAGGTGTTGATTCACTTCCTGTCTCGGCAGAGGTAAAAGGGATTCTTGCAAGGAGGTTTCGGGTCCTTTGGCTGGCAGGGATGGCGGATAAGCTCAGGGACGCTGTTCAGACCCTGTCCGCCACTGGCTGGGAAGAGGGGTGGAGTGCCGTTCGGAAGACCATTAGGCTTCATGGCGGGGAAATGGAGGTGGCGGATCTAAAATCGCTGCGGGAGCTTGATGATGTTATTTGTCCTAGAAGCTTCTTGTCACGATTAAGGGTATTGATACTTGGTGGGCATTTGGGGCTTGTACTTTCAGAGGGAGAGGAGTCGCCCGATCGGTGGCATGATGTGGATAAGCATGTCCAACAGCTCGGGCGAGAATTTTCGCAAGAAGAGCATCTCATGCCCGAGGTTGCACGTTTGCTGACAGGAGGCGGGCGATCTGGTGATCCGACAGTCAAGTCTGCCTTGGGAAAGAGTATTGCCGTCCAAGCATCCGATATGAACAAGGTGTGGGAGATATTGCTGGAAGGTTATGAGTCGTGGCCCGAGATGGAAAGGGATGAAGCTGTATTGAAGGGGTGCCTGGAGGGCGTTTTTGACCGCGATCTCGCACTATTCAATAGACTGCTGGACGAGGCTGCGGAGCGGCAGTCGCTCATCGGGCACGTTCCGTCCCTTCAGGCATTTGCGCCTCTTGATAGCCAGGGTCGTGATCGTTTGCTTGCCCTGATGAAGCGCACAGATGTTCATGCTACGGACTTTTGCCATGGTTGGAATGGTCAGTTTGGAAGGCAGCTTGTTGATGGAAGCTATCCTGATGAGCAAGTTGCTGTGGTCTTCAATGGCTTGCTCGGTATGAGGGGTGGGGCGTTGGTGGCAGTTGAGAAACTGTCTCTTTATATCTGTCAAAGGTCATCTCCGGTCGAGCGAAGCCTTTTTGATGTTTCGTATGAGGTGTTGAGTTCGGTCCTGTTAACTATGGAAGGTGAGTCAATAGTGTCAGGGCGTTCTGATAACTTGATACATCGCGTTGTTCCGGTGATCAAGTTCTTCTTCGGTCCCAAGTCTGGCGTTGATGGTGAGGAGAGGGAGCAGAAAGCACGCCAGATCATGCGACGGCTGGTTGGAGGGACTGTTGCAAGTCGGACGGTTATTTCGTCTGATTTCATGGAAATTCTAGGGGCTTTTTTTGATGTTCAGCCTAGGGCGGCATTGGATGTGTTTGTTGGCGATGATGAGGGTTTTGAGGCGGATAGTCGTCGAAGTGCCTTTGCCAGGAGCGAGTTATTTAGTGATGGCTATGTTCGGGCTTCAGGCATTCCTGAAGAAGTCCTCCTGGAATGGTGTGAGTCGGGCTCTCCTGGTCGCTGGCTCCGTGCTGCAAATTCAGTGTGTTCGGTGGTGCAAGCTTCGGAAGAAACATGGGGTGGAGGTCGATGGCAGTGGTCTTCTCAAGCGGTTGCCTTGCTGAGTAAGTCCCCAGATCCTTGCAAGGTTGCAGAAGTCCTTGTTAAGCATATTCGACCCACTTTCTGGGCGGGAGATATGTCAGAAAATCTTAAGGAGCGGCTTCCTCTGATCGATCAGCTTTCCAAAATATTGGGCGTAGATCATGCTGACAAGATTGATCTATGGAGGAACCAACTACTGGATGAGATAGATGATGAGAAAAAGCGGGAAGCTCGGGCGGAGGCAGCGCGTCAGAAAGAGCTGGCACGATTTGAGTAGCCAAGACAGTCCTGCCGTATTGACCCCATGCGGCCTACAATAGCCTTATCCACCGACATAACAAGCCCCGCGCCAGCCCCCATTTCTGGCTTTCACGCCACCGGGCCCCGGCGCCGCAGCCTACAGGAGCACCGCATGAGCACGATTCTCGATCTGCAGCCCGCATCGGTCTGGCACTATTTTCACCAGCTCACGCAGATTCCGCGGCCTTCGCATCATGAGGAGGCCGTTCAGCAATACGTGCTGGACGAGGCGGTGCGGCTGGGCCTGTCGGCCGAGCGCGATGCGGTGGGCAACGTCCGGGTTCGCAAGCCGGCCAGTGCCGGGCATGAGGGGGCGCCGGGGGTGATCCTGCAGGGGCATCTGGACATGGTGCCGCAGAAGAATGCCGACAAGGTGCACGACTTCACGCGCGATCCGATCACGACGCAGGTGCATGCGGATGGTCGGCTGTCGGCCGATGGCACGACGCTGGGGGCGGACAATGGCATCGGGGTGGCGCTGATTCTGGCCGTGCTGGCTGACAAGACGCTGGTGCATCCGCCGCTGGAGGCGCTGTTCACGTCGTCGGAAGAGACGGGGATGGTGGGCGCGAAGGGGCTGCAGGGCGGCTGGCTGAAGGGGCGCTATCTCATCAATCTGGATTACGAGGACGAGGGCGAGCTGTGCATCGGCTGCGCGGGTGGTGTGGATGGAAGCTACACCCTGCCGTACACCACGCGGGCGGTGCGGATGCCGGGCTATCGGCTGGTGGTGCGCGGTCTGCGCGGCGGGCACTCGGGGGTGGACATCCACCGGCTGCGCGGCAATGCCATCCGCATTCTGGCGCAGGTGCTGGTGGCCATTGGCGCCACCGAGATTGCCGACCTGAGCGGGGGCAATCTGCGCAATGCCATCCCGCGGGAGGCGCAGGCGCTGATCGGTCTGCCGGACGAGGCTGCTGCCACGGCCGTGCGCGAGATGCTGGCTCGGCTGGCGGCGGAGATCCGTCAGGGGCTCGCGCAGGACTCCCAGGGGCTGGAGCTGGTGCTGGAGCCAGCCGAAGAGGTGACGCAGGTCATCGAGGATGCCCAGCGGCTGCTGGATGTGCTGCGGGTGCTGCCCAACGGGGTGGATCAGATGAGCCCGTCCATGCCCGGTCTGGTGGAAACCTCCACCAACCTGGCGGCCGTCCGCTGCAAGGACGGTGCACTGCATATCAGCTGCCTGCTGCGCTCGTCGTCCGAGCCGCAGAAGCTGGACCTGGCTGACCGGATGGCGGCCGTGGTGCGGCTGGCCGGCGGGCAGTCCGACTACTCGGCGGATTATGGCGGCTGGCTGCCGAAGCCGGATTCGCCGCTGGTGCGGATCTTCCAGCGCACGGGCGAGCAGGTCTTTGGCCATCGGCCGCCGCTGAAGGCCATCCATGCAGGGCTGGAGTGCGGCATTCTTTCCACCCATTACCCGCACTGGGAAATGATCTCCTTCGGCCCGACCATCACGGGCGCGCATTCGCCGGATGAGGCGGTGCAGATCGACACGGTGGGGCGCTGCCATCAGTGGCTGCTGATGTGCCTGAAGGCCCTGGCAGAGGGTGAGGGGAAGGTCTGACAGAACGGACCGGGCTTTCGAACCGAATGACCCTGACCGACGCCGCGTTGAGAAACGTCGGCATCGGCTGGCGATTTGTGGTGGATGCCACATAGGGTTTTCCCTGAAGTGACTGCTGTAGCGTGTGCCGGGCACAGGCCCCAGATGGCCCGGTACACACGGGTATGAATGTTTGACAAAATTGGACGATGTCGTGGAGCGTCCCTTGAGGGCGCGTCACGCAGGCGGTTTTCAAACATCCCGTGCCGATCGCTCCGACGGCGCTGACAAAGGAGGCGCCATGAGCGCAGTCACCCTGTTGGTCGCCGGCCTTGCCCTCATGGCAGCCGGCTATTTTGTCTATTCGCGCTTCATTGCGCAGAAGATCCTCAAGCTCGACCCGAACTACGAGACGCCATCGCATGCCATGCAGGACGGCATCGACTATGTGCCGACCAACAAGTACGTGCTCTGGGGCCACCACTTCACCTCGGTGGCGGGGGCGGCGCCCATCGTCGGGCCGGCCATTGCGGTCATCTGGGGCTGGCTGCCGGCCTTCATCTGGGTGGTGTGCGGCACCATCTTCATTGCCGGCGTGCATGACATGTCGGCGGTGTGGGCCAGCGTGCGCAACCGGGGCCTGTCGATCGGTGCCATTGCCGGGCGGGTGGTCAATGGCCGTACGCGCAGCCTGTTCATGGTGGTGATCTTCCTACTGTTGCTGATGGTCAACGCCGTGTTCGGCGTGGTCATCGCGCAGATGATGATCAAGACGCCGTCGTCCGTGCTGCCGGTCTGGGGCGCGCTGGTGGTGGCCTTCATCATTGGCCAGTGCATCTACCGCTACAAGATGAACCTGTTCTGGGTGTCGCTGATCGGTGTGGTGGCGCTCTATCTGCTCATCTATCTGGGCCCGGTCTTCCCGCTGCGTCTGCCCGAGGACATGATGGGCCTGCCCACCAACGCATGGTGGATCATCCTGCTGTTCGTCTACGCAGCCGTGGCTTCGCTGCTGCCGGTGTGGATGCTGCTGCAGCCGCGTGACTACATCAACGGCCTGCAGCTCTTCGTGGGGCTGCTGGTGCTGTATGCCGCCATCTTCCTGGTGAACCCCACCGTGGTGGCCCCGGCCGTGAACGAGAACGTGCCGGCCGGCACGCCGCCGATCATGCCGCTGCTGTTCGTGACCATTGCGTGCGGCGCCATCTCGGGCTTCCATGGCCTGGTTTCCACCGGTACCACCTCCAAGCAGGTGGACCGCGAGCCGGACAGCCGCTTCGTGGGCTACTTCGGTGCCATGGGCGAAGGCATGCTGGCGCTGGCGGCCATTCTGGTGGCCACGGCGGGCTTTGCCACGCTGGCTGACTGGCAGGCGGTGTATTCGGCCTTCGGCAAGGGCGGCATCGGTGCCTTCATCGACGGCGGCTCTGCCGTGATGCATGCCGGCATCGGGCTGGATCCCACGCTGTCGGCCACCATGCTGACGGTGATGGCCGCACTGTTTGCCGGCACGACGATGGATACGGGTGTGCGCCTGCAGCGCTACATCTTCCAGGAGTGGGGCGAGATCTACAACATCAAGTCCTTCCAGAAGGGCTGGGTGGCCACGTTCCTGGCGGTGGGCAGCTGCATGCTGCTGGCTTTCGGCGCCGGTGGCCTGAAGGGTGACGGCGGCATGCTGATCTGGCCGCTCTTTGGCACCACCAACCAGCTGATGGCCGGTCTGACCCTGCTGGTGGTGACGGTGATGCTGCTGAAGGCCGGTCGCAAGGTGTGGTTCACGCTGATCCCGATGGCCTTCCTGCTGTTCGTGTCGGTCATTGCGCTGCTGCTGCAGCTGAAGTCCTTCTATGACGAAGGCAACTGGCTGCTGGTGGTGCTGGATCTGGTGATCCTGGCCTGCTCGATCCTGGCCTCGCTGGAGTGCATCTCGGTGCTCAAGCGCAACTGGTCCGGTCGCAAGGACGGCGATGAAGAAGTGGCGTGAGGGCTTCAAGGCGTTCTCGGAAGGGCTGCATGAGTTCTACCATGCGCCCTACCGGCGTACCCTCAGCCGCGCGTACCGGGACGAAAGCGATCTGTTCATGCTGCTGGTGTTTGCAGAGAGCCTGGGGGTGCCCAACCCCATGACCTGGTACACGCTGGAGCTGCAGCCGCTGCTGATGGAAGAGTTCCACGAGTGGCATACCCGCATGGGCATGCCGCATTCCCCGCTCGATCGTTTCGGCTGCTGCTGATGGACCGACTGCTGCAATCACTGCAAGACAGGCCGCTGCTGTTCGTGGGCGGCAAGGGCGGGGTGGGCAAGACCACCCATGCCGCCAGCCTGGCCTGCCGGCTGGCGGCGCTGGGTCGCAAGGTGCTGGTGGTCTCCACCGATCCCGCCCACAGTCTGGGTGACGTGCTGCAGGAAAAGCTGTCGGGCACGGCTCGGGCCCTCGACGACAACCTGTCGGCGCTGGAGCTGGATCCGTCGCGGATGGTGGACGAGCACTTCGCCGCCGTGGAAAAGACCATTGCGGCCTACGCCCGACCTGAAATGCTGCCCCGGCTGCGTGAGCACCTGGAGGCGGCCAAATCCTCCCCAGGGGCTGAAGAAGCCGCCATGCTGGAAGCCATCTGCCGTCATGTGGTGGAGCAGCGCCAGCAGGGGTTTCAGCATCTGGTCTTCGACACGGCACCCACCGGCCACACGCTGCGGCTGCTGGAGCTGCCGAAGATGATGGGCGCCTGGACCGAGGGGCTGCTGGCCCAGCAGGGGCAGCAACAGAAGCTGCGCGAGGCCGCGCTGCCGTTCTGGCAGAAGAGCGGCAGTCGACATCCGTTTTCGGATGAGCTGAAACAGGAGCGCTGGCGCCAGGCGCTGGATGTTCTGGAGCGCCGCCAGAAGCTGTTTGCCGAGGCAGGCCGGCTGCTGACCGATGCAGCGCACACTGCCATCGTGCTGGTGATGATTCCCGAGATGCTGCCGCTGGCCGAGACGCGCCGCGCCGTGGCGCAGCTGCAGCATTTCGACCTTCCGTGTCGGCATCTGATCGTGAATCAGATCATTCCGCCGCTGGCCGACGACAACGCCTTCTGGCAGCAGCGACGTGCGCGCCAGCAGGAGATTCTGGCGCAGGTCCGTCGTGACCTGGCCGGTCTGCAGCAGTTCGACTATGCGCTGCAGTCGAACGACATCCGGGGAATGGAAGCGCTGCGGCGCTTTGGGGCCGCAGGGCTGATGGCTTGAAGGCCGACGGGCTGGCGGTCTGAGCCTGCTGCCTCCCGACTTATTTCCGCTCGCCGTGTGCAGCGCGGAGTAGAGTTCAGTGGGTAGGTGGCCTGTAACTACGGCCGTCTGTCATATCCTGACAGGTCCATGTCCAGCGACCAGATCCGTACACGGCTCATCGGATTGAGTCGGCAATTGCGCTCCCATTCCTTGATGATGGAGAGATCGGCCAGACTGGTGCCTTCGGTGGTT
>ERZ773049.1569-NODE-1569-length-13042-cov-5.933857_pt1 | contig 13042 bp, 6 predicted proteins | sample MGYA00580633_ERZ773049 | MGnify/ENA primary metagenome ERZ773049 (study PRJEB29015, sample SAMEA2737991) | human oral metagenome | biome: human oral; feature: human-associated habitat; material: dental | place: China | collected 2066 ... | reverse complement strand
AATATTAAATATTTTTAAATAGGTTTATTTATGAAAATCGCCGTTATAAATTTAAAAGGGGGCGTTGGAAAAACGCCCGTTGCATTTAGCATAGCAAAAGATCTGGGCTTATATTATCAAAGCAACGATAATAGCTTAGTCCCTAAGATATACCCGGAAATGGCGCGAATATCCGCAAAACTTGAAAACATAGACGACTGCGTGTATGATTTTGGCGGTTTTGTAGATCATCAGATACTAGATATTATAAAGGAGTGCGATTTTGCGATAGTCCCGTGTATTCCGGATTGGAATTCTATCTATAGAACACATGATACGCTTAGTCAAATAGCAGATTACGTCTCAGGCAAGATCATCGTTATTTGCTCTGCGCTTGAAAATAAAGCCGACCTTGAAATGATCGGACGTTATTTAATAGACAACAAGGTAGTACCGGTAGAATATTTTTATCTAAAGTTTAGCAAGATCTTTAAAAATTCAATCGGATCCGGTAAGAGCTTTCTTGAGCTATATGAGGAAAACGGGCTAAGTAAAAATCAATACGGTAGTTTTATCGCCCAATACGTAGAACTTTTAAAATATATCAAACAAAAAAAGGTTAAATAATGGCAAATACGCAGATAGCAGGCGATTTTTTAGTTAATACTCCAAAACCTTCGATAGATCAAATAATACATAGCGAGATTAAACCGGTAAAATCGCTAAAGAACGATAAAGCTAAAAAGACCAACCTATCTTTTTACGCTTCTCAAAAAGAATTAGACTTTTTAAAGGAACAGTCCTATAAAGAAACGCGGACGATGTCTCAATTAGTTAGAAAATTGATAAAGGACTATGCTGCGCAAAACGGGGTTATCTTATAGTATTTAAAGATATTTAATTCTAATACCTTTAAATAGGTTATAATATATAATCTTAGGGATTATCGGTGCGCCTTTTGCTTCTACTAATCTATAAAATATAGAAAATCGGCGCTCGTCCTCCTTTTTCGTGCTCCCTTTTTGCTATTTTTCCTTTTTTCGTCTTTGTTTTTCGTACTTTGCTCGCTTGCCGTGATTTTAGTCTTTCCTCTTTCGTAGCTAGTCGCGTCTGTCGTAGTATATCCTCCGGCATAGTTTTTTAAAACAATAGTTAAGCTCCGGCATGCGTTTTAAGAGGCTACCAAAAAGCGGCGCGCGTGTTTCGTCCTTGGAAATTTGATATTTTTTTGTTTTCCCCTTCTCATAGCTTGGCAGCTTTATTTGGCGTTTTTCCATCGCCGGGGGTCTTACCTCTTACGGATCATCGGTAAAAAAGACGAGCGATACTGTATATGTATTTAACAAAAAAGATAAAACCCTTACTACTTTACGGTTATACGGACAATAAGGCTGTGAATGGGTATAAATTTTTTAAGATGTTTCCTTTTGAAATAATTATACGAAATGATAATTTGAATTTAATAGCTGTTTAAGATTATCGATAATAAGATTTCATTATTAAATATTTTAAATTTGTTTTAGTTGTTTAAAAATATGATTTAAAGGAACGAAATTTGAACGCAATAGACAATCAGACGCAAAATTTAAACTACAATCCTCACAATCCAAATTTGACAAATTCCGGCTCAAAGAAATTTGCGAGGGATTACGACAAAGAGCCGATAGTTATCAAAAACTACGAGGAAGCGTATCAGGTTTTGTTAAAGATGGCGCAATTAACAATTGGACTATATGGCGCAGGAGCCTTAAATAGTTTTGACGATTATACCGATATCATAGATGCTTTAATAAGTTGTATACCTGTATTTTTATCGATACTAATTTTTGTCCTAAGTTCATTTATTAGATACAAAAAAGAACAACCTTTATTAAAGATAAAAAATAGCAGTATAGAATTTTACGAGAAAGGCAAAAGGGTTTTTGTCTCAAAACGCGATGACTTAAGGAAATTTATTTATAAGCCATTCTTCTTTGGTAGCGAAAAACCCAGAAATTGGCCGTATTGGCTTATTATAGCTGCTATATTTCTTTATTTTATTTGCATGTCTTCGTATTCGGCACGCTTTGCTCTTACTTTTGTAGTGTTTAATACTATTGGAAATTTTTTAACCAAATTTTTCTTCTGCCTTATCTTAGGCGGCAAGAATGCAAAATTTTCATTTTTCCCAGTCATCTGCTTAGATAAGTCGCATGGCACAGTGGGTAACTTTTGGGGTGTTACTACCGGTAGCTACTTTATGATAACAATATTTGATAAAGCAACATATAAAGAAGTAAAAGGATACTTTTTATCCAAACACGGCGTAAATATCGATGATATAGATAAAGTTTATTTTTAATAGAAAGGATTTACAATGAGCAACGATGTGAGTAGCAGAGTGTCCAAAGCAAAGCATGAGCTTGATAAAGCTTATGAGAGGCTTTTGAAAAACGCTGGTTTAACTAAGCAAATAATAGAAGAATTTGGAAAAGCCAAAGATGTAGCAAAGCTTTATGATGTTTTAACGGCTTTGACGATAGCCCCACTAGAAGAAGGAGATGCGCTTAAGGAGGGAATAAGAAAAATAAACGATTCTTTTAAGGCTGTAGGTATAGGCTTGACTTTCATACAAGATGGGCTAAAGGGAAACGATAAGCATTCGTTGGGGATTGGTTTATTGGTAGATCTTGGATTGGATTTTGGCGTAGAAAAGGTCGCAGCTAGTTTTAATGTGCATTTATCTGCGGCTATCGGTTTATTCACTACCGGTATAAACATCGGAAATCTAATAAACAAAGCAACCGGTTCTCCAGAGTTAGATATCAATAAATGGCTTAAAGAAAAATTAGAAGAACTTCGCGGCGTAACGAATGACCTGCCTGAAATAAAAAACGGTATGATGTATCTAACTATGCACGACGGTACTATATACGCAAGACCCCTAACCGAAAACGGAATGCATTTTATATCAGGCTCAGATAAAAACGACGTCCTCTTTGGAGATGGCAACAAAGATATCCTAGTAGGGCACGGGGGAGGAGATCTTTTAATAGGAGGAGCAGGAGCAGATGATTATTTCGTAAATAACGGCGATATAATAGACGATAGCGATAAAAGAGGAAGGATATTTGATAGCGCAACCCAAAAACAATATACCGGAGGAACGTTTGATAAAAAATCGGGATACTATATCGGGGAGAACGGTTGGTATAAAATAGAAGGAAACGATCTGATAATAAATAATAAGATCACCGTAAAAGGATTTAATAAAGACAACAACGATCTGGGAATAACGCTACTAGAGGCCAACGATATAGCAATAAGCATAAGGGGCAAAACGGTCTTGTCCGAGCAAGGTAACGGAAAACATAGTGAAGGTTATAAGATAGAGCTGAATAGAAGCTTGGAAAAAAATGAATGGATGATAGTAAAAGTCCTAAACGATAGCGGCGAAGAGAGATATGTGTTTTACGGGGACGTCCCGAAAGAGTATTATGATGCGCTTTTTTCAAAAATGGTATATAGCAATAATACATATTTAAGCTGGGACGGAAATACTACGGCCAATGAAGACATAAATGTTGCCGTTGGCGTAAGTGTATATGCCCACTCAGATAATATAAAGGTAAAAACGATAACTCCGCTGGAAGTAACCATAAAGGACGATGACCGTGACCCAAAAGAGGATCTTCCCGAAACATACGATCCCATAGTAATAGATTTCAATAAAAACGGCATAACATCTACCAAACTCGATAACACGGTGTATTTCGATCATGACAATAATGGTTTTAAAGAAGCAACCGCTTGGATAGAAAAGGATGACGGACTACTGGCACTGGATAAAGACGGTAACGGTAAGATAGATAACGGTAGTGAACTGTTTGGAAATCATACCGTCTCAAATACCGCCTACGGATATACCGATCCCAAGGCAACAAATGGCTATGAGGCCTTAAAAACTTATGATATAAATAATGATAATGTCATAGATGAAAAAGACGAGATATTTAGTAAGCTTAAAATTTGGAAAGATAAGAATTCAAACGGTATAACAGACGAAGGAGAGCTTAGCTCACTTACCCATAACAATATCAAAAGTATAGATTTAAACTATAAAGAGATAGCTATGGATGAGAATTCAAATATGGTAAAGCAAAGCTCCAAGGTTACTTTAAATGACGATTCTACCATAAATGCCAATGATGTATGGTTTAAGGTAAATTTGGATAAAACAAAAGAAGAAGATATAAATATCCCGCTTGAAATAAGATCTCTTCCTAAGATCAAAGCATTCGGAAATTTAAATTCCCTTCAAGTAGCGGCAAGCAAGAATGATACTTTAGCTGCTATGATAAATCTATATCTGATGCTAAACCCCGAAGATAGAAAGAAGCACATAAACGATATAGTCTATGAATGGGCAGGGGTAAATGATATAGACCCAAACTCCAGAACTACATCCATCGATAGCAGGATGGTAAATGTTTATGAAAAGATTACGGGGAAACCTTTTACTTGGCACGGAGGCTCAAACGATGCAAATATCAGAATATCTGCCAATATCATCAAAGAAAGATTTGACATCTTTAAACACTACGTCTACGCGACGATAGAGCTTCAGACTACATATGTCGATATTGATTTGGATACGGAAACTATGAGCTTGGAAAATAATGGAAAACCAAGATATAAATTCGACGCTTTAAATTCTAGGCTTACTCAACTATATAAAGACAATCGGTATGATGAAATCAAAAACTTAATGGATGTGGTCAGAGAGGCTAGCGCATATAAGCCTATGTTTCAGGAAAATTTGAAATCCAATCTGTTAAGTATTTTCGGTAGTGATTATAAATTGCTATCCTTATGTCTGAACACATATATTCAAGGAACTGACGATGATAATACGATCAATGGAAGTTCTGAAAACAATCTTATAGTGGGTGGCAAAGGGAATGATATTCTTTATGGCGGAGACGGAAACGATACTTATATATTTTATAAAGGCGACGGTAACGATACTATTTACGATGCGATAGGTAACGATAAAATAGAATTTAAAGAAGGCATAGCTCCTGGCAATGTGAGCTTTAAAAGAGAGTTAGACAAACTCATAATCTCAATAAAGAGCGATAGTGAAGCAGATGGTGGCAGTATAACCATCCAAAATTTCTTCTCCGTAAACCCTGCAATAGGAAATAACACCGTTAGAACGATAACATTTGCCGATGGAACCACTTATAATTTAAACAAAATTCTTGAGCTGACTCCTCTAAATTCTACCGATAAAGACGACAAGCTTTATTTAACGGACGATAACGACACCTTTGATGCGGGACCAGGAAATGATGAAATTTGGGGTGGTGACGGAAACGATATCATTAATGGCAACGAAGGCGATGATATTCTTTACGGAAATGATGGCAATGATACATTAATCGGCAACGATGGCAACGATACTGTATATGGGGGTAGCGGAAATGATATCCTAGAGGGTGGCAAAGGCGATGATGCTTTACAAGGAGATTACGACGATGATACCTACGTATATAGCAAAGGTGACGGCAATGATACTATATACGACTATCAAGGTAAAAATACTATAGAATTCAAAGACATAAATAAAGATGGAGTCGAGTTTTTTAGCAACAACGCAGGATTGCTTATAAAAATAAAAGAAACTCAAGACACTATATCTCTAAATAGTCAGAATAGTGATTTCAGCTTCAAATTTTCGGATGGAACTATTTTAAAAGATAAAGATATAAGTCTTACAATTAATGGAGATGATGGTAATAATATTTTATATGGACTCAAGGGCAATGATGCCATAGTTGGTAATGGCGGTGACGATACTATATACGGTAACGACGGAGACGATGTATTGAAAGGCGGTAACGGTAACGACTCTATTTACAGCGGTTATGGTAACGATATTTTAGAGGGCGGCAAGGGAAACGATGTCCTACAAGGAGATTACGGCGATGATACCTACATATATAGCAAAGGTGACGGCAATGATACTATATACGACTATCAAGGTAAAAATACTATAGAATTCAAAGACATAAATAAAGATGGAGTCGAGTTTTTTAGCAACAACGCAGGATTGCTTATAAAAATAAAAGAAACTCAAGACACTATATCTCTAAATAGTCAGAATAGTGATTTCAGCTTCAAATTTTCGGATGGAACTATTTTAAAAGATAAAGATATAAGTCTTACAATTAATGGAGATGATGGTAATAATATTTTATATGGACTCAAGGGCAATGATGCCATAGTTGGTAATGGCGGTGACGATACTATATACGGTAACGACGGAGACGATGTATTGAAAGGCGGTAACGGTAACGACTCTATTTACAGCGGTTATGGTAACGATATTTTAGAGGGCGGCAAGGGAAACGATGTCCTACAAGGAGATTACGGCGATGATACCTACATATATAGCAAAGGTGATGGCAACGATACTATATACGACTATCAAGGTAAAAATACTATAGAATTCAAAGATATAAATAAAGGCGAGGTCGAATTTTCCGCTAAAAACAATGATTTATTAATAACCGTAAAAGATACGCAAGAATACATAACCTTAAAAGACATTTTTTGGCAAAACAGTGATTTTAACTTCAAATTTGCAGACGGGAATACTATCGGTATTCGCGATTTGGTTCTTACTTTTACCGGAGACGACGGCGATAATGATCTATACGGCTACATAGGCAACGACGTCTTAGAAGGCGGCAAAGGAAACGACTACCTAGATGGAGGAAACGGAAACGATGTCTACGTCTACAATAAAGGTGACGGTAACGATACTATATATGACTTCCGGGGAAATAATACAATAGAATTTAAAGATCTCAATAAAGATGAAATTATTTTTACAGAAGATCAGGGTGGTTTGTTAGTAAAAATAAGAAATACTAATGAACAAATAACTATTATGAATTTTTTTAACTCTGAGTCGTCTAGCATGAGTTTTAAATTTGCCGACGGAACTACCTTAGATGAAAACGGAGCAAAAGCAGCTGCCCTGATAGGCGACAATAATGATAATATGATCCAAGGATACGACTCCAACGATATATTAAAAGGTAACGGCGGAAACGATACTATTTACGGCGGCAAAGGAGACGACGACATAGAAGGAGGCATCGGTAACGATATATTGGTAGGCAATACGGGAGTAGATACTTACGTCTTTGGAAGAGGAGATGGACAAGACGTTATCTATGCATTAGACGCCGATTACGGACGATCTAATATAGACGATAAAGGAAATTATAATATTCCATACTATTACAATCAACAAAACGTCAAAGGCACAGATATTATCAAATTTAAAGAAGGTGTAACCAAAAATGACCTAATCTTTGAAAGAGCGGGCGCTAATGGGCATGATCTTTTAATAAAAATAAAAGATACCGATGATTCCATTACAGTAAAAGATATGTTTAGCGACGCCGTAAGCTTAAGAGGCATAGATAAAATAGAATTTGCGGACGGCTCTTTTATGGATATCGAAGAGATACATAAGAGTACTCCTATTATAACAAATCAATATAATCAACAGCAAATATACGGCTCTATATATTCTGACACCATAATAGGCAATGATCAAAACAATACCGCATACGGAAAAGACGGAAACGACGTAATACATGGGCACGAAGGCGAGGATAAATTGTACGGCGATGCCGGCAACGACACCTTGATCGGCGGCAAAGGAAACGACTACCTCGATGGAGGAGATGGAAATGACGTCTATATCTACAATAAAGGAGACGGTAACGATACTATCACTGACACAAGCGGAACAGATACTATCAAATTCGGCTCCGGCATTTCAAAACAAGACATAATAGTCAAACGAACCAATGTAGAAAATGCTCAGGATTACAGGAATATAACCGTATCTTTTAAAAATTCTCCAAACGACTCTATAACCATACTGGACGTATCTACTGGCAATACTACAAACGATAGCAACATAATAGAAACCTTCGAGTTTGAAAACGGCGATAGATTGAGCTTTGAAGATATTAAAAAGCTATCTTTGATTGGAACCGAGGGGAGCGAAAACATCATAGGCTACGTTCATGCAAATAATATCATCAAAGGAAGCGGCGGAGACGATACGCTTTACGGTCAAGAGGGCAACGATACCATAGACGGCGAAGAAGGAAATGACATAATAGAAGGCGGTAGCGGTAATGACACTCTAATAGGGGGAGCAGGCAACGATACTTTAAACGGAGGCATAGGTGATAACGTCTATGTCTATAATAAAGGTGACGGTAACGATACTATAGTAGATACAGGCGGAACGGACATCATAAAATTTAGACAAGGCATAAACAAGGAAGACCTAGTGGCCACAAAAAGCGGCGACGAACACTATAAGGACATTACATTAACTTTTAAAAACTCCCCTAGCGACTCCATAGTCATAAAAGAAGTGTTCATGGGTGAGAATATAAAAGCTAATAATAAGATAGAAACTTTAGAATTTGCTAATGGCGAAAGGTTAAAGATTGAAGATATTAAGCTAAATATAATCGGCTCCAAAGAAAATGATGATATACGCGGCTATAACGATTTTAGCAATATCATAAAAGGTAACGGCGGAGACGATACTCTTTACGGCGGAAATATCAACGATACTATCTACGGAGGAGACGGAAACGACAGACTATACGGAGGAAGAGGTAACGATACGTTAATGGGCCAAGACGGAGATGACGAGCTTAACGGCGGAGACGGAAACGACGTCTTAGAAGGCGGCAGCGGTAACGATACGCTTGACGGAGGCGACGGAGAAGATACCTATGCGTTTGCAAGGGGAGACGGGCAGGATACTATCGTATACTCAGACGGAAAAGATATTATCAAATTTAAAGATGGAATAAAAGCCGATGACTTGATGTTTGAAATATCCAAGTCGCAAGACTTTTCTAGTAAAGATAACATATTAATACGTATAAAGGATACTAGCGACTCTATTTTACTAATGAATACATTTGAATACGGTAATATAGTAGGCGGGATAGATAAAATCGTATTTCACGACGGCTCGTCCATAAATTTTAACGAGATTGTTAAAAAAACAATGATAGCTTCTAGCGACAACGGCGTAACGATAAACGGTCTTAATACCGACGATACGATAATCGGCGGCAAGGGCGATGACATACTATACGGAAATAAGGGCAACGACGCTATATACGGCGGAAGCGGTAACGATACGCTGCATGGAGACGCGGGAGACGATATATTAGACGGAGGCGCGGGAGACGACCGTATAGAAGGCGGTGCGGGAAGCGACACTTATATGTTCGGCAGGGGAAGCGGAAAAGATATCGTTGAGAATTACGATGAAACTCCGGGTAGAGTAGATATAATAAAAATCAAAAACGGCCTTTCAAGGGATGATTTGCTAATAAAAAGAGTACAAATAAATGGATTTGACGGTCTTTTATTGGAGATAAAGGATACAAACGATTCGATGACCGTATATAATGCATTTTACGAACACGATGATCATAGAAGAATCGATAGAATAGTATTTGAAGACGGATCTTCCGTTATAGAACTCGAAGAGATTATCAAAACGGCATTTAACGATAACGTTATTCTAGGGGATGCCGAAGGCGAGCGCTATTATGTGAGAGGTAACGACAATCTTATAGATTTAACGCAGGGAGACGACTATATAAACGTAGGCGGTAAAAACGTTACATACTTATTCGGTAGGGGAGACGGGCAGGATACTATATTTGGCGCAGACAGGGCTAGCGACAAGGTTGATATAATAAGATTTAAAGAAGGTATCGCTAAAGAAGACCTTATATTTCAAAGATCAAAGCCTTCTTGGTATGAAAATATGTTTGTCATAAAGATTAAGGATTCTAAAGACTCTATAACGGTAACCGGCGATTTCTTATTTAACGATAGCGAAAAAGGTATAAGTAAAATAGAATTTAGCGACGGTTCTTTTATGGATAAAGAAGAGATTATTAATATAATGCTTAAGGGTACCGATCTTGACGATATCGTGTATAGCGACAGAGATAACGATATCGCGTACGGCAGAGGCGGAAACGACGTCATACGTAGCAGTGGCAAAAATAGTATCTTGTACGGCGGAGACGGCGATGATAAATTATATGCCCATGGCGAAGACGCCACTCTTTACGGAGAAGCCGGAAATGATGAGCTTTATGCGGACGGTAGCAAAATTCATACTTTAGTAGGCGGAACGGGAGACGATACGTACTTTTGTAGCCTTCCCTCAGAAGAGAACGCCGTCGCTATAGATAATACCGGCGGCGGAGACGATACGTTAATCCTAAAGTATACCGACTCTTCAAAAGATGCTAAATTTAGTAAGGACGGAAACGATTTGTTAATCTCCGGAAACTATGATAATGCCGGAATTATAAAAATTAAAAACCACTTCTTGGGCGGAGATTATGCCATAAACAAGATTGTATTTGGAGATTTTGGCGGTAGCATTAATCAAGAAGAGATAAACAAGCTAGCCGATATAGTCTACCTCTCCTCGCAGGGCGGCAACAACTACCTATCGGACAAAGATAAAAAAGATAACGTCTACACATACACCGGAGGCAAAGTAACTATAAGCGATAACGGAGGAGACGATAGGGTTGTGTTTAAACTGGATAACCCTGGAGATGGACTATTTTATCTATCAAACGGCAAAGATCTAAAGATAAGTACCAATAAAATAGACGCTTCCAATAACGACGTACTAGAGATCAAGAATTTCTTCGTAAACAGAAGCTCCATAATAGAAAACTTCGATATAAACGATTACTGGAGCGTAACGGCTCAGTCTATATACGAGCAGTACGGCAAAACCTTTCCTCCCGAGACTCCAGGTACCCCGCCTTCTAATCCGGGCGGTAGCGATGAGAGTTCCTTAACCGGAGGAAGCGAAGATAACGTCTTTAACTATAAAGGAGGCATGGTAAGCATAACAGATACCGGAGGAAACGATAAGGTAATATTTACAAATCCGGGATCAAGGGTATTTTATAGCTCAGACGGAATAGATCTGATGATAAGTACGGCTAAGATCGATAGCTCAAACAATAATATATTGCAGGTTAAGAATTTCTTTGCTAGCAAAGATAGTATCATAGAAACTTTCCAGATAAACGATCGCTGGAGCGTAACGGCTCAGTCTATATACAAAGCTTTCGGTAAAACCTACCCGAATCAAACCGCTCCTGTTAACAACAACCCTACTACTCCCCCAAATAGCGATAATCTAATAGGAGGAAAAGAGGATAACGTATTTACTTATACCGGAGGCAAAAAGAGTATAACCGATACCGGAGGAAACGATAAGGTAATATTTGCCAAACAAGGCTCAAAGGTATTTTATAGCTCGGACGGAGTTAACCTAAAAATAAGTACGGCCAAGATAAATAGCTCCAATAAAGACGTATTAGAGGTTAAAAACTTCTTCTCGGATAAAAACGCCATAATAGAGGAATTTCAAATAAGCGACCATTGGACGGTAACGGCCGAGTCTATATATCAGGCGTTTGGGAAAACTTATCCAACGAGTACCGATACGCAAAACGCTCCTTTGGCTTTACTGGGAACCCCAAACAATACAAGCGAAGCAGGCCTAAACGATAATAACGCATCTGATACGTAAGCGTATAAACTAAAAAGCCCAAGCAAAACCAAAGCGGCTTGCTTGGGCTAAAAAGTACCTTGCTTAAATCGGCGCGTCTCGCCGCAATATCTTAAATATACCCATTACATACAAAACCTTGTCAAATTTTACTTGTAGACTCCTAGCGTTTATGTCGCATTATCGCTGATCTAAGTAGTTTTTACGGTTTATCAAAAACGCTTAAAAATTAATCCCCATATCTCTCAAAAGTATTTTTAAAATGCTTAAAGTTATCAAAGAGCATGGCGGTCAAATATCCGTCGTCGGCGTTTAAAAGCTTTGCTTCTAATTGCTTTCCGTTTTTCTCGATGCTTTGAATCTTTAGTACGTCTATAACGTCCGTTTTTTCGTTGTATATACGCAAGTATCTCCCTATATACGGATCAAAATCATTAACCGTTTTACCTGTTATCGGATTGCTGCGCTTTAGTTGCTTTAGTATGCCTTTTTGTTTTATGTCGTTTGCGATCGTGGTTAAATTTCGTTTATTTTCCTTCTCGTCTCGCTCGATATCGCTTATTTTTTGAGGTTCAAAATAAAACTCCAGCGCCTCTATATTGCGTCCGCTTTTGATCTTTTTTATCATAAGCCCCTTAAACGGCGTTCGGCGTTGGTCAAAAAGAGTGTGTTCTGAAGATAGTTGTTTAATGACCGGTTTTAGAATTTGTCTATCTATGTCTGTTGCACGGTAGCTATCCGGAATACCCAAAAGCTCCATAAAATCTTTGTATTTTACATGCCAAAGCCCTGCTGTTCGATACTGTTTTAAGAAACGGTAAATTGTTTTTGCGTATGTACCACTTAAATTTACAAACTCCTCAAGCTCAAAGCGTGTAAATTGCGGCATAGCCTTTAAATAACGTTCTCTAAAAGCTTCTGAAACTTTTACTTCTAAAACTTCACCGTTTTTATCATAGTAAATTTGCATTTTTGGAAAAATAATTTCTTGAACTGTTGCGTTCTTATCGCTATTTCGCTCATATGTGTATTGAATCTTAAACTCTTGCAATATGCCAAGACCACTTAGTAAATTTGCTCTATAACCGCCCCCATCGTTAATATTGGCCAATTCAAATAACTCCCTTGTTGGTATTTGAATGCCATCTTTGGCGGCTTCATGACGTATTTTTGCTAAGATTGTAAAAAGTACGTTTAGTTGTGTTTCTTTTAAGGAGCTAAAATTTACCTTATTTAATTCATTTGAATATTTTACAATTTCATTCATTTGGGTATATCCATTTTTTCTATATCCTAAAATTATACAAGAATAGAGATATAAAATCAAGTATTTATATCTCTATTCTTTACCGTAAATTTATATCCTTATTACCGTAAATTTATATCCTTATTACCGTAAAT
>ERZ773049.1557-NODE-1557-length-13090-cov-5.860069_pt1 | contig 13090 bp, 13 predicted proteins | sample MGYA00580633_ERZ773049 | MGnify/ENA primary metagenome ERZ773049 (study PRJEB29015, sample SAMEA2737991) | human oral metagenome | biome: human oral; feature: human-associated habitat; material: dental | place: China | collected 2066 ... | reverse complement strand
GAGAGTCTTTTTCAATAAAAAGCTTAACTTTATTTAAATATTCCACTTTTGAAGAATCTTTTTTATTGGTCACAAACTTTTTAAAGTTACTTAGCAATGTAGAGGTAATTTGTGATTCTACTACACCGCTTCGTTGATATGAAGCATTACCAGAGAGCCCTATTTTAAATCGAGTAAAGAAATTCATACCAACCTTTCCCTCGGCATCTACCTTAACCATATTTTCGGACACACGTTTTATGATATCAGATTGTATTCCATTTTGATGTAATTCTAAAAAATCAAAAACAGCTTGCTCATCAAGATAAACAATTTTTCCTTTAAAAAAATCTGTCATTATATTCTTGTTCTCCTTTGATGTTCTATATTTTAACTTTAAATTATACAACTATTTGTTTATCTTTCTAATTATACCAAATTAGCTATTAATACTGAAATCCATTTCTTAATAGAGAATTATATAGCAGCTTACATCGGTTACAATATATAGTATTTTAAAACAAGATTTCTGTAAATTTAACAACTATACTTTGTAGTGGCGTAAACAGGTATATAATTCCCTATTTATCAACATCTACTCACGGATCTCAATTGCAAGGCTTGAGAAAAGAACACCTATTATGTTAGGATTTTTTGTATTCCGAAGTTGTTACCCAAACATGCTCGGCACGAAAGAATTTTATCCTTCCTTTTGCGGAATCGTTCCCAATTCTCTCTTTCTTTTTTAGCCAAATCACTATTAGGATGCTTTTTAATATATAAGTTGATCCTAAGTCGTTCTGAACTACACCTATCCTCTCCCTTCTTTTCACTTTCTAGTATTAGAGGCTTTAATACATCGGAATCACCTGTTGAAAAATAAGCTAAAATTTCATTTCCTTTTTGATATTTTTTGATGTACCCAAGATAGTTACCATCCCAGTGCATGCTATCTTCACGTTTACTCTGTAAAACTGTCATCTCCTCAAAAACATTGTCAATCATTTTGAATATCCTAGTAAAATGAAGTAATTCTGAAGATTCATCTGTTAGTTCTTTTTTTTTATTTAGATGTTCAAGTTCATCTAAAAATTTATCATCCCAAGAAGAACTAGAAATTCCTAATAGCTTTGTAGTTCCTAATTCAATAATTGCTTTCTGCTCTTCTTGAGCTTCTTTTTGAATGGCTATCATAGATTCAATACTATGATATTCAAATCCTTCCTTTCTATGTATAAATTGCTCAAATTTCTCTTTTAACACTTCCTCATAAAATAAGGATAAAGCTTTCTCAATCCTCGCTAGTCTATTCTGACCTTCCTGCTTAATCGGGAAAGAAGAATTATAAAAATCAACAAAAAATTCTATATCCAACGTAAAGACATCTTTAATTGAGTCCCCGTGTACACCAAATCTTTCACTAGCTCTGAAAATACCGGTCATAAGGAGTTCCCAGTTATCTTTAATAAGTAGGCTATATACTTTTTTAGTATCCTTGACATTTAATTTTATTTTTTCAAAAACAATATTTAACGGGATATAGCCTAGCACAATTCTCCACAGATTTTCATCATACTTTTCATATAAAATATCTAACATTAATGCCGTTGGAAAAAATGTCTCCAAAATATGCTGTTCGGAGTCGCTTCCAAAAAAAAATTCGTCATATGATTTGAACATCATATTTCGTTTTCGAAAATTGATTTGTTCTTCCTCATTTAATCCAAAGCTGGTTTCAAAAGGACTGAGTTTACAATTATTGTAAATTGCCTTAACTGCTGAATTGGTAAATAAATGAGGATTTTTTTTATTAATTTTTCCACTTCGTATTTGTCCAATTAAAGGAGCATTACTTGAATAGATTTCTTCATTTGACAACATTCTATACTTTGATTTCTGTTTTTTGTTTACACCATGTTCCCAATAATATTCTCGATTAGACACCTCTTTACGTTCTCTATTAATTTCTCTCACTTTGCAATCTAGTCGTATAGAAGCAATATCGAGTAAATATTTTTTTGTATTTTTAAACTCCATTTTAAAACCTGGTACTTTCTACATCATCAAAAATTATTTTCATCCAAATTATACCATGTTTTTTGGTTTTATAATGATATCAAAGATATTCTTATCTAAAAATTTAACAGTTCTTATTGATGGCCATCAAAGGGCAGATTGAAACAAATATGATGATATGACGATAAAGGTCATGTCTTGCATAGAATTGTTTCGCTGTTTCTTTGATGTGCCTTTTGACATACTCAGCGTTCAATATTTGCTCATTTTGTTTCCTTCTGTCTAAGGACGGAAAGGACAGCTTATGCTAAACACTAAAGTTAGAACTCTCTATTGTAAATTGCTTGGTCAAACTATTAAACAAGAACTAGCTAAGCAAGAAATCCCTCAAAATGAAGTAGCCTACTACTTTGATGATGACATCCGATTAATTTCAGCACCTACCATCAGTCAAATTTTAAAAGGGAAACGTAATATCTCTTTAGATACTGTGGATGCTTTGCAAGAGACACTAGAACTACCCAATGTAAAAGGTGTCTTCTTTCCTAATATTGATTTCTGTGAGTTACTCATTAGCCAATTGACAGAGTTACTTCTTACTGATGGTTTTAGCTCTACAAAAGAACTCATCCAAGCAAAAAAGAAGAACATTCAACAGAATCTTTCAGCCTTGGCATCTGCCTTATATGATTTTTTTCCTGATTTTCCTGAAGAAGAAACCTCTTACCAAATCGCTGATATCTTAACTGAATGGTTAATTGAACTTGTCGTACTAGTAGCACAACTTTAAATGTAATACTTTCAAGATTCTTGAAATCGAGGAAAGGATAAATCCTATATCATAGAGATGTACTTAGCTAAGACAGTCAGCTCACGACTCAAACTGAGCAAATCACTTCAACAACTTTCAAAAACCATATGGAGGTAAATAATATGGCAATTAAAACCAAACACAAAAAAGGTGGCTACTCTGCCACAACTGCAACTGAATATGTGAATCCCACAAAACCAATTCATAGTTTGAGTATTGAACTTGAACCACAACAGCTCTTTGAAGATGGAAAGCCAACTGGTGAGATTCTCGCCTACAAGGCAACCTTTGTCCAAGAAGGGCTCGAACCTTTCCAAGTCAAGTTTGAAGACAAGGTAAAACTTCCTGATTTCATGAGTTTAGTTCAGTTTGACAATCTTCAAGCCGTTGAGGTTCGCTATAATGTCTACTTCAAAGCTGACGGTCTAAAGGAGGTCAAATAATGGCAACTAAAGCAGATACCGTTCTGCAATCCTACTTACTCCAGAGCCTAAATATGGCTCTTGGAGCTCTGATGCAGGGCGAAACAAGCTATACGAACAGTTTTAATATCGTATTAAAGGAAAGCGGTTTCATTTTTATACCACGGCTTCCCTGTGCCTATATTTTAGATGATAAGCTCTATAATAAAATATTTTTGATTGCCAACGCATCTCTATACCCTCACTATACCCTTCTGAAACAGAATGCCACTTACTTTGTCCCTCTAAAAACAGATGATATCCATGTTCAGCGAGGACTCTTCTTTCCGTGGAAGGTAGGAATTTCAAAACGATTGGTCATTCCTGACCTTGATAGATATACAACAAGTTTGCCCAAAAATCAGATTCCAATTATGGAAAATTTCACTCTTAATCTTGATAAAGTCAATCATATGGCTATTTGTGGAAATTCAGGTTCAGGTAAAAGCTACGCTCTCACCTACTTGCTATCCGTCCTCAAAAATCAGAGTGACCTTATTATCGTAGACCCTAAGTTCGATTCCCCAAGCCGATTTGCTCGTGAACATCAAATTGCTGTGATTCACCCAGTAGAGAATCGTTCCAAGTCAGATTTTGTTTCAGAAGTTAATGAACATTTGAGTCAATGCTTGCATCTTATTCAACAACGTCAGGCACTCTTATATGATAATCCACGTCAGGAATTCATTCATCTGACTATTGTCATTGATGAGGTACTTGCCCTATCTGAGGGTGTAAATAAAACTATCAAGGAATCTTTTTTTCTCTCTTATCACAAATCGCCCTACTTGGACGAGCTACTAAAATTCACTTGCTTCTTGTCAGTCAACGATTCGACCATACTACCATTCCGATTTCTGTTCGTGAACAGCTAAACGTTCTCATTCAAATCGGAAATATCAATAAAAAAACGACCCAATTCCTATTTCCCGATCTAGACCCCGAAGGAATTGTGATTCCCATTGGACACGGTACAGGCTTGATACAGGTGATTGATAATGAACATCCCTATCAAGTACTCCCTTTACTCTGTCCAACGTATTACACTAAGAAAGGTATTATCTGATGATAAAAAGATCGTTTTTTATAAAGACTTTTAACTTCAATATCAACTTAATTATATTTTTTCTTTTAACAGGTTTCCTTGGATGGTCATTAGACTTTCTAGCAAGCACTCTTGACTTAACACTTCTTATCTCTCTTGACTTCTCTCAAGTCAATAGCTATCTAGCAATAGGAAGTCATTACGCTTATATGGCTATGAGTTACTTACTCGGTACTTTGTTTGCATCCGTTATGCTTGAAGTCTTGAATCGTATCCGATTTGATAATCTTTTCAACTATTTCAAATCTATCTACCACACCTTCAAGCTACGTAACTTCCTGACTCAACGAGAAAAATCAGAGAAGGTCACCACCATAGACAACCAGACCATTACCACCTACAACCCAATTAATGGTAGTTTTAATCGCTGTGCTCATAAGAGCGTGGTAGACATCCGAAAAGATGAAGTAACAGTCTTCATAAAAGTCCCTAGAGACCAGCAAGGGCAAAAAGTCTTGGGAGATATGACTTCCCAATTGAAAGAAGAAGTATCTAGCCAGCATCCTGACTACTATTTCTCTGCACCTAATCGGGTTCGCAATAACCTTTGGTTAGTTGGAAAAAGACGGTAACAGAGGGGGCTATGGCTTGCGTTAAGCAGTTGCCAAATAGCTCCCTCTTTTCCATTGAACAAGATAATTGGGGTTACTACGACCCCCCAATTATCCAATAATCAGTAATCAAAATCAGAAAGGCATGTAAATATATGGCAAAAGAACAACGCTCAAGTAAGTGGACATTCCTTTTCTACAAAGAGAGTTGCCCTACCGACTATCTGGAGGTATTGGAAGAATTGCACGTCCCCTTCGTTCTGAGTCCTTGGCACGACAAGGACATCAATCGACAAACAGGAGAGCTGAAAAAAGCTCACAAACACGGAGCATTCTTCTTTGATTCACTCAAGAGCTACAAGCAAGTATCTGGGTTAATCAAGGATAAATTGAATGGTCCTGCCCATGTGGAAGTTGTCCAATCTCCTAAGGGACTCTTCGATTATTTCACTCACGCTGAAAATAAAGACAAAACCCAGTATGATGTGAATGATATTGAGGTGGGTTGTGGCTTCAATCTTGATAAGTTTCTTGTAGAGATTAACTCAGATGAGTTTATGCATGAAGTCGTGGATATTATTGAGCAGAATGACTTCACTGAGTTTGAAGAATTGGTTTGGTATGCTCGTGCTAATCACACACCACTTCTTGGACTCATCATTGAACGTACCTACTTCTTCGCCAAATACCTTGATTCTCGGCGTTGCAATCCACAGCGAAATCAACCAAAGAAAGGAAATCAAACATATGATTCAAAACACTCGACCACTTCTACTGACTAGACAACAGGCCTCTGAATTACTTGGTATTGACCCAAAATCTTTCGACAAATATATCAGAAATCATCCTGATTTTCAATGCTTTATGGTTGGTAAGCAAGAGCGTTACCTAAAATCAAAACTTATAAGATTCATCGAAAATCACTGTGATTAACGAATAACGATTGATAAAAAGAGATTTTTCATATATCCTATATATGACTAGTCTATTTTATCAATCATTTTTTATAGAAAGGCTGATAAAATGGCAACAATAACAAAACGTGGAAACTCTTTCCGTGCAACTGTATCACTCTACAAGAAAGGGCAATATAAAAGAGAAACTAAAACATTCAACAACAAAAAAGATGCCGAACTATGGACATTAGAAATGGAGCTTGAAAAAGGGCGTGGAAAAAATATCGCTGAACGCTCTACCTTGTTTACCGATTTTTATCGAAATTGGGTTCATACGGTTAAGAAAAATGATGTGCGTGAAGCTACCTTTATCAACTACAAGCGAACGCTCGTAGTTGTCGATAATCTTTTTGATGAAATTCAACTTAAACATCTTGATGACCTTATCATGCAGAAGAAGATTGACCAATATGCTGAAAACCATTCTAAAAAGACAGTAAAAGAACTTGTCCTAAAAATTCGTGGCTCGCTGAAATATGCTTATGCTCGTGGTTTAATCAGTAATGACTTCGGTCATCTTCTGAAAGCAAAAGGTCAGGAACAACCTAAACGAAATATTCCACTCTCTATTACAGAGTTCAAAAAGCTCAGGCAATATTGCCTGAATCATACGGAAGATGAATTTCATGTTCTTGTCGCACTTGCTCTTGAAACAGGTGCCAGACGTGGAGAACTCTTAGGAATTAGAAAAGAGGATATTTTTGAGTATGGTGTTAAAATAAAACGTTCTATTAGTCCTACGAATGATGACACTCAACTCAAAACTAAACACTCCAAACGTGAAATTTCAATCAATAAAGATATACATGAAGCCATAACTAAACTTGCAAACACAAAAGAAGATTATATCTTCGACTGGAATGGATTTAGGCAAGCTGGACAACTCCAACGCTTACTAAAGCAACTTGACATAACCAAAACAACTTTTCACGGTTTACGCGATACCCACGCTTCTTTTCTATTTTCAAAAGATATTAGTCTGGATTATATTTCAAGACGGTTGGGACACAATTCAATTTTGACAACTCAGCAGTATTACCTTGAATTGATGCCAGAAAAAAAGCACCAGCAAGATGCCGATGCTTTAAGTCTCTTAAACGACTTATCACTATAATTAACACCAACTGACACCAAAGAGATGCCATAATCGCTGGTATAATAATGTTTCGATTAACGTTTTGAGAATTGCGATGCTTTACGAGCTTTCTTAAGACCTGGTTGGAAACACTTTTATTTGAATAAGTTTCAATATCCGCTTAAAATCAGTGTTTTCCCACATTTACAGAAAGCAGAATTTCATCTAATTTGAATAAATTTCAGTTGAATGGTGTGAATTTTACCCTAAAAATACACGAATTGAGCTAGACTTTACCAAAAAGTTCACACCAAATTTAGAAATGATTATGTAGAATTTATTTGCAGTTCCAGATATTAAGGAGCTGTTTTTATTAACGATAATCTCCAATATATTTACCACAACGCATCAAGATGATTTACCTACATATTTAAAACCATAACTCTCTACCAACTTCTTTATATCACCTCCGATTTCTCCTTTAGAATTATAATTGTATGCATATTCCCTACTAAAATCCTCTCTGAGGTCAGCCGTCTGTTGCCTCCAAGCCGTCACAGATTCGTCATCTTTATATCCTTCTGGTATGCTAGCATGCCCTTTACTAATCAAATATTCCTCAAAGTCATTTTCGACTTGTTTATAGTAGGATTCTGACCACACAGTTTCAACATTTACTACGTTTTCATAAGAAAAATCTTCATAAACAGAAGTGTAATTTACAATGTATTCATTATATACGCTTAACAACTTGAATTGTTCTTGAATCATATAATCTGCAGAATACTCCCCACTTACAGCTAACTTAGTATCATTCATATACAAGCTATAATCCTCTATCCCCCCGATGTAATTAGATAGAAAATTAAGAATCTCTAGTCTGCTCTCATAAATATTATCTAACGCTACCACATCAGGACTATCTGCGATTTGTAGAATCTTCTCTTTTAATTCATTGAGTATAAATGATTCTAAATCAAATTCTTTAAAATCTTCTATACCTGAAATCTTACTACTATAGGTTTCTTTCAGAAATTCTTTACATTTATAAAATATCCACCATTTGGCACCATCCGTATTATAGTAAGTGGCTGATTTCAAATATTCTGTTATCTGAACAGTATTAGGAAAATAACCAAGATGCTTCTTATGTTCCTGCAACATACGAAGCGGAGGGAACAGTTCTACTACCGTTTGGATTTGTGACCCATACTTATCAAGTAAAAAATCATATCCTATAGAGAATAGGGATGGGAGATATGCATCAATTTCCCAATCATCGCCAAACAACAAACTTTTTGACGATAAAAATCCTAAAGCATCTACAAATGACGTTGTAACCTTCTTAGTAATAAAGTTCTTTGCTTTTGTGTTTTCATTCGCAAAAACTGCTGCTACTATGCCTTTATTATTACTGTCAATTTCACGGTTACTTATTCTACGGTCATATTTTTCTTTAATCATATTCCTTCTAACATTAACACGTATTGAAATCATATCGGTAAGAAAAGTATCAATATCCATAACAAACAGAAACCTCTTCATTTTGTTCTTACTAGTAGTAAAACATTATTTGCTATTCAAGTCAAATGGTGGGGGATTTTTTATACTTTTTTTATAAAATTTCCCACCACTAATATTTTCAAATTGGATTATACTGTAATCATAAACAAGTAATAGTTACCAGCTATTATCTCTCCAATCGTTTTGGTACAACGATTCACAATAGCCTAACTCGAGTATGGCTATTCCAAACTAGAAAGGTTTAAATATGACACAAAGAAGCATTACAGATTTTTTCAGCAATCAATCCACTACTGAACAATCACAAAACAAACTTGATATTCGCAACTCCCCTAGCATTAACATCACTCGAGTTTTAGCAACAAGCATTGCCGAACCTAAACCATACCACTCTCTAGTTGCGTTTGAAGAAATGAGCAACGGGAAATATAAACCCCTATTCTCAGACACTCAAACAGGTTATGAGCTCCGTGCTATTGCGCCCTCCCCTGATGATATCACAAAAGATAAATTGGTTAAATTAGTTGTACCAACTCTTGAAATTGCTAAAAAACTACAATTTCGTGGCTTGTACAACTTAAAGAACCCTAAAGGGAAGAAAGCCTACAAATCATTTGACGTGCTAGAAATCTATGCGGAAGATGTTGAACCTATCCGTATCCAATCAACAACAAGTGAGGGACAGTAAAATGGCAACGATTGAAACAGAAGAAAAATACGTTCAAAAATATATCTCTCTTGCTCTCAGCAAGGAAGATACAGCCCAAAAGATTGCTAAAGTTGTTCGTTTTTGGTCAAAATATCCACACCTTAATAACGATCCATTTGCATTGTATGAACAAATGCGAAATAACAAACAAGGGAAATTCGTAACACTCTTAACAAGTCTGTATGGGATTATTAAAGCAGACGTCGAACTAAATCCTTCTCACTATAACAATGAATAAATATCGGAGAATCATACGACGCTCCGACAGCAAGCTACGAGGCTACCAAGTGTCTTTGGTAGCTTTATGCTTTGCTATCTCTGGATTCGTCATAAGTCTTTTATTGTCTCTACTAATCATTAAGCTATTTGATTCCCATGACTTCAATAACATTATAGCACTGTCCTTTATATTCTTTACGATACTATCAAGCATCTTATTGATTATCACTTGCTATCTATTAAAAAAACGAGAACAAGTTTCAACACTAATAACCCCACAGATGAATGTTAAGGCTAAAAGGGTTGCTAAACGTATCCGTAGGTTATTTAACGACAAACAAATTACAGACGTATTGAAGCTATCAAATACCACACGATACGGAGAAGAAATGCCCGAAGTCTATGTTTTTATTGAAGACAATCTTTTAGAGGGATTCATCGGCATAGAGAACATAGCTAATGAACAGGCTAGCCGTGTAAAGTTTGAACAACAGGTGTCTGGAATACTGGCTGGTAAATTTCAAAAATATGCTGTTGTCAGTTCGGAACTAACCGCTGGAGACTCTTTTATACTTTTCCACTTCGAGGATACTCTGTCTTCTCAACGTTTGATTGTAGAAGACAATTACGATTCACTCAAGCAGTACATATCAGTAAATCCTCATCACATAAGATTATCCAAAGACCTTGTATGGAAAACAGATGTAACTACCCACCTCTCACTGATTGCCCGCACTAGGGCGGGCAAATCAGCTTTCGCTGGTCGCTATATCGCTCGTCTAATGCAACTACAAGGCTGGATAGTAGAATATAACTCGGCCAAATACGACCGTTATGTAAAAGAATTTAATGGCGAATCTGAGCCAATTAAGATTGTAGAACGGGCAGAATTCTGGTGTAGTATCATGGATAAACGTCTAAAGGAGATTAACGATGCAGGCAAAGAAAAATATCTGGAGATGGACAATATGCCACATATAGGTTTGTTCTTTGATGAACTAGGAAACCTCAACGCTTCCCTAGAGAGCCTTGATAAGACCGATAGGATGCTAAAGGCAAAGGCTACTTCCCGTTGGACAACTGCTATCAATCGATTATCAGCTACGGGAGCGAGTGCAGGGATTACAATAATCGCCATCTCGCAATTTGCTACTAAGGAGGGGTTTTTGCCTTCGTTGGCTCGGGTCAATTGTTCTGACGCTGTCATTATGCTGGGAGGTGCCGCCGACTCTGCAACAGAACGTCAGTATCTAATGAGTGGATTTGCTGACATGCTAAAACGTTCTTACGGCAAAGGTCAAGGACTAGCGCGTATTGTAGGGAGTGGACGAAAATGGGAGAACTCACCACATTACTATGAGACACCTTGGTTCGAGGAGTGAGAATCATATAAAATCTATTTTAGTATATGACTAGCGTAAGCCTATCTTATACTTAAATAGATTCATGACGCAGGCGACGGGTCACAAGGTCGCTCAGCTTTGAAAAAGCTGACTAATATCTAATTATTAACTATTCTAACGCCTGCACGGCACTGGGCTTGTCAAGTGCCGTGCATATCAAAAAAACAGATAGAACAAGGCTTTGAGTGTTCTTGATAAAATTCGAATCCTTGTTCTATCAAGGGAATAGTTAAAGGAATAATTAATTTAAACGAGGTAACTATAACCATGAGGAAGAAAGAAGCAAATCTTACCACAATTATGTTGGTACAACAACTGGAAGAAAAATACTGGCTATCACCTGATTATAAAGGGCCCGTCCAACAGGCTAAGAATGGCGATTGTCGTCCATTGCTTGCAATGATTATCAAGAAGCTCAAATCTAGCGATATTATCGTTAAAGAAGCTTATATCATTAAACATGACAAAGACAAGATTTCGACTTGGGATTCCAACCTGATGACAAATACAGTCGAAGATAAAGCAGTTCACGTTCACGCTTTGTTGAAATTTGAAAAAGGTGCATCCTTGAATAAAATTGCATTAGCTGTTGAAGTTGAACCACAGTACCTAGAAAAACTCAAATCTGGTAGGTATGGTTATGACAATTGCTTAGCATACTTGACACATGCAAAAGACGAAACAAAATATCAATACCGGCCAGAAGAAGTCACCACCGTCTTAGGAGAAGATTACACAAGCATCTACAATCGAAGCATAGAGACATGGCTTAAAGGTAGAGCAACAAAAAAAGCTAAGGAAACAAACCTCAGTGTTGATTGGCTAGTTGAACGGATCTTAGATGGTGAAGTGACTAAGCGTAATATCATGCTCACAGATGAATATTATGCTATCTACGGCCAACATAAACGCAAAGTAAACGAAGCCTTAGAAACTGCCGGGGAGCGTAGAAGTTACCGCACAATAGCCGAACTTGAAGCAGGACAATTTAAGAAAACGGTTATTTTTATACAAGCCAAAAGTGGCGTAGGAAAGACTAAGTTCAGTAAAGAATTGATAAATGCTATTCAAGCAAATGCAGTTAAAAATGGATTGAATTGGGAAGCATGTCTGACAGCTTCTATTAATGCATTTGATGAATATAATGGTGAAGAAATCTTATTCTTAGATGACATCAAAGGAGATAGCTTCACTGTTTCGGACTGGTTAAAATTACTAGATCCTTACATGATCAGTCCAATATCGGCTCGTTATCACAATAAACTAGGCGCAGCAAGAATTATTTTAATAACGAATACTAAGCCACCAGTTGAATTATTTTTCTTTGCTAAAGGGAACTATAAGGAAGACTTGGGTCAATTTGTGCGAAGGATTGACCTATTAGTACACATACACAATGACATTTTTCATGTTTGTCCTCACGAGAAAACAGCGGAAGAAAGCACAATAGAAGCCTTCGGAACTAACATTCGCGTCCAACATTCCTACACTTTTCAAAAGTCTCCTGCTATTCAACGAGACGGAGCGTTAGAAGAAATTCTAGAAACAGTGATGACAAATATGAATTGGAACAAAGCAAAAAAGGTTATCGATGCAAGCGACCAAACTAACAACGATAACCCAAACACTCAACAAAAATAGCACAACTACTTTTGTTGTTGCTATTATCTCAAAATTCTCTGAAAGAAACAAGAGGTAAGCAAATGCAAGTAATTTTTCCAGATGAGCAAATTCAACTTCTTATTGACAAAGCGGTCAAACGAGAAGTTGAAAACAGATTAAACAAGACTAATCTTGAAAATTCGTTTCTAAACAAACAGCAAGCCTGCGAGTATCTAGCAATTACTAACAATACACTAGATAAGTGGATTGAAAAAGGGTTGCCGGTAATTCGAATAGGAAAAACTGTCCGATTTAACAAACTTGAAATCAATCGCTGGTTACAAAATCAGTAGCATTCTAACCGTGGTTTGTTATAATAAAATCACGGTATTTTTCTAGCTCAATTCAAAAAGGAGAATACTATGACAATTACAAAAACAAAAAACGGAACCTATCGCTTACGCATCTATATTCCTGAGGAAGTTAAGTCTTCTCTAGGTATTGATAAAAAAGTGATTGAAAAACGGTTCAAATTAAGGAGTGAAGCAAAAAAATACGAACTAGAACTTCAAAACAAGATTGACAAAATTCTTAGTGGAGGTTCTGCTTCATTAGAGAATAGCAGTTCTATTCTCTTTTCAGATTTCTATCAAAACGTTTGGTGGGAATCCTACAAAGC
>ERZ773049.1556-NODE-1556-length-13098-cov-18.433183_pt1 | contig 13098 bp, 10 predicted proteins | sample MGYA00580633_ERZ773049 | MGnify/ENA primary metagenome ERZ773049 (study PRJEB29015, sample SAMEA2737991) | human oral metagenome | biome: human oral; feature: human-associated habitat; material: dental | place: China | collected 2066 ... | reverse complement strand
GCTCCAGTCGATCGGCCCGCCCGCGGCGTGTTGCTGGTCGATGTTCTGCCAGCCGCCCACGATGGCGCCGGCGACCGCGCCGCCGTCGAGGCCGGACTCCTCCCGGGTCTGCTTCCCTTCGGCCGCGGCATCGACGAGGTCGGGGCACAGTCCCTCGGTTGGGGCGAGCTTCCCGAGCGCGGCCTCGACGCCGAGCAGATGATCGAGGCCGCCGCCTCCGGTGAGCTTGCGGCTCTCGTCGTCGGCGGCGTCGACGTGCGTGACTTCGACGAGCCCGCCGCCGTGCGCGAAGCCCTCAACGAGGTTCCCTTCCTCGTATCGCTCGAGGTTCGCGCCTCGGAGATCACCGAGCGCGCGGACGTCGTCCTGCCGGTCGCCCCCGCGGTCGAGAAGAACGGCACCTACATCAACTGGGAAGGCCGCCTGCGTCCCTTCGGCCAGGCCCGCTCAGCAACGTCCCTCACGGACCGCGACGTGTTCGTGCGCCTCACCGAAGAGTTCGACCTCGACCTGGGCATCACCGCCCTGGCCGACCTGTACGAGGAAGTCAACCCCCTCATGGAGTGGGATGGCGCTCCGCAGACCTTCGCTCCGGTGTCGCCCGAGGCCCCCGTCGCCGCCGGCACGGGCGAGGTCGTTCTGGCCTCCCACAAGCCGATGATCGACGCCGGTCGCCTCCAGGATGGCGCCCCGTGGCTGGCCGGTTCGGCCCGTCGCCCCGTCCTCCTGGCCTCGGCCGCCACGCTCGCCGCCGCGGGTATCGCCCCCGGCGCGGACGCGACGCTTGAGACCGAGCGCGGCACGATCACCCTCCCGGCCGCCATCGCGGACCTGCCCGACTCCGTCGCGTGGGTGCCCGAGTGCTCGACCGGCTCCGCTATTCACGAAAACCTCGGCGGTGCCGGCACCGTCGCGACCCTGCGCGCCACGCAGGAGGTGGCACGATGACACTCGCACCCTTCGCAGTCCCGGAATACACCGCCGCGGACTTTAGCCAGGAAACCTGGTGGCTCAGCCTCATCAAGGCCGTGTTCATCATCGTTTTCCTGATCGCCAACGTGCTCCTCGCCCTGTGGGTCGAGCGCCGAGGCCTGGGCCGCATGCAGACGCGTCCCGGCCCGAACGTCGCGGGCCCCCTCGGCCTGTTCCAGGCGTTCGCCGACGCGGGCAAGCTCCTCTTCAAGGAGGACATGTGGACCCGCCGGGCCGAGCGTTTCCTGTACTTCCTGGCCCCCGCCATCGCGGCTTTCGCGGCGTTCAGCGTCTACGCGGTCATCCCGATGGGCCCGAACGTGAAGATCGGCAACATCTCCACGCCGCTGCAGCTCGCCGACATGCCCGTCGCCTCCCTGTACATCCTGGCGATCGCCTCGCTGGGCCTGTACGGCATCGTCCTGGGTGGCTGGTCGACCCGCTCGACCCTGCCCCTGTACGGCGCCGTGCGTTCCTCCGCGCAGGTCATCTCCTACGAGCTGGCCATGGGCCTGTCCCTCGTGAGCGTGTTCCTCATGTCGGGCTCCATGTCCACCTCGCAGATCGTGGCCGCCCAGGGACAGTTCTGGTGGGCATTCACCCTGTTCCCCGCGTTCGTCATCTACTGCATCAGCGCCACCGGTGAAGTCAACCGCCTGCCCTTCGACCTCCCCGAGGCCGAGGGCGAGATCGTCGCAGGCCACATGACCGAGTACTCGTCGATGAAGTTCGGCTGGTACTACCTGTCCGAGTACGTCAACATGCTCAACGTTTCGGCCGTGGCCACCACGATGTTCTTCGGCGGCTGGCACGCCCCGTGGCCACTGTCCCACGTCGAGTTCCTCAACTCCGGCTGGTGGGGCCTGCTGTGGTTCTTCCTGAAGATCTGGTTCTTCATGTTCCTGCTGATCTGGACGCGTGCCACGCTGCTGCGCTTCCGCTACGACCAGTTCATGAACCTCGGCTGGAAGCGCCTCATGCCCATCGCCCTGGGCTGGCTCGTGCTCGTCGCCCTCGTGCGCGGCATCACCCAGTTCGTGGCGCTGCCCAACCACGTCCTCTTCGGAGGCGTGGGCGTCATCTTCGTGATCGCCCTGGGCATCATCTGGCTGACCGACAAGCCCGAGCCTGAGGAAATCCCCGCATCCGAGCGCGAATACACCGGCTTCGAGGACGGCTTCCCCGTCCCGCCGCTGCCCGGACAGACCCCCGTTGCCTCGCCGCGCGGCCTCGCCACCATCGAGGGCGAACTGGCCCCGGCCTCGGCAATCGACAGCCCGAAGGAGTCCACCGATGAGTGAGAAGACCACCGACGAGGAAATGCTCTTCGAGCATGACCCCAAGGGTGCGTTCGCCCAGTTCGTCGCGCCTATGGCCGGCTACGGAGTCACCATGGCTTCCTTCTTCCGGCCCACCGTCACCGAGCAGTACCCGCGCGAACCCGCGCGCGTCATGCCCCGCTTCCACGGACGTCACCAGCTCAACCGCTACGCCGACGGCCTGGAAAAGTGCGTCGGCTGCGAGCTGTGCGCCTGGGCGTGCCCCGCTGACGCGATCTTCGTCGAGGCCGCATCCAACACGCCCGAGGAGCAGTACTCGGCGGGCGAGCGCTACGGCCGCGTCTACCAGATCAACTACCTGCGCTGCATCTTCTGCGGCATGTGCATCGAGGCGTGCCCCACGCGCGCCCTGACGATGACGAACGACTTCGAAATCGCCAAGTACACCCGCGAGGACGACATCTACGAGAAGGAAGACCTCCTGGTCCCGCTCTCCGATGGCATGCTCGCAGCGCCCCACCCCATGGTCGAGGGTAAGAACGACATCGACTACTACCGCGGGGAAGTCACCGGCCCCACCGCCGCCCAGGTCGACTGGGTCGCGAGCCGCCGCCCTGACGACCCCTCCCTCAAGACGGTACGAGTCGCCGAGGAGGCACACTGATGAACCTGTCCAACGGTTGGCCCATGATGGGGTCAACGGGGGAGATCATCCTCTTCGCATGCACGGCCATCGTCATGGTCGCCTGCGCTCTGGGTGTCCTCTTCTTCAAGAAGGCCGCACACTCGGTCATCTGCGTGGTCGGCGTCATGCTCGGCCTGGCCGTCCTGTACATCGCGAATAGCGCGCCCTTCCTGGGCGTCGCGCAGATCGTCGTGTACACCGGCGCGATCATGATGCTCTTCCTCTTCGTCATCATGCTGATCGGCATCGGCACCTCCGACGACTACGCCCGCCAGAGCCGCGGCGCGATCGTCTCGGCTGTGCTCGGTGGCCTCGGACTGATCGTCATCGTTGCGACCGCGATCCTGAAGTCCGTTCCCACGCCGCACAAAGCCGACGAGGTCGACCCCTACTCCAACCAGCCGATCACCGACCTGGCGATCACGCTGTTCCAGGAGCACTGGCTGAGCATGGAGCTCGCCGGCGCGCTGCTGATCACGGCCGCCGTCGGTGCGATGCTGCTGACCCACTCGGATCGCCTCGCCCCGAAGGCCGATCAGTTCGAGACGGCGCGCAATAAGATGCGTGCCTTCGCTGAGAAGGGTTCGCGCATCGGCCAGCTGCCCGCCCCCGGTGTCTACGCCCAGTCGAACGCGGCCGACGTGCCCGCTATCTCGGGCGAGACCCTGAGCCCGCTCGAAGAGTCGGTGCCCCGCGTCCTGCGCGTGCGCGGCCTGACGCGCACGATCGGCGAGGTCGCCCCCGAGGTCTCCGAGCAGCTCGCGCTCGCTCGCACTGAGACCGCGGCGACCGACTCTCTCGACGAGTCGCCCTACACCATCGGGCGCACGCCCGACGTCCCGCGCTCCGGCTCCTTCGGGATGCCCGGCGCCGCCGCGCCCACCGGACTGGCCCAGCCTCGGGCCCGCAAGGCGCGCACCACCACCCCCATTGAGAAGAAGGAGGAGAGCAAGTGAGCCTCGCCTGGTACCTCATCCTTGCGGGTGTGCTGTTCGCCATCGGTGCGACCACGGTCCTCGTGCGCCGCAGCGCGGTCATCGCGCTCATGGGCGTCGAAATGATGCTCAACGCCGCGAACCTCGTCCTCGTGACGTTTGCGCGCATTAACTCCAACGTTGACGGCGAGATCATGGCGTTCTTCGTCATGGTCGTCGCGGCCGCCGAAGTCGTCGTCGGCCTGTCGATCATCGTGTCCATCTATCGTTCCCGCTCGACCACGAGCATGGACGATCTCAACCTGCTGAAGAACTGAGGGAGGACGTAACTCATGACCACCTTCATTTCCACACAGGCTACCGGCGTCTACGATACGGTCGCCGCCACCGGAGTTGCCGCCTACGCGTGGCTGCTCATCCTCATCCCGCTGGCCAGCGCGGGCCTGCTCCTGGCGCTGGGCCGCGTCTCGGACAAGTGGGGCCACCTGCTGGCCACCCTCGCCTCCTGGTCGACCTTCGCGGTCGGCGCGGCGATCGCCGCCCAGATGTGGAATGCCCCCGTGGACGCGCGCCGCTTCGGCGAGACCCTGTTCACCTGGATTCCCGCCGGTGACTTCACCGTCGACTTCGGTCTCCTCGTGGACCCGCTGTCGATCACCTTCGTCATCCTGGTGACCTTCGTCGGTTCGCTCATCCACGTGTACGCGATTGTCTACATGGAGCACGACGAGGCTCGCCGCCGTTTCTTCGCCTACCTGAACTTCTTCATCGCGGCGATGCTGACCCTGGTCCTCGCGGACTCCTACGCAGGCCTCTTCGCCGGCTGGGAAGGCGTGGGCCTGGCGTCCTACCTGCTGATCGGCTTCTGGAACCACGTCCCCGCGAACGCGGTGGCCGCCAAGAAGGCGTTCGTCATGAACCGTGTCGGCGACATGGGCATGCTGATCGCCATGATGGCGATGGTCGCCTCCTTCCACTCGGTGTCCTTCTCCGTGGTCTCCTCCCAGGTCGCTTCCATCCCCACGGCGTCGGCGACCGTCATCGGTATCTTCCTGCTGGTGGCCGCCTGTGGTAAGTCCGCGCAGTTCCCGCTGCAGGCGTGGCTGGGTGACGCCATGGCCGGCCCGACCCCCGTCTCCGCGCTCATTCACGCGGCCACGATGGTCACCGCCGGCGTCTACCTGATCATCCGTTCCGGCGACGTCTTCGTCGCGGCGCCCGTCGCCGCGACCGCGGTCGCCATCATCGGTGCGATCACGCTCCTCTTCGGCGCGATCGTCGGTTGCGCGAAGGACGACATGAAGAAGGTCCTCGCCGCCTCCACCATGAGCCAGATCGGCTACATGATGCTGGGCGCGGGCCTGGGCCCCATCGGCTGGGCGTTCTCGATCTTCCACCTCTTCACCCACGGCTTCTTCAAGGCCCTCATGTTCCTCGGCGCCGGTTCCGTCATGCACGGCATGGGCGACCAGGTGAACATGCGTCGCTTCGGCGCCCTGCGTGGCGCCATGAAGGTCACGTGGCTGACGTTCATGATGGGCTGGCTCGCCATCCTCGGCGTTCCGCCATTCTCCGGCTACTGGTCGAAGGACAAGATCATCGAGGCCGCTTTCAGCGCCGACAGCTTCGGCGGCACCACGGCCCTGTGGGCCGGTTGGGTCTACGGCCCTGTCGCACTGGTTGGCGCGGGCGTGACCGCGTTCTACATGTCGCGCCTCTTCTTCATGACCTTCCACGGCAAGGCTCGGTGGACCACCGAGGCCGAGGGCGCGCCCGTGCACCCGCACGAGTCCGGCCCCCTCATGACGATCCCCATGATCATCCTCGCCATCGGTGCGGTCGTCCTCGGCGGTGCCCTGTCCGTGGGGAACACGTTCACCGAGTGGCTGGTCCCCTCGATCGGCCACGTCATGCACGGCGAGCCCGTCCTCAACGAGTACGTCATTCAGGGAGCCACCCTCGCCCTCGTCATCCTCGGCGCGGTTATCGCGTGGATGAAGTACGGACGCGACGAGGTTCCCACCTCCGTCCCCGCAGGCAACGCCCTGACCGAGGCCGCACGCCGCGACCTCTACCAGGACACCGTCAACGAGACCCTGTTCATGATGCCCGCCAAGGGCCTCGTCACCGTCGCGACCGTCGGCGATGCGAGCGCCATCGACGGTGCGCTCAATGGCCTCGGCACTGGCTCGCAGCTGCTCGGACGCATCGTCGGCATCACCCAGAACGGCCTCGTGCGCACGTACGCCGCCTACATCCTGGGTGGCGTCATCCTCGCCCTGGCCATCGTCCTCGGATTCAGGCTGTAAGGGGTACACGACAATGGAAAGTGCAATGGTTGCTGCTAACTTCCCGTGGCTGTCCGTCCTCGTGGCCGTTCCGGCTGCGGGCGCGGCCCTCCTCGGCTTCGTCCCGCCCCTGAGGCGCGCCGCCGGGCGCGTCATCGCCCTGGTGATCGCACTCGTCGAGCTCGCGCTCGGCGTGTACGTCGCCGCCTCCGTGTTCGACTGGTCCGCCCCGGCCTCGTACCAGGTGTACGAGTCCCACCTGTGGATCCCCCAGATCGGCATCACCTGGTCGCTCGGCGTCACCTCCCTGGGCCTCGTCATGATCCTGCTGGCGCTCGGCCTCGTGCCGCTCGTGCTCATCGCGGGCTGGGACGAGGACGAGGCTGCGGACCGCGGCGCCTACCCGGCGCTGGTCCTGGCCCTCGAGGCGTTCATGGTCGTCATCTTCGCGGCCTACGACCTGACGGTCTTCTACTTCGCCTTCGAGGCGATGCTCGTGCCGCTGTACCTCATGATCGGACGCTATGGCGTCGGTGACGAGGCGGCCCGCCACACGGCCGCCATGAAGTTCCTGCTGTACTCGCTGTTCGGCGGACTCGTGATGCTCGGTGGCATCCTCTACCTGTGGGCGATGGGCTCGCAGGCAGCGCAGGACGTGTCGACGTTCTTCCGCATCGATACGCTCGCCCAGATCCTGCCGAGCGCCCCGCTGGTCATCCAGATGATCATCTTCGTCACCTTCATGGTTGCGTTCGCGATCAAGGCCCCCATGGTCCCGGTGCACACGTGGCTGCCCGACACGGCCGCCGTCGCCCGCCCCGGAACCTCGGTGCTGCTGGTCGGCGTCCTGGACAAGATCGGCACCTTCGGCATGATCACCCTGTGCCTGCAGCTCACTCCCGGCGCGGCCGTGTCCGCCAAGTGGGTCATGTGCATCCTCGCCGTCATCTCCATCCTGTGGGGTGGCCTGTCGGCGAACGGCCAGAACGACATCATGCGCCTCGTGTCCTACACGTCGGTGTCGCACTTCGGCTTCATGGTCCTGGGTATTTTCATCGGCTCGCAGATCGCGCTCGTCGGCGCCATGTTCTACATGGTTGCCCACGGTGTGTCGATCGCTGCGATGTTCCTGCTCTCCGGCTGGCTCTCGCGCCGCGGTGGCACGCAGGACATGCGCGAGTACGTGGGCATGCAGCGCGTGACCCCGGTGCTCGCGGGCCTGTGGCTCCTGAGCGGCCTCGCCTCCATCGCGCTGCCCGGCCTGTCCGGCTTCGTCCCCGAGTACCTCGTGCTCATGGGCACCTGGTCGGTGAACAGCGCCCTGGCTCTCTTCGCAGTCCTCGGCGTCGTCATCGCCGCCATGTACGTGCTCATGCCCTACCAGCGCGTCTTCACCGGCGCGCCCGGCAAGGGCAAGGAGGACCTGGCGGACCTGGGGATGCGCGAACGCGGCGTCATGGTGCCGCTCGTGGCCGCGATGCTGATCCTTGGTATTTGGTCGGCGCCCCTCGTGAGCGCCCTGACCCCGGTTGCTTCAGACCTCGACCTGACCAACTCGCAGGTCCCGGCCGCCGTTGAAGGGAGCGCACAGTGAACGTTCTACCCATGGCTAACTTCCAAGCCCCCGAGGTTCCGTGGCTGAGCCTCGCGCCGATTCTCATCGTGCTGGGCGGCGCGGTCCTCGGCATCCTCGTCGAGGCCTTCGCCCCGGCCAAGGCTCGCCGTCCCATCGTGATCGGCCTGTCGATCCTGGCCGCCGCCGGCGCCTGCGTCATGCTCGCGCTGCGTTGGGCTCCCGTCGTGGCCGCCCCGGCCTCGCTGGGGGAGTACATTGAGGACCCGCTGACGATCGGCGCCCAGTCGGTGCTCGTCATCATCGGCTTCCTTGCCGTCCTGGTGATGGCCGACCGCACGACCGTCGGTGACGGCGCGTTCGCCGGTCAGCCCTCGGATCGCCCGGACTCTGCTGCCGAGGAACTGTCGGAGCGCAAGGGCTACCAGCGTTCCGAGATGTTCCCGCTGACGCTGTTCTCGCTGGGCGGCATGATGATCTTCCCCGCGGCGGACAACTTCGTGACGCTCTTCGTGGCCCTTGAGGTCATGTCGCTGCCCCTGTACATCATGGCCGCGACCGCGCGTCGTCGCCGTCAGCTGTCCTACGAGGCGGCTCTCAAGTACTTCGTGCTGGGTGCTTTCTCCTCGGGCTTCATGCTGATGGGCTCGGCGTTCCTCTTCGGTTTCTCCAACTCGCTGCGCATCTCGGAGCTGGGGCAGGCCATCTCGACGAACACGAGCATGGACTGGATGGTCCTCGTCGGCGTGTTCTGCGTGATGGTTGGCCTGCTGTTCAAGGTGGGTGCCGCGCCCTTCCACGCGTGGACGCCCGACGTCTACACGGGCGCCCCGACCCCGGTGACGGGCTTCATGGCCGCGGCCGTGAAGATCGCTGCCTTCGCCGCGATGGCCCGCTTCTACCAGGCTGTGGCCGCCTACCTGCAGTGGGACTACCTGTACGTCTTCGCGGCGATGGCGGTCCTGACGATCGTCGTCGGTACCTTCGCCGGCCTCGTGCAGGACGACGTCAAGCGCATGCTGGCCTACTCGTCGATCGCTCACGCGGGCTTCATCCTGATGGGTATCCTCGCGATCCAGAAGGGCGGCACGGGCCATGTGTTGTTCTACACGCTCGGTTACGGCCTGTCGACGGTCGGCGCCTTCGCGGTGGTCTCGCTGGTGCGCGGCCGCGATGCGGATGGCAACGTCCTGGGCGAGGCGACGAGCCTGCGCAAGTGGGCGGGCATTGGCCGCACCAACCCGTGGATTGCGGGTGCGATGCTGGTCTTCCTGCTCTCGTTTGCGGGCATCCCGCTGACGGGCGGTTTCGTTGGTAAGTTCGTGATTTTCTCCGACGCAATCAAGGGCGGCATCGGCTGGCTCGCGATCGTGGGCCTCGTGGCCTCGGCGATCACTGCGTTCTACTACTTCCGCCTCGTGCGCCTGATGTTCTTCACCGACCCCGGTGAGGAGTCCGTCGTGGTCAAGTCGGAGGGCCTGTCCGCTCTGGCGATCATCGTGTGCGCGCTCGGAACGATCGCGCTGGGCGTCTTCCCCGGTCCCGTGTTGAGTCTGCTCGAAAAGATCGTCATACTGATCCCGTGAGTGCTCAAACACCCGATCTTCATGTTCCCGACCTCGAGTCCCGTATTACCCCGGGGCTCGAGGTCGTCGAGCGTCGTCTCCTCGACGCCGTGTCGTCCTCCCGTGATCTGACGGATGAGCTGACGCGCCACCTCGCGGTCGCGGGCGGCAAGCGGATGCGTCCGCTGCTGACCCTCGTGTGCGCGCAGCTGGGCGATCCTGAGCGGGCGTTGGACGACCAGGTCATCACGGCTGCGACGGCCGTCGAACTGACGCATCTGGCGTCCCTGTATCACGATGACGTCATGGATTCGGCGCCCACTCGTCGCGGTGTGCCCTCGGCGCAGCACCTGTGGGGGAATAACCGCGCGATCCTGGCGGGCGACATCTTGTTTGCCCGCGCGTCGCTCTTGGTGGCGTCGCTGGGCCCGGAGATGGTAGCTCACCACGCGCGCACGTTCGAGCGCCTGTGCGAGGGTCAGCTGAACGAGACCTTCGGTCCGACGGATGGTGCGGATCGCGTCGATTTCTACATTCAGGTCTTGGCGGATAAGACGGGTTCGCTCGTGTCGACCGCCGCGTCCTTCGGCGCGCTCCTGTCCGGCGCTGGCCAGCTGGTGGCTGACGTTGTGAGCGATTTCGGCGAGAAGGTGGGTGTCGCCTTCCAGATCGCCGACGACGTGCTGGATTTGGCGTCGTCGGGCGAGCAGTCGGGTAAGACGCCCGGCACGGATCTGCGCGAGGGCGTGGATACGCTGCCCGTTCTCCTGCTGCGTCGCCGTGAGGCGGCCGGAACGATCGACGAGGCCGGCGCGCGCATCCTGCGCGAGCTGACGGGGGATCTGTCGTCGGACGAGGCCCTGGCGTCGGTGGTTGAGCAGCTGCGTAGTCACGACGTGCTCGAGGAGACGCGTCAGCTGGCGCGCACGTGGGCCGATGAGGCGGTCGCCGCGCTGGCGCCGCTGCCTAAGGGCGAGGCGAGGAGCGCGCTGGAGGCGTTTGCGAACCTGATGGTGGATCGCCTGGTCTGATCAGCGTTGACGAGGCCGGGGCCGGCTGCGCATGAGAGCGCGGCTGGCCCCGGCCTCGTCGTATGCGCGGACGCGCCTTGAGGTGTGTGAGGGATCTCAGCTAAGGTTGCCCTTGGCTTCGGGGCGCTAAACTGAGACCCCAGGTGCGTGCATTCGCGCGCGGTCATAGAAGGAGAATTCGGTTGGCACCGCTCAACGTCGCCGTTATTGGCGCTGGTCCCGCTGGTATTTACGCGTCGGACATCCTGTCCAAGTCGGGGCTCGAGGTGAATATCGACCTGTTTGAGCGTCTTCCCGCGCCTTACGGTCTCGTGCGTTACGGCGTCGCGCCGGATCACCCGCGCATTAAGCAGATCATCGTTGCGCTGTACAAGATCCTCCAGCGTGGCGACATTCGTCTGCTCGGCAACGTTGAGGTGGGCCGCGACGTGACGATCGACGACCTGCGCGACCACTACGACGCGATCATCATTGCGACGGGCGCGGACCGCGATCACCCGCTGGACATCCCGGGCGTGGACCTGCCCGAGTCCTACGGTGCGGCCGACTTTGTGTCCTGGTACGACGGCAACCCGGATTACCCGCGCTCGTGGCCGCTGAAGGCCCGCGAGGTCGCGGTCCTGGGCGTGGGCAACGTGGCGCTGGATGTCTCCCGCGTGCTGGCCAAGCACGCGGAGGACATGCTTAAGACCGAGGTGCCGGCCAACGTGGCCGAGGCCCTGGCTGAGAACCCGATTACCGACGTGCACGTGTTTGGTCGCCGCGGCCCCGCGCAGGTGAAGTTCACGCCGTTGGAGCTGCGCGAGCTGGGTAAGGTTCCGGACGTCGACGTCATCGTCTCGGAAGAGGATTTCGACTTTGACGAGGGCTCGGAGGAGGCGCTGCGCGCGTCGAACCAGCAGCGTCAGGTCGTCAAGACGCTGACGAGCTACGCGATGGCGGATCCGGAAGAGCACACGGCCTCGCGTCGGATCCACATTCACCTGTTCCAGGCCCCGGTCGAGATCGTCGCTGACGAGAACGGCCACGTGAAGGCCCTGCGCACCGAGCGCACGGCGCTCAACGGCGACGGCAGCGTGTCGGGCACGGGCGTCATCACGACGTGGCCCGTGCAGGCGGTGTACCGCGCGGTGGGCTACTACTCCTCGCCGATCCCGGGCCTGCCCTTCGACAAGCGTGCCGGCGTTGTGCCGAACGTGGAGGGTCGCGTCATCGAGGGTGAGACCACGAAGGACGAGTCCGCCCCGGTCATCCCGGGCGTGTACGCGACCGGGTGGATCAAGCGCGGCCCTGTCGGCCTCATCGGTTCGACGAAGTCGGACGCCCAGCAGACGATCTCCCACCTCGTGGAGGATGCGGGCGCGGGCCGTCTGCACGCGAACACCTCCGAGGTCGGGCACGAGGCCATGGTGGCGCTTCTGGAGTCCCGTGGCGTCGAGTTCACGACCTGGCAGGGTTGGGAGCTCCTGGATGCGTACGAGCAGGCTCTGGGCGAGGCATACGGTGAGCTTCCGGGCGGCCGTGGCACGCGCGAGCGCGTCAAGGTTGTCTCGCGTCGCGCGATGACGGATATTTCGCGCGGCGCGCAGGTGGACCCCAAGACCGTGGACCACATCGGCGAGATGGGCGAGATGGGCGTGCCCACCGCCCCCGAGCGCTTCGACGACTACACGGGTCCGGGGCGTCGCAACTGACGCGCCTCTGACGTGAACGAGGCCGTGGCCGGGTTTTCCGGTCGCGGCCTCGCCTTGCGTGTGGGAACGAGGCTGTGGCGAGCCGCGTCGCGTTCGGTGCCTGCTGACCGTCGGGGGTTGTTCCTCAATGAGGATTCGGCTGGTTCCCAGGTGCTTCTCAGGTAACCCCCATAGGATCGCGCGTATGGTGCATCGCAACTATCACAACGGTCTGAAGACGACCCTCCTGCTGGGGAGTATGTGGGCTTTGCTGCTTGCCATCGGGGCGCTCATCGCCTCGGGCACGGGCCGGGTCGTGTGGATTGTTGTGTTTGCGGCCATTGGGCTCGTTCAGACCGCGTACTCGTATTGGAACTCCGCCACGATTGCGCTGCGGTCGATGGGTGCGTATCAGGTGAGCGAGTCGGAGCAGCCCGAGCTCTATGCAATTGTCCGGGAGCTGGCGGATCGAGCCCAGCAGCCGATGCCGACGATCTGGGTGGCCCCCACGCTGACGCCGAACGCGTTTGCGACGGGTCGTAATCCGAACAACGCGGCCGTGTGCTGCACGGAGGGCATCCTGGCGATCTTGAATGAGCGTGAGCTGCGCGGGGTGCTCGGGCACGAGCTGATGCACGTGTACAACCGCGACATTCTGACGACTTCCGTCGCGGCGGCCATGGGTGGCGTGATTACGACCATCGCGCAGACACTGCTGTTCTTTGGCGGCGGGAATCGCCGAGAGAACGGGGGAGCAGGGGTCGTCGGCCTCCTGGCGATGAGCTTCCTGGCCCCGATTGCGTCGATGCTGATCCAGTTGTCGCTGTCGCGCACGCGTGAGTTCGATGCTGACGAGGATGGCGCGATGCTGACGCAGGATCCGCTGGCGCTGGCCTCGGCTCTGCGCAAGCTGGAGATGGCGACGGATCGTCGCCCGATGGAGGACACCCCCAGGACGCGTAACGTCGCGGCGATGATGATCGCGAATCCGTTCCGTGGGGAGTCTCTCATGCGTGTGTTGTCCACGCACCCGCCCATGGACGAGCGTATCGCGCGCCTGGAGAAGATCGCGGGCTACTAGGGCATACAGATGGGG
>ERZ773049.1541-NODE-1541-length-13163-cov-19.207812_pt1 | contig 13163 bp, 22 predicted proteins | sample MGYA00580633_ERZ773049 | MGnify/ENA primary metagenome ERZ773049 (study PRJEB29015, sample SAMEA2737991) | human oral metagenome | biome: human oral; feature: human-associated habitat; material: dental | place: China | collected 2066 ... | reverse complement strand
ACGGGGATTTGATTCCCCGCTTCTCCAATTCCTTGGTAATCGCATAGAAGGATCGACCTCCAACGAATAGTTTGTAGATGAGCCTTACGATTTTCGCCTGTTCCTCGTTGATTTTGAAATCCTTGTCATAGCCGAGAAATGCGCTGTAGCCCACACTGGTCTTGCCCTCGGCGAACTGTTTCCGCTTGCCCCATGTGGTGTTCTCCGAGATGCTGCGGCTTTCCTCCTGAGCCAGTCTGGACATAATCGTTATAAGGAGTTCCGTCTTACCACTAACTTTGATACAATCTAACGATGCACCCCTCTGCCTATCGTTAAGCGAGTATGCGTCGAAAAGCCTTGATTTATGCGGCTTCTCAGCATAGCGAAAGGGGGTGTATTTGCACCCCCTTGGTCGAGATTTTGCACACCCCTGCCCGCAAAAACTGGACACGGAAAGCTAGAAATTGATCATGGAAGCCTGCGTGTATCGAGTCGGACATCGACTTAGCAGGTTGTTGCATCGGCAAAAGCGAGATCGACCGTCACCCGTTCATGCCGTAGCTGAATGCCTGGATTCCGAAGCGCACAGTGTGAACTCGCTCCTTTGCCGCCTTTACCAATGCATCAGGAAGCCCCATCAATTCCAGACTCCGACCGGTCCTTGCCAAACATCCACCCTAGCGTCGATACGAGGGTTGCCGCACCATAAACCTTTACAAACACAGTATCCCTCTTCCGATGTTTCAAATGCAAGAAAATTATAATATCAAACAACGGAGATTGCCTAATGATTTTCTGCAATCACAAAAGAGCTTCCAAACGCCGGCTACAACGAATGGAAGCTCTTTTTCTTTGCAAAGTTCTGATCAATTCTCCGGAATTACAGGGATGATTTCCTGCACTGGCTCGACGGCAGCAATTTCTTCAAACGAACGAGAAGCTATAGATAAGGATCATTCGGACATCTGCGTCGCAGCGTCCGCCTCATTGGGGCGAAGATTGCTGATGTAGGGTGCGCGCCCTGCGAGCACATCGTCATAGAATCCTTGCTTCCAGTCGATGTAATCGACGGCTTCTTGCAGAGCCTTCATTTTTTCAAGCAATTCCTTACGCTTCCCCTCAAGCATAATCTTGCGCTCCGGGATGGTGGGGATGCCACCGAGACAAAGCGCGAGGTATGCTTTCATTCCAACAAGGCTCATGCCGCAGTTCTTGAGACAAGTGAGGCTTTTCAGCCATGCAACATCATGATCGTCAAATATACGGTGATTGTTTTGATCCCGCTTGACGTTCGGCAAAAGTCCCTGATTGCAGTAGAATTTCAACGTTTCATAGTTCATACTGGTCGCTTCACAGGCGTCCTTCATTGTATACATGATCGTTCTCCAAAAAATTTCAAAAAAAGCTTGTGCGGTAGTTACTACCGCCTGTTATGATAGCATTGTACCACGAAGAGCAGCGTGAAACAAGGAGCGCGACATGACCATTACAGAAGTGCCCCTACAGAAAGGAGTGTCTCATACCAACACCGGACGGGCGCGACGGCTTCCAGAACATCCTCCTTGAAAAAGGCTGGACGACCTATATCGTCGACGAGCCGCGCCGCGGGCGTGCAGGACAGACGACCGTGCCCGCAGAACTCAAGGCGCAGCCACAGGATCAGCTCTGGTTCAACAACTTCCGCATCGGCCAGTACCCGAACATCTATGACAATGTCACCTTTCCGCACGATGCGGAGTCTGAGCGGCAGTTCTTTCATCAGATGACTCCCGACACAGGCATATTCGATGTCGGAGTCGTAGTAAAAGCGATGGAGGCGGTCATCGACCGCACAGGCGATAGTGTCCTCGTCACGCACTCGGCGGGCGGCGGTCCCGGATGGCTCACGACGATTCGAAATCCCCACGTGAGGGGCGTGATTGCACTCGAACCTGGCACGTTCCCATTTCCTCCGGGGGAAGTCCCTGCGGTCGAAGAGACGACGAGTCCCTTCCCTGCGCGCGGCATGGAGGTGACTGAGGAGGAGTTTGCGGCGATTCTGAAAATCCCGATGGTGGTCTACTTCGGCGACAATATCCCGACGGGGAACAAACCGCATGAAATCTGGGGACTGGACAACTGGCGCACATGGCTGAACCTCGCGAACCGCTGGGCTGAGGGCGGCGACGCGGAGATCTCGTGCTGCCCGAGGAAGGGCATCATGGGCAACACGCATTTCCTTATGTCCGACCTCAACAACGAGGAGGTCGCGGCGGAGATGGAGCGCTGGCTCGAAGAAAAAGGGCTGGCGGGAAAATAAACTATTGTTTTATGGGTTTGGGAAAGGAAGTTTACAATGAAGAAAGCAATCATGAAATCGGCGCTTTTGATGGCGGTCGGACTCTTTGCCATCGGGGGCGGCGCATCGGCGGAGGAAAAAAGCCCGAATGCGAATCCGTTCGGTCTTGTCTATCAGAATGCGATCACAAAGAACGAGCCGGGCAAGGTGAATATCCGCCCCGTAGAGTACGAGGTACAGGGCATCAAGGTGGCCGCCAATCTCTACCTGCCTGCGGACTATGATGAAAAAAGCGACAAAAAATATGCTACCGTGACCGTGGCGCATCCGAATGGCGGCACGAAGGAGCAGGTCGCGGGGCTCTATGCCGAGCGTCTGGCAGAGCTCGGGTATATTGCCGTTGCCTCTGATGCCCGCTATCAGGGCGCAAGCGGCGGTGAGCCGAGACTTCGCGATTACCCCGTGAACCGTATTGAGGACGTCAGCGGCATGGTGGATTATCTGTCCCAGCTGCCAAAGGTGGACAAGTCCCGTATCGGCGCTCTTGGGATCTGCGGCGGGGGTGGCTATACACTGGCTGCGGCGCAGACCGATAAGCGCATCAAGGCGGTTGCCGCACTTTCCATGTTCAATTCTGGCAGGGTGCGCCGAAACGGCTTCCTGGATGCCGATATCAAGGGCATTCCCACACGGCTGGAAAAGGCTGCAGAGGCACGCGACAAGGAACTCACCGGGGAAATCGTCTACGAGGGGTTTCTCCCGCCGAACGCCACCGAGGCCGATCTTCGTGCCAAGGTAGCGAAGTTTCCTGAGAACAGCCTCTATCGGGACGGCATCGAATACTATGGCATCTCCCACAATCACCCGAACGCTACGGGGCGCTATACGACCGAATCCTTCATGAAACTCATGATATTTGATGTGGAGGACAGGATGGATCTCATCGACCAGCCCCTCCTCATGATTGCGGGCAGTGCGGCGGACACGCTCTACATGACGGAGGACGCATTTGCCAAGGCGAGCGGCACGGAAGACAAGGAGCTTTTCCTGATCGAGGGAGCCAGCCATATTCGCACCTATTGGGTGCCGGAGTATGTAGATGCGGCAGTGGACAAGCTCGAGGGATTCTACGGGAAGAAACTTTGAAGGTTTGAAGTGAGGTAGAACTTAACCGCCACTGCAAAGCAGCGTATTGTGGTACATAGGGAATGGGGAAAATACCCCGCACGAAATGTTTTTAGAAAAGGGGGACATGGAATGAAGAAGGATCTGAAGGACAAGGCAGCGGTATTTCCAATGCCGGTGCTGATGGTCGCGATCTACGACGAGGGGGGCGTCATCAACGTGATGAACGCTACGTGGGGCATGATCAGCGATATGGACAAGATCACGCTCTTCCTCGACGAGAGGCACAAGACGACCGCGAACATCCGCGCTGTGCGTGCGTTCATGGTGAGCAGCGCCGATCACGCCCATATGGCGGAGGCAGACTTCTTCGGCATTGCCACGGGCAACAAGATGCCCGACAAGTTCGCACGCACGGGGCTGCATGCCGTGAAGAGTGCGCACGTGAACGCGCCCGTGATCGAGGAGTTCCCCGTCGTGATGGAGTGCGATCTGCTCGAGATCATCGAGACGGAGCACAGCTTTGCCATCGTCGGGCGGATTGTGAACACACAGGCGGAGGAAGCCATTCTCGATGAAAAGGGGAAGGTTGACCCACGCAAGCTGAATGCCCTGATGTTCGACCAGTTCCAGAGTGGCTACTATGCGGTGGGCGAGCAGGTCGGAAAGGCGTGGAACGCGGGCGCGGGGCTGATGAAGGGAAAATGAATGAGGAGGTAAACTGATGAGAATTTTAATGACAATTCTGATAGCGGCGATGATGATGCTGCTGTCGGCGTGCAGCAGTGGAACGCCGTCCGGTGCAGCGGTGGAGAAGCCGACAGCTGCGGTGAGCAGCGAGAAGGTCGCGCCGCCCGCAGCGGACGGCAAGCGCGTCCTCGTGGTATACTTCTCGCGCGCAGATGAGAATACAGGCGTTGGCGTCATCGAGAAAGGCAACACGCGCATCCTCGCGGAGATGGCGGCGGAGCGTCTCGGCGCAGATCTCTTCGAAATCAAGGCGAAGCAGCCCTATCCGAAGGAGTACCGCGCCGCGACAGAGTTTGCAAAGCAGGAGAAGGAGGCAAATGCACGCCCCGCCCTCGTGGGCACGCTACCCGATCTGACGAAGTACGACACCGTCTTCCTCGGCTATCCGATCTGGTGGGGTGATCTGCCGATGCCGGTCTATACGTTCCTCGAGAAGGAGAATTTTGCGGGCAAGACCATCCTGCCGTTCTGCACGCATGAGGGCAGCGGCATCTCGGGCACGGAGAAATCCATTGCGGACGTGACAAAGGCAGATGTCAAGGATGGTTTCGAGTTGCAGGGGCATATCGCGCAGAACTCGCCTGATGAGGCGCGCGCGGCGCTCTATGAGTGGATGACGAAAGCGGGGTACTGATATGGCAGTGGAGAATGTATCACTCAGCAATGGTGTCACGATGCCGCTCGAGGGCTTCGGTGTGTTCCAGGTCCCGGACATAGACGAGTGCGAGCGCGTTGTGCGTACGGCAATCCAAAGCGGTTATCGTCTGATCAATACGGCAGCGGCGTACATGAACGAAGAGGCGGTAGGCGCGGCAATAGCAGCGTCGGGCGTAGCCCGCGAGAAGCTTTTCGTCACAACGAAACTTTGGGTACAGGATAGTCCTACGACGGAGCAGACGCAACGTTCGAGACTTCCCTGAAGAAACTCGGGCTGGACTACATCGATCTCTATCTTCTTCATCAGCCGATGGGCGACGTGTTTGCTACATGGCGGCGCATCGAGGAGCTTTATTGTGTGGGGCGGATACGCCCCATCGGCGTATCAAACTTCTACCCCGCCCCTCTTGCAGATTTCTGCGAGACAGTGGAGATAAAGCCGATGGTGAACCAAGCAGAGCTGCACCCATTCTTCCAGCAGGAGTCGGCACTTGCGAACATGAAGCACTACGGTGTCCATGCACAAGCGTGGGGACCGCTCGCCGAAGGGAATCACGGCATCTTCAGCCATTCCGTGCTGACAGCGATCGGGGAAAAGTACGGAAAGACAGCGGCGCAAGCGGCACTACGCTGGAACACGCAGTGCGACGTCTCCATCCTGCCGAAGTCCGTACACACAGAGCGCATGGAAGAGAATCTTGCCATTTGGGATTTCACCCTTACGGATACGGCTATGACCGAGATCGGAAAGCTCGACCTCGGTCATAGCGAGATTGTCGACCACAGCTCCCCTGCCTTCGTACAATTCCTGCACGAGCGTAAGATTCACGACTGAGCTATGTAGAAAAGGTTGCTGCTCAAGGAAATATTTCTTTGGGCAGCAACTTTTTATGTGATGCTATAATTTTCCTGCACCTTCGATCTTTATCCTTCAACAGCCCCTCAATCCCGTCCTTGAAGATAATACCCACCGCACCGTCCTCCCTAACGCAGATGCAATCGAGCACCCACCCCATAAATCCCCGTCAAATTCAATCTGCGCTTCATTTATACCGCGGATCGTTTGAATCATCCCCTCCAAGGTGTTTCTCTTGCTTTTTCTCTCTCGGCAAATTGCTCGTTCAACGGCTTCCGTATTTCCTACACTCTCACCTCCGTCCTATCCCGAAATACTACCGTCATGCCCTTATCCACCGTCACGCACTCTACCATGCTCGCCCAAAGTTGGCTGTCGAACTCTGCCAAGGCCGCACTCTGTTCTTTGATGCACTTGATGAACAATGCCAACTGCTCGCTCTGTGCTTCCTTGGCAGAGATAGCCTCCGTCACCTCGTCAAACCGAGCCTTAGCGGCATCGTACCTCTCCACAAGCCCCTCGTAGTGCCGCTGATACTCCTCTTGGTTCTGGGCAATGCGGGCGTTTTCGCGGATGCATTTTTCCGTCATCTCAACCAGTACCGCCAGTTCCTGCTGCAGCTTGGCTTTCTCCTCTGCAAGCGCCGTCGTGTCGCAAAGTGTCTGTCGCACGAGCCGTGCATTGGCGACAATCTCCTCCTGCTCCGTCACATGGGACGTCTGGCATTTCTGCCCGTCATACTTGTTGTTGCAGCGGTAGATAATGCGTCTGTACTTATCCGTAGAGTACCAAACTTTAGCACCGAAAGAACCGCCGCACTCGCCGCACCGGATTTTCCCCGAGAAAATGCTTACACCACTGTATCTCCCGCCCTCCCGTGTGCGTCGCTCCATCTCCCTCTGCACCATCTCGAACATGGCAGGGGGCGATGATGGCGGGATAGCTCTGTTCCACGAAGTAGCCTGGCACTTGCCCGCAGTTCTTAACGGCTTTCTTGGTGAGGAAATCCGGCGTGAAGATCTTTTGAATTCTCGCGCATCCCGTGTACTTCTCGTTGGCGAGAACGCCCTAGATGGTCTTCGCGTTCCATCTCTCCTTGTCCGTGACCGTCAGAATGTTACGTGCGGTCAGCTCCTTGGCAATTCTGCCGGCCGTCATTCCTTCAAGGAAAAATCGGAAGATGAGCCGCACGATCTCTGCCTGCTCCTCGTTGATAGCGAGATTGCCGTCCTCACCTTTATCGTAGCCGAGAAAGTGAGAGTATCCGACGGAGAACTTGCCGTCGGCAAATTTTTTTCCTGAGTCCCCATGTGACGTTCTCCGAAATGGAGCGAGCTTCTTCCTGCGACAGGCTGCTGAGAATGGTCAAGAGGATCTCGCCACGCACCTGAATAGACCTCCACTCCATGTTCCTTGAGTTTCCGTATCGTTGTGAGGCTGTCCACCGTGTTTCTCGCAAAACGCGACACAGATTTTGTAACAATCAGCTGAATCTTGCCATCCGGAGCGTCCTGCACCATGTGGGTAAACCCCTCGCGTTTTTCCATGGAGGTTCCCGTCACGCCCTCGTCCGAATACATCCCGGCAAACTCCCAGTCCACGCGGCCCTTGATGTAGTTGGTGTAATAATCCACCTGGGCAGCGTAGGAGGTTTTCTGGTCTTCATTTTCTGTGGAAACTCGTGCATACGCCGCCACTTTTCGCTTGGCTACAGTTGCCAGCGGCACTTCCGAGAATTTATGGATGCTGGCCGGGATGAGCGTCGCACTTCGCATCGCGCTCACGTCCTTTCCATCGTCTGTATTCAGCTCGCCGTCGCACTTGAACGGCATCGAATATCTCCTACGTCACCAGAGGCTCATGGTTATTCTCGATGACCTCCTCCTGCCCGCTCACGGAGAATTGTGCCTTGATTCGACGAACACCGAGGTAGAAATCGTTGTCCAGCGTGTAAGCGATCAGCTTGCGCGATATTTTCCCGTGAATGCTACCATAGCCGCCAGATTCCAGTTTTCGTGAGATGCCGGTGATTTGCCAGCCGTCGAGATAGTATTGGAAAATCAATCGAACCGCCTCATCCTCTTTCGGAACGATCACATAGCCATTTTTGCTCCATCGGTAGCCGAAGGGCTTTTTATGCGGGGCGGTGTGCTTCTTTTCCGCTTGATTGTAATAGTGAACTCTCGCCGTGTTAACCGTGCCGTCATAGAAGTGGAACTCGAATTCGTCCGTATTGGTGGTGCGGATTTTCTCTACGGTCTTGGCAAACACCTCCTCGTCAAACTCTGAAAGCCCAAACACCTCGCAGGAAGCCTCCCGCAGCCGATACCCACGGATGTTTCTCGCATCATACGTCCGCTTATGAATTTTGCCGTAGCAAAACCAATGCTCCTGCAAGCCGTCGTGTCTGTTGGTTCTGGTCGCTCCCTTGACGAAGTGTGCTCCGTATTTGCCGCAGATGATTTTCGCCGAGAAGCAGCTTGGCTTTACGATGCAATGCGCCGCCGGATTGAACTCGTAGCTTGCCTTGATCTTTTCGTGCACCTTCTCGAACGTCTCCCGGTCGATGATGGCAGGATGATTGTCCTTTGAAACGCGGCAGCTGTCCCTTGTTCGATAATTCTGTGCGTCCGAGGATTTTCTGTGATGTAGCGTTGGAGCAGAACGTCTCCGACGTAGACCATGTTCTGCAGGACATAGCGGATAAAGAACATGGAGCAGGAATAGCCGTGAGCCTTGAGCCATCGGGAAGTCTGCCGCATGGGTACGTCCTTTAGAAAATTTTCATAAATCACCCGTATGGCTTTTGCCTCTTCCTCATGAATGACGAAGGATTTTCCGTCCCATCGGTAGCCGTAGGCAGCAGTGTGCCATTGCTCTCCCCCACTCGAATTTCTTCTGAATCGACCACTTGACATTGTCGGATTGGCTGCGGCTTTCCTCCTCAGCAAAGCCCGCCAAGATCCCAAGCATGAGTTCCCCGTCCGCTGAGAGTGACTTGATGTTCTCCTTCTCAAACCACACGTCGATGCCAAGGGATTTCAGATGCCGCACCCTTTCCAAAAAGTCTACCGTATTTCTGGCAAATCTTGAAATACTCTTGCACAAAATGATGTCGATTTTCCCGGCATCACAATCCTCGACAAGACGCTTGAACTCCGTTCTGCGCCGGATATCGCCGCCGAAAATACCGTTGTCGGCATACACCCCGACATAAATCCATGCGGGATTGTTTTGAATGAGGTTGCTGTAGTAGCTGACCTGTGCCGACAAGGAATGGTTCAATCGGTCAGACTCCATTGAAACACGGGCATACGCCGCCACTTTCTTTTTGGGCACAAGTGTCGCCACAGTCGGCTCTATGCGTGTAATCTTCATTTGTATCCCCCCTCACCATATATCCCCCAACTTGGGCAAGGAGTCAACGCCATTCCCGCATATACCGTGCCGATCAACGGTTTATATTTTTTGAGGAAGATACGCTCGACCTTGGCATACTCCTCCGGGGAGATCAGCCCATCGGAGTGCATACGGCGCATCATGGCCATGGTGGCTTGGTACATTTTTTCGTTATGAAACGCTTCCTTCGTCATGAGCGATCACCTCTGACGGGCAAGAATGGCTCAATGCGGGCACTCTTGCATCTACCAAACCGCTCGGTGATGTAGCACGCATGAGAGCAGTATTTCCTTCGACTGTTGCCATAAATCTCAAACACTCTGCCGCAGTGGTGACACGTCAACATATAGACGGCTTTTCGCTGCACGAGATGCAGATGACTGTTCCACCATTTCTGCCGACAGGCATCGAAACAGAACCGCCGCTTTTTTCTTCCGGAGATTTGCTCCATCGACTTACCGCAGCACTCACAAGCTGCGTCAGGCTTTATGAGCGCATCTGTCTCCTGCCTCGATATCGCCGATCTGCGGCAAAAAGACTTCACGGTGTTTTCGGGTATGCCGATGATCTGTGCGATTTTCTTGTAGCCCTTGCCCTTCATGCGAAGGTCTTTTATTTTTGCTTTCTGATCGTCTGTCATCGTACTGCCCCCTCTCTGCAAGGAAAAAAACAGAAACACCGATTTTTAGCGGATTTTCCCACTGCCATAAAGATCACCTCTGTTGACGATGAACGCCGCATTCTTACGGTAAGGACGCTTGAGACTGTAGATGAACGTCACGAGTTCGTCCGCCTCGAGGTCTGCCGCCACCGTAGTGACAGATGTCTTTGCCGAGGCAAGAAGGCCTTTCGGCTTGTGCGTCCCGTCTCCGTTGAGGAAGGCATCCTCCTCTGCGTTGCCCAGTGCCTTGCCGAACTGCTCGATGAGGTAGTTTTCGAGGTTGAAGGCGTTATCGTAGAGAAGCTCCTCCGTCACCTTGACCGCAACGTGGAGCTTGTGCGCGTCGAGGACAATCTGGTCGAAGGTCGCCTCGCCAAAGTTAAGAGATGCACCCTCTTCGATCCACGAGGCTACGGGCTTCGTAGCGGCAATGTTGATCTTGTGCTCCCCGCTCGTGGTGATTACCGTCTCAAGCGGACGCAGGATATTCTCCACCATTTCTGCACGCTTCTCGCGCATTGCCATGATCTTATCCATGTTCTTGTCCCTCCATTAGTTCCTTAGTGTAAAATAGAAAAGAGCCGCTTCTTAAACGGCTCTGCATTGACCTTGTTTGTCTGTTGCCCCTGCCCGAATTTCGAGAGTAGGGAGTTCGTGACAGCGGCGCGGGAGAAGATCAGCCCGTCTGCCGTATCCGTCACAGGACGCTGAATGTCTGCATAGGAACGGAATCCGCAAATCCAAGTTCCACCGCTTTCTTTACGTTCATCCATATCTCAGCATCCATCAGCCGTGAAATCTTCGCATGGGAAAGTCCTGTCTTGATCTCGTAGGCGTTGATGATGCTCTCCTTGACCTCGGCAAGCAGTGCGATAGCGCGTTCCATCTCCTGCACATCGCCGATAGAAACGGTCATGGGGTTGTGGATCATGAGCATCCCCAAGGGAGAAATCTCCACGGTCGATCCTGCCATCGCGATAACAGATGCGGCAAAAGCAGCAATCCCGTCAATCTTGACGGCGACGTTCCCCTTAGAGCATATTGTAACTCTGCGCCGCCGCATAACAGTCGCCACCCGGTGAGTTGATCCAGAGGCCAGCATCTCCCTCGGCAGCGTTTAGCTCGGAACGGAACACCTGAGGTGTGACCTCATCGCCCCACCACGTCTCGTCCGAAATCTCACCGTCCAGAAGCAAGACACGCTTCTCTCCCTCGTTCCGTACCCAGTTCCAAAATTTACGTTTCATCGCCCTCTCCTTTCTTCTTGGCGAATAAACCTGCATCCCTCAGTGTTGTCATATTCCCGTTGATGAGGTACAAATCGCCGCCCTCCTCCGCTTCAATGGGATTCATGTCCTCAAGACTTCGGATGTCATTGGCAGAAAGCCATCCGTTCTGTAGCCCTCCATGCGGTTCTTGTAGACCCCGCGCAAAAGCCCGTCCACCTTGAAGCGGATGAAATAATTGCTCCGTTCCGCATCCGTAAGCAAGGCTTTCTGCAGCGACTGCTCCCAGCGCACGACCCACGGATTCAGAGTGTACTTGACAAACTCTATAGACTGCTGCTCAATGTTGTTGAAGCTCGATTTCTCCAAGTCACTGATCATATACGGCGGCACACGGTAGAGACGCGCAATCTCGTCGATCTGGAACTTCCTCGTTTCAAGAAACTGCGCCTCCTCGGGTGTTATGGCAATCTGCTGATACTTTACACCTTCCTCGAAAACGGCGATCCTGCCCGTGTTCATCGTGCCGCCGTAGACGGCGTGCCAACTTTCCCGCAGCTTCGACGGGTCTTTGAGCACACCCGGATGTTCCAGAACCTCGCCCGGACGCGCACCGTTCTTGAAGAATGCCCCACCGTATTCCTCCGTTGCAAGCGCGATGCCGATGGCGATCTTTGCCCTAGCGATGGGCGAGTAGCCGACAAGACTGTCGAAGCCGAGACCGGGGATGTGGAGAACATTTTTCACCCCGCAGACGAATCTGTCCCTTATCCTTGAAGTTTGGATTCTCCTCCGTACTTCTCGTGTATGTGTAGTAGAGTTCGCCTTGCGGCTGTCGCGACTGACCTCCATCTTGTCCAGGAGCAGCGGATAAAGGCCGAGGACACGCCCTCTGCCGTCGCACAAAATTTGTGCGCAGGCATTGCCCCACAAAAGAAGGTGACTCATCATAGTTTCGCGAAATATAAAGGAGGTCATCTCAGAGTTCGGCGCGTCGTGGAGCAGGAAATACAGCGGACGCTCATATGCAATTTCTTTGCCGGCTTCCGAGCAACAGTAGACGGCAAGCGGCAGACAAGCGATGGATTCAGCGAGGATGCGCACACAGGCATAGACCGCCGTCGTCTGCATGGCAGTGCGCTCGTTGACCGCCTTGCCCGCCGCCATCTGCCCGAACAAAAAGGACAAGCCGCCAAAATGATTTTGAGGCTTGTCCCGCGAACGAAAGAGTTTGCTGAATAGGTTCATATGTTATTCTCCTCTCCAAAACCAGGAAACGGAAAAATCGGTCGTCTCTATTTCAAGCGTATTTGTTTCTGGGGATTGCATACTAGTTAGTAACGATGCAACCTAGAAAATTTCAAAATCAAGAGGTGCTTGTATGGATCAAATAAAAAAGTTCATTATGGACAATAATATTCAAAGGCTAGAGGATAAGTTTTCTTTACTAAAAGACAAATTTTCTCCCTATAAGTGGCAAGCTCCTGTAATCCAACAGCCGAACCATTTGAAGGAATATGTTAAGCTGATTGGAATGTTTGATGCCGTGATACAAGAAATCGCTGTTGTAGAGTATCCTTGTATGTTTGGTCCCCCTTCCATACAGAAAAACTCATGGACATTTGAGTTTGATAATCCAATCGTTCTGATAACCACACACGGGAATTTTGAAATCACGTTCAATGAATCAAGTTCTGTCCGCATATCAAAGGACAGCATTCCAAAAAAATTTCGCTGCAGTGTCGAAGATTTAGCTCATTGTCATCTTCAAGAACCACTTTCCCATTTGATAGGCGAAAAAATAACAGGCATTACGGTACACGAGCAGACCTTCGATACGGCAGACTTTGATTTTACGGGATCTTATGGGATTGATCTTCCGTACGATTTACCTGCTTATATCAAAGAAATGCGACTTCATCTAGAAAGCGAACGCCATCTCTCGTTCTCCAGTGATTTTGATTGGGGAATCATTTCCCTGATTGATTCATGAGTAATGAATTTGTCTTACTACAAGATAAAGCCATTCTACTTGAGTATGTGCATGGGGCATTTCATCCCATATCTGAAAATAGAAGCCCAATGACGGGGCGATATTTCTCGTGCATTTTCGCTTCAAGGGCAAGATACTCGTCCTCTGACAAAAGTCCGCTCTGTAGCATTTTCCATGAAGTACGCATCACCATCTGATACGTCATTTCCCGAAGTCCTTCTTCCTTGCTCATTTCA
>ERZ773049.1540-NODE-1540-length-13170-cov-6.746702_pt1 | contig 13170 bp, 9 predicted proteins | sample MGYA00580633_ERZ773049 | MGnify/ENA primary metagenome ERZ773049 (study PRJEB29015, sample SAMEA2737991) | human oral metagenome | biome: human oral; feature: human-associated habitat; material: dental | place: China | collected 2066 ... | reverse complement strand
CTACCACAGGCCATGGTGACGCTGGCGACACTGTCGCCGGGGCTACCACAGGGCATGATGACGCTGGCGACACTGTCGCCGGGGCTACCACAGGCCATGGTGACGCTGGCGACACTGTCGCCGGGGCTACCACAGGGCAGGATGACGCTGGCGACACTGTCGCCGGGACTACCACAGGGCATGGTGACGCTGGCGACACTGTCGCCGGGGTTACCACAGGGCATGGTGACGCTGGCGACACTGTCGCCGGGGCTACCACAGGGCGCGAGGACGTTGGCAAACCATTTGTCGGTTCAACAAACCGACGCATAGATTGTTGGATCACCCAGAAAAGATGAATATGAAAAGAAGCACGCTATACATCATCAGCATAGGCCTGCTGCTGACCACCGGAAGCGCATCGGCGCAGAAGGCTGAGCGGTCGAATATCCGCCAGGGCAACCGGCTTTATCGCAACGAGAAATATACCGAGTCCGAGATCGCCTATCGGAAGGGGCTGACGGTCAATCCGCGCTCCGTGGAGGCGGCCTACAACCTCGGCAATGCGCTGTACAAACAGAAGAAATACCCCGAAGCGGCCGAACAATACATGCAGATCGTGGGTCGGCGCGAGCAGTTGCTGGCCGACAACCCGGCCAACGGGCGACGCTTAGCGGAGGTCTATCACAACCTCGGTAACATCCAAATGCAAGGCAAGGATTACGCCAAGAGCGTGGAGGCCTACAAGCAGTCGCTGCGCCTGAACCCGAAGGACGACGAGACGCGTTACAACTTGGCGCTGGCGCAGAAACTGCTCAAGAATCAACAGCAACAACAGAATCAACAGCAAAACCAGCAGCAGCAACAGCAGCAGCAACAAGAACAGCAGCAACAGCAGCAAAAGGAAGACAAGCGCGAGAACAAGACGCAGCAAGAGAAACAGCAGAACGAACAGATGAGCCAGGACAACGCGCAGCAGATACTCGACGCCTTCCTGCAAGACGAACGCGACACGCAGGAGAAGGTGAAGAAGGCGCAGCGGCAACAACAGGAACGACGTAAAACAGATAAGCAATGGTAAACGCAACGAAGCAACTGATTCTATTCCTCGCCCTCTGGCTCACGGCCGGGGCAACGCACCTCGTGAAGGCTAACGGGGTGACCTTCCGGGCCTCGGCCCCCAGCGCCGTCGTCATGGGGCAGCAATTCCAACTCACCTACACGGTCAACACCGAGGGGGCCAGCTCGCTCCGCACGCCGGACCTCTCGGACTTCGAGGTGCTGATGGGCCCCAGTTCGTCCGTCAGCCGCAGCATGCAGATCGTCAACGGGCAGATGTCAAGCTCCTACTCCCAGACCTTCACCTATGTGCTGATGCCGAAGAAGGAGGGCACCTTCAACATCGGGCCGGGCAGCATCAAGATCAAGAACGCCAACTATAGCTCCAACTCGCTCGTCATTAAGGTGCTTCCGCCCGACAAGGCAGGCAGTGCCGGCGGTGGGCGTAGCGGCGGGGCCGCCGCAGGAGCCGCTGGTGCGGGCGCCTCGCAAGGCTCGACGAGCGTGGGCGCGAACGAGCTCTTCGTACGTATGAACGTAGCCAACCGCAGCGTCTACGAGCAGGAGGGCATCCTCGTCACCTTCAAGATCTACTCCCTCTATGACGTCGACCTCGACGACATCAAATTCCCCGAATTCGAGGGCTTCCTCGCCCAAGACATCGAGCTCAACCCCCAGTGGACCCTCGAAAACTACAACGGCCGCAACTATCGCACCGCCGTCTTCAAGCAAACCATCCTCTACCCCCAGCGTTCGGGCAAGATCACCATTGGCTCGGGCCGCTTCGATGCCATTGCGCACGTCCGCGTCAAGCAACGCTCGGGAAGCATCTTCGACGAGCTTATGGGCGGCGGTTATCAGGATATCCGCAAGGTGCTCACCACGGCGCCCGTCACCATCGACGTCAAGCCGCTACCCTCCGGCAAGCCCGAATCGTTCAATGGCGCCGTAGGTGGCTACACGATGAAGGCCACCATCAACTCCAACCAAGCCAAGACGAACGAGGCCGTGACCGTGACCGTCACACTCACCGGCAACGGCAACATCAAGCTGGCCAAGAATCCCACCGTGACCTTCCCCAACGACTTCGAAGTCTATGACCCGAAAGTGGAGACGAACATCCGCACCACCGCCTCGGGCTCAAGCGGCACGAAGACGATCGAATACATCGCCATCCCGCGCTACGCCGGCGACTTCGAGATCCCTGCCATCCGCTTCTCCTACTTCGACCCCCGTAGCGGATCGTACAAGACGCTCACCTCGGAGCCCTTCAAGCTGCACGTCGAAAAGGGCCCCGAAGGCGCCGCCTCGCCCGCCGTCTCCAACTATGGGTCGCAGGAGGACGTCAAGTATCTCAGCAAAGACATCCGCTACATCAAAACCTCAAGACCGCACTTCGTCAACTCTCGGGGCGACATCTTCTTCGGGTCATTCACTTACGTCCTTGCCTACGTGCTGATCGCCCTGCTCTTCGCCGTCTTCTTCGTCATCTACCGCAAGCAGATGAAGGAGAATGCCGACTTGGCCTTTGTCCGCACCAAACGCGCCAACAAGGTGGCGCTGCGCCGACTCAAGACAGCAGAGAAGCTGATGAAGGAGGGTCGTAAGGAGGACTTCTACGACGAGATCTTCCGCACGCTTTGGGGTTATCTCAGCGATAAGCTCAACATCCCGCAGGCCGACCTGACGCGCGAGAACGTCGGCAACGAGCTGGCCACCTTTGGCGCAGACGAGACACTGGCCAAAGACCTGATGCAGATACTCGACACCTGCGAGTTCGCCCGCTATGCCCCCTCGCAAGCCTCCGACACCCTCGACACCCTCTATCGGCAGACCGCCGACGCCATCGGACGAATGGAAAACCTCACCAAACATTGAACTGACATGACTCCCATCAAGCAAATCACCCTCACCCTTTTGGCGTTCCTCTTCGTCGCCGTCAGTCTGCACGCCGCCGACCGCGACGCCGAACTCCGCAGCGCCGAAAAGGCCTACGCCGACGGCAACTACCCCGCTGCCGCTGAGCAATACGAAGCCCTGATCAAGAACTACGGCGACGCTGCCGAGGTCTACTACAACCTCGGCAACGCTTACTACAAGCTCGGACGCATCGCCCCCGCCATCCTCAACTATGAGCGCGCCCTGGTCATGAACCCCGGCGACGGCGACACGCGTTTCAACCTCGAGATGGCCCGCCAACGCACGGCAGATCGCATCGAGCCCGCCGACGGCTTCTTCGGCCGTGCCTATCGCAGCGTGCAACACCTGCTCAGCGTCGACGGTTGGGCTGCGGTCGGTCTGATCTGCTTCGTCGCCTTCGCTGGCTGCCTCGTCCTCTTCTTCTTTTCCAAGTGGATGCGCCTACGTAAGACCGGCTTCTACCTCGGGCTCCTTCTCCTCTTCGTCACCGTCATGGCCAACGTCTTTGCCTGGGGCGAGCGGCAGGATTTGATCGTGCGCGACGCGGCAATCGTCTTTACCCCCACCGTCACCATCAAAAGCTCGCCCGATCGCAGCGGCACCGACCTTTTCATCCTGCACGAGGGCACCAAGGTGACGATCAAGAACACCCTCGGCGAATGGTACGAGATCCGTCTCGGCGATGGCAAAGAGGGCTGGATCCCCCGCAAAGACCTCGAACGCATCTAACGCCCCACCGCTATGCTCGAACAAATCCTCGTCTACGAACGCGACGCCTTCCTCTGGCTCAACGGCCTTCATACGCCCTACTTAGACCGCTTCATGTGGATCTACTCCGGCAACCCCGCCTGGATCCCGCTGGCCGTCTTCATCCTTTTCGCCCTCTGCTACCGGCGACCTTGGCGCGAATCCGTGCTGCTCATCCTGGCTTTAGCGCTGGCCATCACCCTCTGCGACCAGTTCGCCTCCGGCTTCTGCAAACCCTTCTTCGCCCGCTTCCGGCCCACGCGCCACCCGGACTTTATGCATGTGGTGCAGACCGTCATCAGCCCCCGCACCGGCGAGCCTTACCTCAGCGGTCGTTATGGATTCATGTCGAGCCACGCGGCCAACACGTTCGGCTTCGCACTGTTCACCTCGCTGCTCTTCCGCCACCGACTCTACACCGTCTGCCTCTTCCTCTGGGCCGCCGCCATGTCCTACACGCGCATCTACCTCGGCGTCCACTTCCTTTCGGACATCATCCCCGGCGCCCTCTTCGGCCTCCTCTTCTCGTGGCTCACCTTCCGACTCTACGTCCGCGTCCGCCCGCGCTTCATCCCCGACACGCCCCTCCTACCCTACCCCGCCGTCGTGCCCCGCACCATCCTCTGCGGCATGCTCCTCACCCACGCCGCAATCACGCTTATCGCCGCATGGTGGGTCTGGTAGACACGATGAAAGCCCCCCTTTTTCATACGTAGCGGAGCACCCGACTCCCCGTCGGGAAAAACATTCGGAGCAGGCTGGGGCGTGCGTGATTAAAGATTAATTGGCAGCTTTGCACTCGAAAGAGCTCACCTCGAACCATTTGCCCCTTAGACATTCGCTTACAGACTACTCACTCTAAATATTTGACAGTATGAAAACTAAAAGAATGATTCTCCTCGCTGCATGTGCCATCGCCCTTGGCTTGACGCATGCCAAGGCACAGTCGTCCACCTCCTTCGGAGTCAAGGCGGGTGTCAACTTCTCCACAATCAGCAGGCCCAACCTCATCATCCACGGCCCCGGGGACGGCTTAGAGACAGACCAATTCAAGATGAAGTTCATCCCCGGCTATCATGTGGGGCTCTACGGCCGCTACAATTTCAGCCCCGCCGTGGGCGTGCAAGCCGAAGTGCTCTACTCGATGGCCGGCTACAAGGTGACCACCACGTTGCTCAATGGCACCTACATCCGCACTCAGCTGCACTATCTCAACGTACCCGTGCTCTTCCGCTACACCATGCCGAGCAGTGGCTTCTATGCCGAGCTGGGTCCGCAGTTCGGGTATTTCTTGAAGGATAACATCGTGGGGACCGGACATATCGGCACCGTCAGAGGCGGCTTCTCCGATAGTGGTGAGGGTCAGGCAGCATCGCTAAGCCTTGAGGGCGTGGTGGGTGTCGGCTACAAGTTGGACAATGGCGTAGGCTTCGCCTTACGTTACCAGCACGAGTTCAAGACCTCGTCTAACGTCAACAGGCTCATCCCCGACAAGGCGCAGAAGCGCGGCGTCCAGCTCTCTGTCACCTACGACCTGTTCTAAGCATTGCGGACGTCCGTCTGAATTAGGGAAGCCCCGCCTCCATCCTCGGTTTACCGAAGCGTGGGGGCGGGGCTTCTGATTATTTATATGGAACACCCAAAGGGCAGACACAGGCCCCAATAGCTCCCCTAAAACAAAAAGAAGGAAGATCCACCCGAACAGCCCCACTACAATCTCGGAGCCCTTTCTCCGTTATAAGGACTCACTTAACCCCTTAATAATTCACAGTATGAAAAGAATGATTCTCCTCCTGATGTGTGCGGCCATCGGTTTAACGCAGGCACAGGCCCAGCTCTCCTTCGGCGTAAAGGCTGGTGCAAACTTCTCGACGATCAGCAAGATCGATCTCTCCTCAATAGGCCCCGGTGGCCAAGCGCTCTCCGGCCTGTTTGAGAGCAAGTATCTGCCGGGCTATCACGTCGGCTTATACACACGCTACAACCTCACCCCTGCGATGGGTGTACAAGCCGAATTGCTCTACTCGATGATGGGCTATAAGATCACCTCACCCCTGATCGCAGACGCATCGGTCAAGACGCAGCTGCACTATCTCACCGTGCCCGTACTCTTCCGTTACACCCTGCCCAACATCGGACTTTACGCCGAGCTGGGCCCGCAGGCAGGCTTCTTCCTGAAGGATAACATCACCGTCACCGGAAGTCTTGGCGGCCGCAGCTCCGACATCACAAAGAGCGGCTCCAAGCAGGCCGCCCCGTTCGACCTCTCGGGCGTCGTTGGTTTGGGTTATCGGTTGGACAACGGGCTCTCAATCTCTGCGCGCTACATCCATGAGTTCAAGACCTCGTCTGGCGATCACTTCATTCCCACGTATGCTAAGAAACGCGGCTTCCAAGTCTCCTTGGCTTACGAGCTGTTCTAATCAGCGAAGTATCCCCGCATAGGGAAAGCCCCGCCTCAATCCTTCTCTTCAAGGATGGGGGCGGGGCTTCTGATTTGACGTCGGTAGAATACGGTTACCCCTGCCTGAATTGCTCTATGCGACAACCCGGAAAGCGTTTTGTGGTGTAAGCATGCAGACTCTTAGGGCAGGAAAGTGCTTTGTGACGTAACAAGGCCGATTTCTGGGGCAGAAAAGTGCTTTGTGGCGTAACAATGCAGATTCCTGGGGCAGAAAAGTACTTTGCAGTGTAACAAAGCAGATTCCTGGGGCAGGAAAGTGCTTTGCAGCGTAACAAAGCAGATTCCTGAGATCCAAAGGCTGTTTTGTGTGACAAGAGTGCGCGAGGCTTCTGAAAAAGAAGCGTCCTCCGAGCAATGGATGCCGTATCCATGCCCAGAGGACGCTTTGTTTTTCAACGAATTTGTTGAACGCGCTGTGCGCAACGCACGAACGCCTCAGAAATTGATATTGAAGCCTCCCATGAAGCCAAACCGCTGCATCGGATAGCCGTACCAAAGATCCTGTCCACGAGAGAGGATGTTCGTGAACTTGAGATAGGCGCCGAACATGTCGTTGAGGTTGTAAGCGGCGGTAAAGTTGAGGTCGTGCAGGTCGCTCATCTTGATATTGTCGCCGTGGAAGAGGGTGACGCGGCGGGCGCCGAGGTAATAGTCCAACGTGAGCGAGAGGGGCGTGATCGGCCGCACGGTGAGGTCGGCGTTGACCTCCACAGCGGGGCAGCCGTAGGGCTTCATGTTCGACATACCGGCGCCGGAGAGCCACGAGTTGCCCTCCCCTTTGCGGAAGGTGCCGCGGTTGTAGACGGCCTTGACGGAAAAGTCGACCGTCTGGCGGTAGGCGTACTTGAGCGCAGCGCCGAGGCGCATCCATGTGGCGTCGGGCTGGAAGGCTATGTGATAATTGCCGAAGTCGTAAGGCTCACCGAGATAGTCCGAGGGGACGAAGAAGGCGGCGCTCTTGATCACCGCATAGCCAGCGAAGGCGTCGAGCCAGAGGCCGGGGACAATGCCCGACCGAACGCCTAACTCGGCGTCGAGCCATGTGCGCGAGGGCCGCACCTTGAGCGTATGATCCACATAGCGGTTGCGGTCAGCAATTGAGGCCGCGTCGTTCATGCCGATGTTACCGTCGGCGCGCCCGTAGAGTAACGTGTGGTCGGCCAACTTGGCCTCGAAGCGGATGGCTGGTCCAGCGAAGAATTTGGCAGAGTCGCCCGTGACAAGCCCCAGATTGATGCCAAGGCGGAGGTTGAATAGCTCGTCGAAATAGCGATAGTAGGGCGTGAGGGTGATCTGGGCATGGCTGCGATAGCCATTGAAATCGACGGCGTTGCGGACGGTCGCAGGGTAGACGTAATTGAAAAGGTGAGCGATGGCGTCGAGTCCGAAGTAGCGGTCGTCGATGTTGGCCAGGAGGCCGAGGTTGAGGGAGAAGCGATTCTCTTGCAGGCCGTCGATCTGCGCGGTGTGGCCATAGCGCTGCACGAAGCGGAGGTAAGAGAGGTCGAGGCGATAGCTGAGATCGGTGGTGTCGTTCGATTGCAGTCCGAAGTAGGCATCGAACGTTTGGTTGCGTTGGTTACGGTCGCGGTCGGCGGGATAGATGACAGCGGGCGCCATGCTCCAAGGGCCGAGGCGATAGATGGAGTCGAGCGGGAAACCGTAATAGTTGAAGGTGTTGTAGCGGTATTGCCCGCCGAGGCGGAAGGTGAGCGGGGCGAAGCGATGGGCGTAATGGACAGCGCCGCGGATGTCGGTGTACTTGGCGCGCTGCTTCTGGCCTCCCCAGTCGTTGTATCGCACGTTGCCGTGGGTGGATCGGAGGGAGAGGAGGGCGTTGAGGCGGTCGGTCGCATTGTCAAGGAAGTGATAGCCGACGTCGCCGTCCATGTTGAGGTGCGTACCGATGCCGTAGTGGAAGTATCCGCGGTTGCGGTTATAGGGGATGTCGGTCATGACGCGCCCTGATGGCAGGGTGATGATCTCTCGGTCAGGGTCGGCCGTGGTGGTGAAGCGAGAGTACTCGATCTTGTGCTTAGTCACCTGCGGGTCTTTCACTTCAGGCAGCCGATTGACCTTGTCCGCGTCCTGCACACCGGGGTCATACTCACGTTCGAGGGTCAGTTCGCGGCGCAGTTTCTCGTCCGTGTTTTCGCGATCGTCCTGAGCCCGAAGGCCGAGGCTACAGCTGAGCAGCAGGACTGCTGCAGCGCAGATCCGTATCCGATTGTCTGTTCTCATCTTCTTATGGGGTAGTAATCAGTAGTCAGAAAGTTATATGTGGGGAGTGAGCGGTAGCAGAGGGGGTGGGGACTCATTTTAATGCAGCCAGTCGCTTATCGATCATGGCCATGACGTCGTCCTTGTTGCCACCCTTGTAGTTCTTCTGCAAGCTGGTGAGGTATTGGCGCGCTTGGAACTTGTCGCCTTTGCGAGCATACACATCGGAGAGGAGGATAAAGCCGCGAGCCAGCCAGTAGCTGTGGGGCGTACCTTGCTCAATGAACCCGAGCATCTCCTTTTCGGCCTTGTCGATCTCGTTGCGATCGAAGTAACGCTGGGCCAAGAGGTACTTGGATTCGGCGCCATAGACGGTGCGCGTATCCTTGCTCAGCGTGACGAGGTCGGCCTGCGCCTTGGCGTCTTCCTTGAGGTCGATGTACGACTTCATACGTAAGAAACGCGCTTCGGCCGCTATCTCGGGACTAATCTTCTCATTCTTCAGCAGCTCATCAGCCATCTTGACCGCATCGGCCGACTGCTTTGTGCGACGTGCGCAACGCAAGGCGCCCAGTCGGGCCCCGTCACGTACTTCAGCCGTCGTGGCGATTGCCGCCAGCCGCTTGAAGCTCTCCAGCGCCGCCGCATAGTCCTTGTTCATGTACTCGATCTCGCCCTTACGCGTCAGAGCATCCTCGCCGAACTTGGTGTCGCCGCTACGGATCACGGCCTCGTAATACTTCTTAGCCTCCTCGTAGTTCTTCGCGTCGTAAGCGATCTGCGCTAAGTAATAGTTGGCGCGCGCACTGAAGGCACCCTTGGGGAATTGGCGCAGGTAGTTACGCAGACTCTGCTCTGCCTCGCTCTCGCCGCGCAGGAAACGCTTCTCGGCCGCGAAATAGGTGAGCGAATCCTGCTCACTGACCTCGAATCGGGCGGCCATGTCACCGAGTGAACGCACATAAGAGGCGTAACCCGCCACATCGTTCATGTCGACATACACGGCCTTGAGATCCTGCACCGCCGTGCGAGCTTCCTCGCTGCCGGGGTAGTCAGAGATGACCTTCTTATAGGCTTTGATGGACTGCTCGGGGCGATTGCTATTGAAATAGAGCAGGCCTAACTGCAATCCGGCCTTGCGGGCCAGCGTATGGAGTGGATACTTCTGCTGCAGTTGTGTGAAGGCAGCCGCAGCGCGATCCTCGTCCTCCAGCATGACGTACGAGCGACCCATCTCGAAAAGTGCAGCGGCCGCGTGGGGCGACTCGGGGTATTCACGCACTACGCGCTCCATGACCGTGATCTTGCCCTGGTAATTCTTTTGTAGTCCGAGCAGGAAGCCCTTGCGATAGAGGGCATAGTCGCCACTGGAGGGTTGAAGTGCGGCGGCGCGGGTGTAGTTTTCGTCAGCGGCCTCAAACTGTCGGGCGTGGAAGAGGCAGTCGCCCACGCGATTGTAAGCGTCGGCATAGGAGACGCTCTCCTTGCGTGGCTCAAGATTGATGTATCGGCGGAACTCGGCGAGGGCGTCGTTGTAGCGCTGTTGTTTGAAGAGGCAGTAGCCCAGATTGTAGTATGCCAGGGGGTAAGCCTCAGCCGAGCGGTCGGTGGCGTTGCTGAGGTAGGAACGGTAATCGGCTGCGGCGTTGTTGAAATCGTCCTGGCGATAGTAGGTCTCGCCGCGCCAGTAGTACGCCTGACTGTAGGCGTCGGCGTCGTAGACCCCGGGGGTGATGGCCTCGTCAAAGCGGCGAATGGCCTCCGACGGGCGGCGCGCGGTGAAGGCCTCGACGCCCATACGGAAAAGGATGTTCTGCTTGGCGGCAAGGATTTTCCGACCCGGTCGGCGGATTTTGTCGATCGAGGCGAGTGCGGCGTCGTAGTTCTTGGTGGTGAGGTAAACCTCCGCGAGGTAGTCGCTGACCTTGTCAGCATACTTGGAGTCGGGGAAGCGGTTGAGGAAGTCCTCGAAGATGGTGACCGACTCGCCGAAGCCTGAGAAGGACGTTTCGTGGATAAGAAGGGCGTAGTTGTACATCGCGGTCTCTTGCACCTTCGGGTCGAAGGTCAGCGTGGCGGCCTGTTCGAAAGACATACGCGCACGGTTGCGGTCGCCGGTTTGCAGGTAGCACTGTCCGAGGTAAAGGCAGGCGTTCTGCATCAGCTCGTCCTCTTCGCCCACCACCTCGGCAAAGGCTTGGATGGCCTCGGGGTAATCGCCTCGGTTATAGCGGCAGACGCCCAGAATATAGAGGTCGCCCCGGACGAAGGAGTCGGCCCGTTCGACGTACTTATCGAGCATCTTGATCGCCGTGGCCTCGTCGCCCTCCCGATAGGCTACGTCGCCCAACAGGCGGTAGGCCTCGGCGCTGTTCCGACTGTTCGGATATGCGCTCAGGAGGGCCTTGCCTTCCGACTTGACGCGGTCGTAACGCTCATCCACATAGTGGATCTGCATCAGGTAATAGAGCGACTGCTCGCGGTAGGCGGGCTCGGATTTGAGTTGCTCGAAGCGCGGCTCGGCCTGCTTGAGTTTGTCCTCTGCGTAGTTGATGTAAGCCAGGTAATAGGTGGCCGGCACGCGGTATTTACGACCCACCTCCTCAATGCGGGCGAAGTAATTGCGCGCCGTGCGTAGGTCGTGCAGCTGGAGCAGGGAGTAGGCCAACCGATAGGCATAATCCTCCTGCTGATCGATGCCGAGGAGGTCTATTTCGGACGTGTTAAACCATTGGATAGCCGTCCCATAATCCTCGTGAGCGAAGTAATACGAGCCTAGGAGGAAGGCGGCTTCATTGGCGTGGCGGGAGTCGGGGTAGAGGCTGAGGTAGCGCTCCATGACGGCGGCGGCGTCCTCGCGCCCCTGCTCAGAGGCCACCACGGCCAACATGTAGTCGGCCTCTTGGATCAGATCGCGATCGTGGGAGATGGCTTTGAAGGCCATCAACTTGTCCGAGCAACCGGGGAAGTTGCGCAATTCGAAAAACGCTTTTCCTTCTTGAAACAGCCTGTCCGCCCGCTCGAAGCGGTACGTGCGCTGCCCGTATGCCATCAGGCAGCTCGCCATCAAACACAGCGATACGACGATTTTTTTCATATTCAATTTGTCCTCTTAATGGCTTGATGAGACCCATTTTAGCGGCCTCTTTCGATGATGGGCGCAAAGGTAGGCGCGAAAATGAGAATCGGAAGGCGCCCCGGGAGGGTCTTGGATGTGCCTTTCGTACCCTCGGAACAAGCGCAGCCGTGTGCCTGAGACAGGCCCTGAGCCAATGTACGCCGTCCGCTCGTAGCGCTATATATAAAAGTACGCGCGCGAGGCAAGGGCACGAAAACCGACCTCCGATCTGGAGCCACGTCCGGAAAGTGCCCCCCAAAGAAATGTGCCCCAACAGGCTCCAGAATCCAGTTCCCCCACCCGATCCTCACAACCATTCCGCCTTTCTGACGATGGGGGTTAAGATGGAATGAGAATCCTATAAAAGACGAAAAAGCGGGGGCGACGTACCGTCCAAACCGGGCCCGGGAGGCAATTTCTCTACTTTTGCGCCGTACGAAACTCCTAATGACCCCCACACAGAAGATGAAAACGACCTATTTGCTCCTGCTCTCCTTCGTGTTGCTGCTGTCCGGCTGCGAAATCACCTCGTCCGACCTGACCGAGGTGGACGAAAATGGCAACCGCGTGAACAACAAAGAAATCCGCATAGGCGCCTCACTGCTCGATGTCGGCATGACGGCCTACACCATCGACACCGTATGCACCGAGCTGATCCTCACGCGCCAAAAAGGCGGCGCAGTAAGAATCAGTGGCTTCCGCAAAGGCACCGTCATCTACGACGAGAACGGCGCCATCGACTCCATCGCTTGGGACTGGCGCCGCCCGGAGATCAATTACGGCTACGACTACCGCTACGTCTGGGACGATCTGGAATACCGCATCCTCTCCCTGCAGGACAACGGCTTCGTGGAGGACATGGAGATCTGGCGCCGCGGCAAGGATGGCGAGCGCGACCGCCTCGTGGCCCAGCTCAGCTATTCCTACGACTACGCGGGCTACGTGAGCCGGATTGAGATCCCGAACCTTCAGGCCACGATCCGCTTCAAGTACCACTATCGCGACCAGTCGAACTACGCCAACAGCATCACCATCACCGAAGTGCAACGCACCGACACCAGTACCTACACCCTGCGGCTAGCGCCCGAAAAGCTCCGCAATACGGGGTACGTCTGCAACGTTCTGCGTGCCGTGGGCGCGCCGCTGACGAACCAGTACGCGCTCAACCCCGACCTCTACTATCTCGGCATCTACGGAACGCCCGTCAAGCTGCTTCCCGATGCTATCATCGAACGTAACATCTACCGCGACGGCGAGGGCGACCTTCACAGCGTCTATTCGCGCGTAGGCTCGGACTACTATTTCTACGAAGACAACGCCATGCTCACCCGCAGCCGACAGCCCTAAGCCGTCGATCCCCATTACAACGTCAAGCCGCCCACAGCCAGTTGCCCGTGGACGGCTTTTTTTTGCCCGCCAATTCCAGTCATCCGCCCCCGCCGGAAAACACTACGCCAGCCCTATCCTGTACCCGGCCAACTTCGGAAAACACAACGCCCGCCCCTTCCCGTACCCGGCAAACCTCGGAAAACACTACGCCAGCCCTATCCTGTACCCGGCCAACTTCGGAAAACACAACGCCCGCCCCTTCCCGTACCCGGCAAACCTCGGAAAACACTACGCCAGCCCTATCCTGTACCCGGCCAACTTCGGAAAACACAAC
>ERZ773049.1536-NODE-1536-length-13209-cov-12.569789_pt1 | contig 13209 bp, 8 predicted proteins | sample MGYA00580633_ERZ773049 | MGnify/ENA primary metagenome ERZ773049 (study PRJEB29015, sample SAMEA2737991) | human oral metagenome | biome: human oral; feature: human-associated habitat; material: dental | place: China | collected 2066 ... | reverse complement strand
ATTATTTAACATTAGACGACAGCGCTATTGAAATCAGCTTAACGCCAAACCGTGCGGACTGTTTAAGCATTGCCGGTGTGGCGCGTGAATTAGCTGTGGTGAATAAACTTCACGAAAATCCACCGCACTTTGATGTGGTTAAACCGACCATCGCCGATAAAGTACAAATTGATGTTCAAGCTGCCGAAGCCTGCCCTCGTTATTTATTGCGCGTGGTGAAAAACGTAAATGTTAAAGCGCAATCACCAATGTGGTTACAAGAAAAATTGCGCCGTTGCGATATTCGTTCTATCGATCCAATTGTGGATGTCACGAACTATATTTTGCTTGAATTGGGCCAACCAATGCACGCTTTTGATATGGCAAAAGTGGCACAGCCGGTACAAGTTCGTATGGCAAAAGAAAATGAAGAGCTTGTATTGTTAGATGGTACGACAGCGAAACTTCAACCGAACACTTTAGTGATTGCGGACCAAAATGGTGCATTGGCAATGGCGGGGATCTTCGGTGGTGAAGCCAGTGGTGTGAATGTAGAAAACACAAAAGATGTGATTTTAGAAGCGGCATTTTTTGCGCCATTAGCGATTACCGGTCGCGCACGTCAATATGGTTTGCATACCGATTCTTCTCATCGTTTTGAGCGTGGTGTGGATTTTGAATTGCCACGCAAAGCAATGGAAAGAGCGACCGCACTTTTATTAGAGATTTGCGGTGGTGAAGCCGGTGAAATTTGTGAAGTGACGAATGAAGCCCATTTACCAAAACGTCAACAAGTAACACTACAACGTCACAAATTAGATGCGTTACTTGGGCATCATATTGAAACAGAAACGGTAACCGATATCTTACAACGCCTTGGTTTACAGGTTTCTTACGCGAATAACAGTTGGATGGCCGTTGCGCCATCTTGGCGTTTTGACATTGAAATCGAAGAAGATTTAATTGAAGAAGTGGCGCGTATTTATGGCTATAACAGTATTCCAAATAATGCGCCGTTGGCACATTTGCGTATGCGTGAACATAGCGAAGCGGATATTGAATTATCGCGAATCAAAGCGGCATTAGTGAGTTGCGATTTTTATGAAGCCATTACTTATAGCTTTGTCGATCCGAAAATTCAAAGTTTGTTACATCCGGAAATTAAACCGTTTATTCTACCGAACCCAATTTCTGTTGAAATGTCTGCGATGCGTGTTTCGCTATTAACCGGATTGTTAGGGGCAGTAAGTTATAACCAGAATCGTCAACAAAATCGCGTGCGTTTGTTTGAATTTGGTTTACGTTTTATGCCGGATGAAAAAGCCGAATTTGGTGTACGCCAAGAACACGTTTTTGCGGCAGTGATGACCGGTTCTAAAGCGAATGAACAATGGAGCGAAAAAGCAGTACCTGCCGATTTCTATGATTTAAAAGGGTATATTGAAAACTTACTTTCATTAAGTTCCGCTGGAAATCGCGCAAAATTTGTAGCAAAATCATACACAGCGTTACATCCGGGGCAATCTGCTGCAATTATGTTAGACGGAGAAGAAATTGGTTTTATCGGTCAACTTCATCCGAGTATTGCACAAAAAATTGGTATCAACGGCAAGGCATTTGTATGTGAAATTTCCATTTCGCATATTTCTCGTCGTGATATTGCGAAAGCAAAAGAAATTTCTCGCTTCCCGGCTAACCGTCGTGACTTAGCCCTTGTGGTTGCGGATAGTGTGGCGGCAGACGATGTATTAGACGCTTGTCGTGTTGCCGGCGGTGATAAATTAACGCAAGTGAATTTATTTGACGTTTACCAAGGTAGTGGCGTCGCAGAAGGTCATAAGAGCTTAGCGATAAGTCTCGTGATTCAAGACAATGAAAAAACCCTTGAAGAAGATGAAATTAACGCAGTAATTTCAGCGGTATTATCTGAGTTAAAACAACGTTTTAATGCTTACTTGAGAGATTAAACTATGACATTAACTAAAGTAGAACTCGCCGAGAATCTTATTGAGAAATTCCATCTCAGTAAACGTGAAGCCAAGGATTTAGTCGAAAGTTTTTTTGAGGAAATCCGAATTGCGTTAGAAACCGGGAATGACGTGAAATTATCCGGGTTTGGTAATTTTGAGTTACGCGATAAATCCTCTCGTCCGGGGCGTAATCCGAAAACCGGTGAAAGTGTGCCGGTTTCTGCTCGCCGCGTAGTAGTGTTTAAACCGGGACAAAAATTGCGTAATCGAGTGGAAAAAGTCAAACCGAAAGCCTAATAAGTATAAAAATAAGCTATCAATAATGTCCTTGTTGATAGCTTTTTAGTTTGAGATGTTCTATCAATGCGTGTTTTAAAATCTTTATTGCTTTGTGGTTGTGTGTTGGCGTTAGCTGCCTGTTCCGGTGGATACAAATCCTCGCGCATTAATTACAAAGGACAAATTAACGATCCCATTATGGCGATTGCTTTATTAAGCGAACAACAACATGAATGGGCGGGAACGCCTTATGTGCTTGGTGGGCTTGGGCGTAATGGTGTGGATTGTTCTGGTTTTGTGCAAACCACGTTTTTTGATCGCTTTGGCATAAAATTACCGCGTCAAACCAAAGATCAAGCTAAGTACGGACAATATATCGAAAAAGCGGATATTCAAACCGGGGATTTAGTCTTCTTTAAAACAGGCTTAGGACCAAATGGCTACCATGTGGGAATTTATGTGAAAGAGGATAAATTTCTCCATGCCTCAACCAAAGGTGGTGTCGTTTATTCTTCCATGAATAGCGATTATTGGCGCAAAGCCTATTGGCAGGCGAGACGTATTTAAGTGATGTCGAAGAAAAGATAAATAAAAAGGCGCGTATAAACGCGCCTTTTTATTTGTACGCACCTCGCACTAAAAGTGCGGTGGTTTTTAACCACGTTTTTTACTTCACTTCTTTAAACGCAATCATCTCTTGTTCACTAAAATCAGTCTGATCTTCATCATCAAATTGCATTGGCGTTATATTTTGCTCATCAAATGCAGTATCGCCCTCGATGCCTTCAAGCGTTTGACCGTGTTTAATGCCTTTAAAGTCGAAAAGTTTCGGATCACATAAATGAGAAAGGGTAATGTTTTGCATGGCGCTAAACATGGTTTCCAAACGTCCCGGATATTGGCGATCCCAAGTGTTCAACATGTCTTTCACCACTTGTCGTTGCAAATTTGGCTGTGAACCGCACAGGTTACACGGAATGATTGGGAATTCTTTCGCAACGGCGTATTTCTCAATGTCTTTTTCTTTGCAATAGGCAAGCGGACGAATCACAATTTGTTTGCCATCGTCAGAAATCAATTTTGGCGGCATGGATTTTAATTTTCCGCCATAGAACATGTTCAGAAATAGCGTCGCCAACATATCATCGCGATGATGCCCTAATGCGATTTTTGTGGCGCCAAGTTCGGTTGCTGTACGGTATAAAATCCCGCGACGTAAACGTGAACAAAGAGAACAAGTGGTTTTCCCTTCCGGGATTTTCTCTTTCACAATACCATACGTGTTTTCTTCTACAATTTTGTAATCCACGCCAATAGATTGTAAATATTCAGGCAAAATGTGCTCCGGAAAGCCCGGTTGTTTCTGGTCTAAATTCACTGCCACAATATCGAAATTGACCGGCGCATTTTGTTGTAGGTTGAGCAAAATATCCAATAAAGTATAGCTATCTTTCCCACCGGAAAGGCATACCATCACTTTGTCGCCTTCCTCGATCATATTGAAATCGGCAATGGCGTTGCCCACATTGCGGCGTAGGCGTTTTTGTAATTTATTGAAATTGTAACTTTGTTTCTTTTCTGTTTGGCTTGCTGTATTCATTGTTTCTATTCGGTTATTTGGAAAGCGGCTCATTATATACGAAGCCTTAATTTTTGCATAAATGAATTAAAAAACACGTTAAAAAACCACCGCACTTTAAGTTACAAACAAAGTGCGGTGCTTTTTCATGGCGTTTTAATCAATCTAAATAAAAAAATGAAAGCCCTGTTATAACAGGGCTTCGTTATTTCAATATCGTTCAGAAAAACGTTAGAAGCTATATTTCAAATTCGAGAAATAAACGCGTCCTTCTTCCGGATAGCCTGCATGATAGTAGTAGTTTTTATCAAATAGGTTAGCAACACCTGCTTCTACGCTGAAGTGTTTCGTCACATTATAGATCACTTTTGCATTGGTAACGCCAAAGCCGGAAAGTTTGACTAACTCGGCTTTTTTGCCAATGCCATCGGTGCTATAGCGACCCTGTTCCGCTTCTTGGCTAACATAGAAAGAGAGGTTTGGCATGACTTTCCAATCCACATAAGCAAAGAATTTATGTTTTGGAATATTGCGAATGATGTAGTTTGTGTTCATTTTGTTTTTCGCACGAGTGTAAGTGTAATTCGCACCGAGCGTTAAGTTATCTGTCGCGAAAATAGTCGCCGCAAGTTCTACGCCTTTAAACACTTCTTTACCATAGTTGACATTTTTTTCCATGCCATTTTTTTGTTTCACCGGTTCAATGGCATCTTTGACTTCAGAATAGAATAAAGCACCGTCTAATCGTAACCAATCACCAAAGGTGCGCATATAACTGGTTTCATAGTGATATGCCGCTTCAGGGCTTAGGTATGGATTCGGTTCGGTAGAGCCAAATCGACGTGAATAACGATCTTTCATGGTTGGGAAACGCGTTTTTTTAGCGAAACCAAGGGTGAATTCGTCATTTTCATCGAAACTATGTACTAATTTGAGTTGGTAGTTGAACGCATTTTTATTGCCAACATTAAATGGGCAAAGCACATTGGTGGTGCTTAAGCTTTCACATTGATTTTCACTTTCATAACTTTCGGCGCGTTGTGCTTTACGATGATCAAAACTGACACCGGTAATCAGTTTGGTTTGTTCTGAGAAGGTATGCGTGTTTTCTAATCCGAAGCTGTATGTTCTGTCTTTGCTTGTTTCAACCGGATCAAAGCGATTGTATTTAGGATATTCGTTGTGGCCACGATGCACATCGAATTTCGCAATAGAGGAGAATTTAACCAGATCTTGTTCGGTTAAATTGCCGCCTAACTCAATGCCTACGCCATAAGAATAATCTCTGTAATAGCTGTCTCCGTTTTTGATGGATTTTTTGGGTTTAATTTTTAATGTTTGCGTGCTAAATGTCGCATCGTCAAAACTAGAAAGTTTATTTTTAAATGTATCGTAGAACACTTTTGTATTCAGATACAGATTGTGGGAATCAAATTGCGTATGGGATAAGAAATAAATGCTGTCTTTATTCCATTCCGGCCAACGCCAGTAGCGTTCTTGGGAATTTTTGTTTGCACCGGAATATAACGGTTGCTGTTTATTGCCTTTTTGGGTGGAAAGCACCAAGGCATATTCATCGGTCGTATTTGGGGTAAATGCCATTTTTAGGCTAAGTTTTTTATCCCGTTGTACCGAGTTTTCTGCACGACCGCCATCATCGCCTTTTGGATTGATTTGATGATAATGTTTAGAAAGCTGTAAACCTTGTTTTTCTACAAAAGAGCCACTTAATTGTGCGTAGAAATAGTCTTGTTTTGTGCCTAAGTTAAAATAAGTTTGGTTTGTGCCGGTATTACCACTGCGACCATGAGCGAAACCGTAACCGATCGTACCTTCAAAGGGTTGAGTTGGTTTCTGGGTAATCAGGTTTACCGCACCGCCCAACGTATTGGCACCATATAAGACGGAACTTGCGCCTTTGGATATATCCATACGGGACAAATCAAAGGTCGTAAAACGACCAATGTCCATATTGCCGTCATAAGGCACATAGACCGGAATCCCATCAATAAAAATCGGTACACGGCGTGCATCAAAACCGCGTACTAATAAATTATGTTCATTACGCGCACCACTGCGTTCTAAAAATACACCCGGTGTGGTTTTGGCTACATCAGATACGCGAATTTGGTTATTTTTTTGTAAATCTGTTTGATTGGTTCGGGCAGTGCTTAAATCGGTTGATTTGTCGGCAATCACCTCAATTTGTCCAAGCGTAAAAACGTCTTCGGCATAAGCCGCTGCACAAGCCATGGCAATGGCAGTGCAAAGAAGTGTTTTTTTCATTTTAATGTCCTTTTAAATTAAAAACAGGCAAGTGGGAAGTGAAACGAAGCTGCAGCGCGAGGGTAACGGCGGCAAAAATCTTTTCATCGTTATGAGGGAAATTCTCCCGTAAAGTGCGGTGAGAATTCTTTACGTTTATCTTTCCTTCTGCCAATTCATCCAGTAAAACCGCTAAATCAAGGTTTAACTGTTCGGCAATTTGCGCAATAGAAAAATGTTCAAAAGTCATAATTAAGCGATCAAGGTTGCAATAGCTTGGGTATTTATTACGTAAAACAAGATCGGCAAATTGCGTGTTAATTTTGACCAGTTTATTTTTTCGGTTAAGCATATGTAGCAGCAACGCAACAACCAATAACACGGCAAAGGTGATATGCACATAAAACAACGCGTTTATTTGCCAACCCCAAAATAATCCTGCACCGCTTATCACAACGCCCAACAAACTGACGAGCGATACGCACAACAGCAAGAATTTATAAATCACCTCAAATTTCATCTTTTCTACTCAATTGGATTTAGGAAAAATAACGATATGCATAAAAACATATAGCGTAAATATTCTAGCAATTTTGCGTTATATATTCAAAAATATATAGTGTTTAGGTAGAATTTGAATTTATTGGCTTTGATGACCGCACTTTTAAGGACATTATTATGAAAAAATACCTCACATTGCTATTTTCGCTCATTTTTGCGGCAAACTTATGGGCAGAGAATATGCCTTCGGCTTTTCTGGCGGGGGAAGTTCCAGCATCTCAAACCATTGAGAAAGTGTTAAGCGCCGGTAATCCGAGTGATGTGTTATTGCTATCGGTTGCGCCGCAGAAAATGGTGGGATTGGCGGGTTTTAATATGGCATCGCAAGGTGGCAAGTTATTTCCTGCCGAACAACAAGCGTTGCCAACGATTGGCAAAATTGCCGGCAAGGGTAGCACGCTTTCTGCAGAAAAAATTGTGGCGTTACAGCCGAATTTGATTATTGATGTGGGCAATGTCACGCCGAATTATATTGACCAAGCCAAGCGTACTTTTGCCCAGACCGGTGTACCTTATCTATTGTTAGATGGTAGGCTTTCTGCCACGCCAAATACCTTGCGTGAATTGGGAAAATGGCTGGGCGTGGAACCATTAACGGAACAGCAAGCACAATACGCGGAAGAAACCTTAAAAAGTGCGGTCGATTTTTCTGGTGTTTTACAACAAACGGCTTACTTGGCGCGCAGCGCCGATGGTTTGCAAACGGGGCAAAAAGGTTCTATTCATACTGAAGCCATGGAGTTGGTGGGCTTGCGTAATGTGGTGGAAGGGGAACACAAAGGCTTAACGCAAGTCTCCATGGAACAGTTATTGCTTTGGAATCCCGACATCATTCTGACGCAATACGCCGAATTTTTCCAAACCATCAAAAATAATCCGCAATGGAGCCAATTAAGTGCGGTGAAAAATGAACGCGTTTTTTTCATTCCTAACCAACCGTTCGGTTGGCTCGATTCACCGCCAAGTTTGAATCGCTTGCTTGGCGTGCGTTGGTTACAACATTTGCTAAGCAACAAGCCAATGGTAGATTTCGTGCCGGAAGTGCAGCATTTTTATAAATTGTTCTACCATATCGATTTATCAACAGCACAGGCAGAGCAACTGCTGAAACAAGGACAATAATGCAACCATTTATCCAACGTTCCCCACGAATTTTCTTTTTGCTACTGATTGCACTGTTAATCGGCAGTATTTTATTGGCCTTGAATGTGGGGAAGTTCTCCATTTCACCAAGCCAATTATGGCAAACCATAGTCTGTTCATGGGATTCGCAATGCAACTCGGATTCACCAATTCACACCGTGTTATGGCAAATTCGTTCCCCGCGTATTGTGGTGGCATGTTTAGTGGGCGCCGCGTTGGCTTGTGCGGGGGCAACCTATCAAGGCATGTTTAAAAATCCATTAGTTTCACCGGATATTTTGGGCGTTTCCGCAGGGGCTGGATTAGGCGCATCCTTGGCGATTTTTTACAGTTTGCCGATGTTTTACATTCAGCTATTTGCGTTTCTTGGTGGCATTTCTGCGGTGCTTTGTGTTTCGCTCATTGCTTCTCGTAGCAAGGAGCAAGACCCGATTTTGGTTTTAGTGCTTGCCGGTATTGCCATCGGATCTTTGCTTGGCGCGGGTATTTCTTTGTTGAAAATTCTTGCCGATCCCTTTACCCAACTGCCTTCCATCACATTTTGGTTGCTGGGTAGTTTAACCGCCATTACACCGAAAGATGTACTGCAACTGGCGCCGATTTTAATTCTTGGCATGATGCCGTTATTTTTACTGCGTTGGCGTTTAAATTTGCTTTCGTTGGAAGAGGAAGAGGCGCGCAGTTTAGGCGTGCCGATTAAAACTACCCGTTACATTTTGATTATTTTCACCACCATTTGCACCGCAAGTGCGGTGTCGATTACAGGCATTATCGGTTGGGTAGGATTGCTCGTGCCACACATTGCCCGCTTGTTGGTGGGGGCGAATTTTATTTTGCTGTTGCCAACCTCTTTGTTGCTTGGCGCCAGTTTTCTGTTATTAACGGATACCTTAGCTCGTACCATTGCCGGTATTGAACTACCGCTTGGGATTCTCACTTCCGCGTGCGGCGCGCCGTTCTTTCTTTATTTGTTATTGCGGGGCAGACGATGAATTTGATCGAAACCCATGATTTAGCCATTGGTTACGGCAACAACGTTTTAATAAATAACATCAATTTCTGTCTAAAGGAAAAACAAATTTGTTGTTTGTTAGGTGCAAATGGGGCAGGAAAGACTACCTTCTTGAAAACCTTGCTTGGTTTGCAACCCGCTTTACGAGGCGAGGTTTATTGGCAACAACAGCCGCTTTCTGCTTATATACAGGCGGAATTGGCACGCAATATTGCTTATGTGCCGCAAGCGCACCAACATTTGTTCCCGTTTTTAGTGCAAGATATGGTGCTCATGGGGCGTTCCGCTTTTTTGAAATGGTACCAAACACCGACAGCGGAAGATAAAGACTTGGCGCTGTCTGCGCTTGCCGGGCTGCAAATCGAAAATCTTGCCAAACGTTATTATCCGGAGTTGAGCGGGGGAGAGAAACAGCTGGTGCTCATTGCTCGAGCCATTGCTCAGCAAGCTAAATTGCTAGTGATGGATGAACCGACGGCAAGCCTCGATTTTGGCAACCAAATTCGTGTGTTGGAAAAAATCAAACAGCTCCAAGCGCAAAATATCGCCTTACTGATTACGACCCATAATCCACAACAGGCGATGTATTTAGCGGAAAATATTTTGCTGCTCGATCAGAAATACGGCTGCCAACAAGGCGCTCGAGAATCCCTTTTGACCTTAGAAAACTTAGCAAAAATCTACCGCACTTCAACCACGCAGTTACAGCAACACTTACATTTTTAATCGTTTATTGATAGAACGCCTAATCCCTAAAAAGGAAAGTGCAGTCCTTTTTGTACTTGCTTATGGTTATTTATTAATTTATATAGCGATCGTATTATTACGCGTTTTTTTATCAAACTAAGGACTTATCAATGAAAAAATTTCCTCAACTCAGCCTTATTAGTTTGGCTGTGATATCAACTTTTGCACAAGCGGAAAGCACGCAAAAACTTGATGAAATCCAAGTAACAGCAGAAGAGCAAGTGAAGCAATCACTGGGCGTTTCTGTGGTAACTGCGAAAGATTTAGAGCATAATCCGATTGAAAATGACGCTTCTGAAATTATTGCGAAACAACCGGGTGTGACCTTAAGTACCAACGCACCGGGCGGTGCACGCGGTAATAAACGTCAGGTGGATATTCGCGCTATGGGGCCGGAAAATACCTTGATTTTAGTAGATGGTAAACCGGTGAAATCCCGTAATTCCGAACGTTACGGTAGAAATGGAACCCGTAATACCCGTGGCGATACCAACTGGGTACCGGCGGATGCTATTGAATCTATTGAAGTCTTACGTGGACCGGCGGCGGCTCGTTACGGTTCCGGCGCGATGGGTGGTGTGGTCAATATCAAAACCAAATCGCCGACGAGTGAATATCACGGCAGTTTGAATCTTTTCACCGAACAACCGGAAGATAGCAAAGAAGGTTACACCAACCGTTTCGGTTTTAACTTCAGCGGCCCGTTAATTAAGGATGTATTAGGTTTCCGCTTATACGGCAATATGGCGAAAACACAACCGGATGCGTTGGATATTAACTCAGGTGAAGATGCTTTCGTTAATAATAATGCCGGAACACAAGATAACACCCGTTATGCCGGTCGTGAAGGTGTACGTAACCGTGATATTGCAGGGCAGTTAGTTTGGAATATTACCCCGGATCAAAAATTAACCTTCAATGCGGCATATAGTCGTCAAGGTAATATTTATAACGGTGATACACAAAATAGCTCCGTTTTAGTCAATCAAGCAATGAAAACCAGCCGTGATTTGGCTTTGCAAAGAGCAGAAACCTCAACACTTTATCGTCAAAGTTACAGTCTAACTCATGAAGGGAAATGGGGCACATTCGATAACCGCACTTATTTCACTTTTGATCAAACGCGTAACTATCATTATCCGGAAGGTTTATTAGGTAGTACGGAAGGGGCGTATAACGGTTTAAATAAATCCGTTGGCTTGCTTAGAAACTACCGTTTTAGTAACGAACTTTATATTCCATTTACTTTAGGAACCACCAACCACATGGTGACCGTTGGGGCAGAAGCATCCCGTTCTGAATTGGATGATGCCGCATCCATGACACAAACCATGCAAGTTTATGCCATTGTACCTTGGTTAAAGGATAAAGGCCGTAGTGGTAAAGTCGCGCAAAACGAATATGCGGCATTCTTAGAAGACAACATTATGTTGCCAAATAACAAAACTATTGTAACGCCGGGTATTCGCTTTGATTCCAGTACCAATTCTAAATCTAACTGGAGTCCGTCATTTAACTTCTCTCATCAAGTCAGTGAAAACTGGAAAATCAAAGGTGGGGTGGCGAGGGCCTATAAAGCGCCGAACCTTTATCAATCTTCTCCGAATTATTTGTTGATCAATGCAAGTAACGGTTGCCCAATTGATAGCGCAAACCATTGGGCTAATCCAAATGCGTTAAATTCAACCGGCAGTATTGTTAAGACAGATGCGAAAGGTAAGCCATATACTGTTCTTCAAAACAGTAATCCGAAAGGGTTTGACTGGGGACGCGCTTGTTACTTCTTAGGTAATGAAAATATCAAACCGGAAACCAGCTGGAACAAAGAAATCGGTTTTGAATATGAAAACGAAGGTAAATTGTTCTCCTTGGCATATTTCCACAATGATTACCGTAATAAAATTGTGTCTAACGGTGAATTCTTAACGACCATTGATGCACCGGCAGGCGGTTATGATCGTGAAATTCGCGCAAGCAATACACCAGACGGAAAAGCGATTTATCGTAACTACACCGCTACCAACGTTTATCGCTGGGGTAACACACCAAGAGCGATTATTGAAGGGGTAGAAGGTAACATTACCTTACCATTCTTGGATGATGCGATTTTATTCAGCACCAATCTCACCTATATGCTTAAAAATAAAAACAAGGAAACCGGTAATCCGATTTCACTTGTGCCGAAATATACGGTGAACAGCAATCTTAATTGGAAAATTAATGATCATTGGGATGTGAATACGTCTTACACCCGTTATGGTAAACAAAAAACGGTTGAGAATGCGGAAAACTTTATGCATGTGATTTATACCACCGGTGAAAGCCTCGTGACACAATATCAGCTTGGTAGCTACGGTATTTGGGGCGCTAATGTAGGGTATAAATTTAATGACAGTTTAAGCTTACGTGTAGGTGTTAATAATATTTTAGATAAACGTATTTATCGTAATGCAGGTACGGCTCGCACCTATAATGAACGTGGTCGTTCTTACTTTGCGAATTTGAAATACAGTTTCTAAAATTGATTGTGTAAAAAAAGTGCGGTTAGTTTTGACATTGTTTTTTTAGGAAACAAAAACGGCATCTATTTTGATGCCGTTTTCTTTTAAGTGCGGTTAAAAATTACAGCACTTTAACAATACTTTCGCAGAGATAACGAATGTTGTCTTCGGTAATGCCGGCAACGTTGATACGACCTGAGCGTACCGCATAAATCGCAAATTCTTCTTTCAAGCGATCCACTTGTTCTGCGGTTAAGCCACTGAAAGAGAACATACCGTTTTGGTTGATGATGAAGCTAAAGTCTTGTTGTGCACCGTATTCTTTAAGCAATTCAACAAAACGGTGACGCATTTTTTTGATGCGGTCGCGCATTTCGGTGAGTTCGTTTTCCCAGTCTTGGCGTAATTTCGCATCATTTAATACCAATGCAACAGTATTTGCCCCGTGAGAAGACGGGTTAGAGTAGAGGGTGCGGATAATGACTTTCACTTGAGTTAATGCTATCGCGGCGATATCGGAGTTTTCTGCCACCACCGTGAATGCACCAACACGTTCATTGTATAAACCGAAGTTTTTAGAGAAGGAGCTTGCCACTAAAAGTTCTTTGTGATTTTTCGCGAAAGCGCGTAAACCGTAAGCATCTTCTTCTAAACCGTGGGCAAAGCCTTGATAAGCGAAGTCGAATAATGGCAACCAGCCTTTTTGTGCAGACATTTCAGCCAGTTTGTCCCATTGTTCCGGCGTTGGGTCGATACCGGTCGGGTTGTGGCAGCAACCGTGAAGTAAAACCACATCGCCTTCACCGGCTTGGCTTAAATCGGCAATTAAGTTGTCCCAGTCTAAGGCTTTGCGCTCGGCATCGTAATAACGGTATTCGCGAATATTGATGCCCACCGCTTTGAAAATCGCATTGTGGTTTGGCCAGGTTGGTGTGCTTATCCACACATTTTGGCTGTTAGTTTGGCGTTTAACGAACTCTGCAGCAATGCGAAGCGCACCGGTTCCACCCAAACTTTGTACGGTTCTTGCACGATTGTTTTTTACAATGTCAGAATTGGCGCCGAACAATAATTCTTTGGTGCGTGCGTTGAAATCGGCAACGCCGTCAATCGGCAAGTAGTTTTTGGTATTTTCTTGTTCTAATAAACGTCTTTCCGCTTCTTTTACCGCCT
>ERZ773049.1529-NODE-1529-length-13246-cov-4.843226_pt1 | contig 13246 bp, 12 predicted proteins | sample MGYA00580633_ERZ773049 | MGnify/ENA primary metagenome ERZ773049 (study PRJEB29015, sample SAMEA2737991) | human oral metagenome | biome: human oral; feature: human-associated habitat; material: dental | place: China | collected 2066 ... | reverse complement strand
CCCGCGTGTGAGCGCCGACCCCGCCGCCATCCGCGCCGCCGGCAAACTCGTCCTGCCCGGCGTGGGCAGTGCCGCCGCCGCCATGCACAACCTCGCCGCGCGCGGCCTGATTGAACCCGTGCGCGAGGCGCACCAACCGCTGCTCGGCATCTGCCTCGGTATGCAACTGCTCACCAGGCACTCCGCCGAAGGCGACACCGCCACCCTCGGCCTCATCCCCGGCGACACCGCAGCCCTGCCCGGTTGCGGCCTGCCGCTGCCGCATACCGGCTGGAACACCGTCCATCACCAGCCACAGCACCCGCTGTTTGACGGCATCGCCCAGGACAGCCATTACTACTACGTCCACGGCTATGCCGTGCCGCCCGGCGCGCACACCATCGCCACCAGCGACTACGGCGTGCCGTTTTCCGCCGCCATCGCCCGTGACAACTACTACGGCGTGCAATTTCACCCCGAACGCTCCGGCAAGAGCGGCGCGCGCCTGCTACAAAACTTCATGGAGAACCTCTGATGATCACCCCCGTCATCCCCGCGCTTGACCTCATCGGCGGCGCTGTCGTCCGCCTGCACCAGGGCGACTACCACCAGACCACCCGCTACGACCGCGACCCCGCCGCCCTCATCGCCGCATACCGCGAACAGGGCGCGCAGCAAATCCACCTCGTTGACCTCGACGGCGCCAAAGACCCGGCACAACGGCAAACCGCACTCATCGCCCGCCTGGCCGCCAGCGCCCGTTGCCCCATCCAGGTTGGCGGCGGCATCCGCAGCGCCGACGACATCGCCGCGCTGCTGGCTGCGGGCGCCAACCGCGTCGTCATCGGCTCGCTCGCGGTAGAGCAGCCCGACACCGTCAAGGCGTGGCTCGCCCGTTTCGGCGGCGAACGCATCGTCCTCGCGCTCGACGTCCGTCCGCATGACGGCGCGCATTACCTCGCCGTGCGCGGCTGGCAGGACACCAGCACGCACACCCTCGAAACCCTGCTGGAGCACTACCGCGACAGCGGCCTGCGCCACATCCTCTGCACCGACATCCGCCAGGACGGCACCCTGCAAGGTGCAAACACCGCCCTCTACCGCGAGCTGTACCGCGCCTGGCCGCAGCTTGCCATCCAGGCCTCCGGCGGTATCGGTAGCCTCGACGACATTCGCGCCCTGAAAGACAGCGGCGTCGCCGGCATCATCACCGGTCGCGCCCTGCTGGAAGGCAAATTCACCCTGACGGAGGCACTGCAATGCTGGCAAAACGCATAATCCCCTGCCTTGACGTGCGCGACGGCCAGGTCGTCAAGGGCGTCCGGTTCCGCGACCACCAGACCATCGGCGCAATTGAGCCGCTGGCGGCGCGCTATGCCGAAGAAGGCGCGGACGAACTCGTTTTCTACGACATCACCGCCTCCAGCGATGGCCGCACCGTGGACAAAAGCTGGGTGGACAAAATCGCGCGCCTGCTTGACATCCCCTTCTGCGTCGCCGGCGGCATCAAAACCGTCGCCGACGCCGAACAGCGTTTCGCCAGCGGTGCCGACAAAATCTCCATCAACAGCCCGGCGCTGGCCGACCCCGGCCTCATCACCCGCCTCGCCGAACGCTTCGGCCAGCAGGCCGTCGTCGTCGGCATTGACAGCTGGTACGATGCCGAAAGCCGCGACTGGCGCGTCAAACAATACACCGGCGACGCCGCCCGCACCCGCGACAGCGGCAGATTGACCCTCGACTGGGTCAAAGAAGCGCAAGACCGCGGCGCGGGTGAAATCGTGCTGAATACCATGAACCAGGACGGTATGCGCCAGGGCTACGACCTCGAACAACTGCAGGCGGTGCGCGCCGTCTGCCGCGTGCCGCTCATCGCCTCCGGCGGCGCGGGCGAAATGGCGCACTTTCGCGACGCCTTCCACATCGCCGGTTGCGACGGCGCACTCGCCGCCAGCGTCTTCCACCGCCAGCACATCAATATCGGCGCACTCAAGCACTACCTCGCGGCGGCAGGCATCGCGGTGCGGCAATAAAAATCCCCCAAACCCCAAGGAAAACCCATGCACATCCCCGACAACCTCGACTGGCACAAAAGCGGCGGCCTGCTGCCCGCCATCATCCAGCACGCCGACAGCGGCGAAGTGCTGATGCTCGGCTACATGAACGCGGACGCCCTCGCCGCCACCTGCGCACAAGGCCGCGTCACCTTCTACTCGCGCAGCAAACAGCGCCTGTGGACGAAAGGCGAAAGCAGCGGCCACTACCTCGATGCCATCGCCATCAGCCCCGACTGCGACCGCGACGCGCTGCTCATCCTCGCCCGCCCGCACGGGCCGACCTGCCACACCGGCGCGGCGAGCTGCTTCCACGCCTTTGACGGCGAAAGCGCGAGCGGCTGGCGCTTCCTCGCCCAACTGGAAACCCTGATAAAAAGTCGCAAGGGCGCCGACCCGGCGAGCTCCTACACTGCCAGCCTCTACGCCGCCGGTACCAAACGCATCGCGCAAAAAGTCGGCGAAGAAGGCGTGGAAACCGCGCTGGCGGCGACCGTCGGCGACCGCGACGAAACCATCAACGAAGCCGCCGATCTCACCTATCACCTCACCGTGCTGCTGCAAGACGCCGGCCTCTCCTGGGCGGATGTTATCGCCAAACTGCGGGAGCGACACAACCCGCGCGATTGAGCGCCGCCCGCCCGCGCACAAAAAAAGCCGGATGATTCCGGCTTTTTCTTTGCGCTGCGGCAGCGGCTCAAATATCAATATTGGCGCTGTTGGCGTTGTCTTCGATGAAGGCGCGGCGCGGTTCGACTTCTTCGCCCATCAGCGTGGTGAAGATTTCATCGGCCAGGCGCGCGTCTTTGAGCTGCACTTGCAGCATCCGCCGCACTGCCGGGTCAAGCGTGGTTTCCCACAGTTGGTCGGGGTTCATTTCGCCGAGGCCTTTGTAGCGCTGGATTTCGTAGGCTTTTTTGCCTTCGGCGAGCAGCGCGTTGATGACCTGGTGGAAGTGTTCGACTTCGAGGCGCTCTTTGCTGTTTTCAAAGTAGGCGCCATCGCCCAGAAGGCCGCGCACTTTTTGCCCGAAGTGGTTGATGTGGCGGTATTCGTTGCTGTCGGCGAAGTTGGCATCAAAGGTGTTTTGCGCGAGGTTGGCGTGTTGTTCGATGCGGACGTTGATGCGCGGCACGTCGCCGGGCAGGGTTTCGGCGCGCAGGGTGATGCCTGCGGCGGCGAAGCGGTCAAGCTGGCGCTGGTAGGCGGCAATCCAGTCTTGCAGCGCGGCGGGGTCGGCGAAGGTGTCGCGCGTCAGCTCCGGGGCTTCGATGAGGGCGTGCAGGACGCGGCTGTCGTAGCGGTGCAGGCGCTTGATGAGGTTTTCGATTTGGCCGTGTTCGCGCGCGAGTGCCTCGAAGGCTTCTTTGGTGATGGCGGGGCTGTCGGCGGAGAGGTGCAGGTTGGCGTCGTCCAGCGCCTGGGTGAGCAGGAGTTCGTTCAGTTCGTGGTCGTCTTTCAGGTATTGTTTGTTGCGGCCTTTGGTGACTTTGTAGAGCGGCGGCTGGGCGATGTAGATGTGGCCGCGTTCGACCAGTTCGGGCATTTGCCGGTAGAAGAAGGTGAGGAGCAGGGTGCGGATGTGTGCACCATCAACGTCGGCATCGGTCATGATGATGATGCGGTGGTAGCGCAGTTTTTCGGCGTCGAAGTCGTCTTTGCCGATGCCGGTGCCGAGTGCGGTGATGAGGGTGCCGATTTCGGCCGAGCCGAGCATTTTGTCAAAGCGTGCTTTTTCGACGTTCAGGATTTTGCCTTTGAGCGGCAGGATGGCCTGGAATTTGCGGTTGCGCCCCTGCTTGGCGGAGCCGCCCGCCGAGTCGCCTTCCACGATGAAGATTTCGGAGTGCGCCGGGTCTTTTTCCTGGCAGTCAGCGAGTTTGCCGGGCAGGCCTGCGATGTCGAGCGCGTCTTTGCGCCGCGTCATTTCCCGCGCCTTGCGCGCGGCTTCCCTGGCGCGGGCGGCATCGACGATTTTTCCGGCGATGGTTTTGGCTTCTACGGGGTGTTCGAGCAGGTATTCGCGCAGTTTGTCGGCAAGGACGCTTTCGACGGCGTTTTTGACTTCGCTGGAGACGAGCTTTTCTTTGGTCTGCGAGCTGAATTTGGGGTCGTGTACTTTGACGGAGACGATGGCGGTCAGGCCTTCGCGCGCGTCGTCGCCGCTGGTGGCGATTTTGGCTTTTTTCAGCAGGCCTTCTTCGTCCATGTAGGCGTTCAGGGTGCGGGTCATCGCCGCGCGGAAGCCGGCGAGGTGGGTGCCGCCGTCGCGTTGCGGGATGTTGTTGGTGAAGCAGTAAACGTTTTCGGCGTAGCTGTCGTTCCATTGCAGCGCGATTTCAACGGCGACGCCGTCCTTGTCGGCGGCGCAGTAGAAGATGCTGGGGTGCAGCGGGGTTTTGTTGCGGTTCAGGTATTCGACGAAGGCTTTGACGCCGCCTTCGTACTGGAAGGTTTGTTGTTTGCCGTCGCGTTCGTCGTGCAGTTCGATGCGCACGCCGGCGTTGAGAAAGGAGAGTTCGCGCAGGCGCTGGGCGAGGGTTTCGTAGTCGTATTTGACTTCGCCGAAGGTGTCTTGGCTGGCGAGAAAGTTGATTTCGGTACCGGTGCTGTCGCTGTCGCCAGTGATGGCCAGCGGTGCCAGCGGTTCGCCGTGTTGGTAGGTTTGTTGGTGGACGTGGCCGTCGCGACGGATGGTCATGGTCAGGCGTTCGGAGAGGGCATTGACCACGGAGACGCCGACGCCGTGCAGGCCGCCGGAGACTTTGTAGGCGTTGTCGTCGAATTTTCCGCCCGCGTGCAGCACGGTCATGATGACTTCGGCGGCACTACGGCCTTCTTCGGGGTGGATATCGACCGGGATGCCGCGCCCGTTGTCGCGCACGGTGATGGATTCGTTCTGGTGGATGATGACGTGTATTTCGGTGCAGTAGCCGGCGAGGGCTTCGTCAATGGCGTTATCGACGACTTCAAAGACCATGTGATGCAGGCCGCTGCCGTCGTCGGTGTTGCCAATGTACATTCCGGGGCGTTTGCGCACGGCTTCCAGTCCTTTGAGTACTTGGATGCGGGAGGCGTTATAGGCGTTATTTTGCTCGCTCATGGGTCTTGCTTGTCCTGGTGTGTGAAGGGCGCGAATTATAGCACAAGCAGCGGTTTTAACGCGGTTTTTCCGCCGCAGGTGGTGCTTTCCGGGCGTAAAAAAGAGGGCAGTTTGCCCTCTTTTTTTCTCTGCCACAGTAGCGGTTACATCGCGGTCTGGGCGATGGGGATGATGATGGCCTTGGCAATGGCAAGACCAACCAGACAGGCGACGCCAACGCCAATAAGGCCAGGCACCATGAAGCTGTGGTTGAAGTAGTACTTGCCGATTTTGGTGGTGCCGGTGACGTCGAAGTTCACCGTAGCGATGTCCGACGGGTAGTTGGGGATGAAGAAGTAGGCATAGGTGGCGGGCATCAAGCCGATGAGTACCGGCGCCGGAATGCCCAGGCTGATGCCAACCGGCAGCAGCATTTTCGCGGTTGCCGCCTGGCTGTTAATCAGCACGGAAACGCCAAAGAGGGCAAAGGCGAACGTCCACGGCGCGTTTTGCACCATTTCCTGAATGCTGCCCTTGACGTGCGGCATGGCGTAGGAGAAGTAAGTGTCGCTCATCCAGGCAATCCCGAAAATGGCGATGGCGGCGACCATGCCGGATTTGAAGACAACGCCGTTCGGCACGGTTTGCACATTGGTGCGGGTGGCAAGGAGGATGATGCCGCCAAAACCGAGCATGAACATCTGGATGATGACGCTCATGTCAATCGCTTTTTCCATGCCGGGAATGGTACGGATGGAAGGCACCATTGCCACGATGACGATGCACACCAGCGCGAGGATAAAGAGCAAGACGGAATTGCGTGCGGCGGGTGGCAGTTGCTCGTTCAGCGTGGTGCTGGTGGTGCTCAAAATGCGTTCACGCCAGACCGGGTCTTGCATCCGGCGCTGGTATTCCGGGTCGTCCTCCAGCTCCTTGCCCCGGCGCAGGCTGTACAGCGACAGCGCAATGGTACCGGCGAAGGTGGCAGGGATGGTGACGGCGACGATTTGCAGCAGGGAAACGTTGGCAAAGGCTTCAATATGGGCGATGTCTTTCAGATACAGCGCGACCACCGCCGAAATCGGGCTGCCGGTAATGGCAAGCTGCGAGGCAACGGACGCGGCGGCCATCGGCCGCTCCGGGCGAATTTTGTTCTTCAGCGCGATGTCGCCGATGATGGGCATGATGGAATAAACGGCGTGGCCGGTGCCGAGCATGATGGTCATGGTGTAGGTGACAATCGGGCCGAGGATGGTGACGCGCTTCGGATTCTTGCGCAGAATCTTCTCGGCGATTTGCAGCATATATTTCAGGCCGCCCGCCGCTTCCAGCACGGAGGCGCAGGTGACGACGGCGAGGATGACGAGCATCACGTCAATCGGTGCCTTGCCCGGCGGCATCCGCAGCACCAGCACCTCAAACATCAAACCGATACCGGAGACAACCCCCAGACCGATGCCGCCAAAACGGCTGCCGGCATAGAGGAAAAACAGGAGGAGGAGGAACTCGGCGATGAGCGTGAGTTCTAGCGATAATGACATGGTTGCCTCTTGTAAATGTTGTGGAAAGGAGTGCTTATGATACGCCTGCCACGAGGATTTTTGAGGATTTTTACGGCTTGCGCACGATACGGATGAGGTGCTGCGCCGGGCGCTGCGGCTGATTGTGCGCCTGTTGCGGGTCGTCAATCACCTCGATGCTGCCATTGATGCGCACCCGGCGCACCACGAATTGCACATGACCGCCGCGCGCCTGCATTTGCTGCATATGCGCATACGCCATCTTCGCGCCGAGATGCAGGCTAACCACCACCGGCTTTTCATTGACCGCGTCGGAATAGACTGCCAGCACCGCATAAGCGATGTTCTCGCGACCGAATATCAGATCTTCAGACAGCATGACAGCATTCATTACAGAAAAATTGCAGGATGGTTAGAATAGCACAGCTTCCCTTACAATAGGCGCCCATTCCAATAACATCAAGGACAACAACCATGCGCCTGCGCGACGAACTCCGCCCTACCCTCCGCCTCGCCATCCCCCTCATTCTGATGCAGCTTTTAAGCTTCGCCCTGCCCGTCATCGACACCATCATGGCAGGCCGCCACGGCGACCTCACCCTTGCCTCGGTGGCGCTCGCCGCGCAAATCTTCAGCTTCATCTATCTGTTCATGGCGGGCTGCGCGCTTGCCATCACCGCCGCCATTTCGCAGGCCAATGGCCGCGATGACCGCGCGCAAATCCGCCGTAATTTCCAGCAGGGCATCTGGATGCTCGCCTTTCTCGGCGCCGCCGCCACCGGGCTGACCGTCATCGGCGCGCGCGTCCCCGCCTGGCTCGGCAGCGCGCCGGACATCGCCCGCGAAGCCAGCCGCTACCTGCTTACCCTCGCCCCCGGCGCGGGCATCTGCATCGTCGGCCTCGCCGGACGCTGCTTCCTCGAAGGCATGGCCTTTCCGCGCACCACCGTGCTGGTGCAGGCGCTGCTCGTCCCGACCAATATCGTCGGCAACTATATTTTTCTCTACGGCGTGGGGCCCATTCCGGCGATGGGCGCGCCCGGCATGGCGCTCTCCACCGCGCTCTGCTACTGCATCTTCGCCGCTTTCGTCTTCACCGCCATTGCCCGCAACCCGCGCTGGCGGCCATACCGCCCCTATCAGCGCTTCGCCCGCCCTGACCTCGCCGCCATCCGCCGCTATTTCAGCGTCGGCCTGCCGATTGCACTGGCGCTGGTCATGGAAACCGGCCTTTTTACCGCCGTTGGCCTCATTGTCAGCCGTACCAATGCGGTCAATGCCGCCGCCAACCAGATTGCGCTCAACTACGCCGGCATTTCCTTCATGATCCCGCTCGGACTCGGCAGCGCGCTCACCATCCGCTGCGGCAACGCCTACGGCAAGGGCGACTGGCAGGCGCTGCGCCAGCGTGCGCTCGGCGGCATGATTGTTGTCGCCATCATCATGCTGGTGATGGCGGCCATCCCGCTGCTGCTGCGCCACGAAATCGCCGCGCTCTACAGCACCAACGCCGACATCATCGCCATCGCCAGCGTCATTCTCATCCTCGTCGGCATCTTCCAGATTGGCGACGGGATGCAGGTCTGCACCGCAGGCATCCTGCGCGGCATCCACGACACACGGATGCCGATGATTTACGCCTTCATCGGCTACTGGCTGATTGGCTTCCCCGCCGCGCTGCTCGGCTACCGCTTCCTTGGCATCGGCGTTGCCGGGCTGTGGCTCGGCATGGTCATCGGCCTTTCCATCACTGCCGCCCTCGGCGTACGCCGCGTCCTCTGGCAAATCCGCCCGCGTCCCGCCCAAAATCCAGCCTGAGCGGCGAAAAATACGGCGATACTCACTCGGCTTGCGGACGCGTAGCGGGTGGTAATTCCAACATCGGCACGGCGCTGTTGGGCAGCATGGTTTGCGGCAGGATGCCGTTCCAGCGTTCAATCTGCATCAAGCGAATGATTTCCGGGTTTTGCCGCAATGCCTCGCCCTTGGTGTTGATGGATGCGGCTTCTGCCTTGGAGCGCAGTTCGATCGCTTTTGCCTCGGCTTCCGCCGCCTTGATTTGTGCGTCCGCCTGTCCCTGGGCGCGGGTGGCGGCGATTTGCGCTTCGATGCGTTCACGTTCGAGGTTTTGTTTGTAACGCTCAACTTCGACTTCAGCTTTCATGCGGTCTTCGATGGTCTGCTCGTAGGCGTCGGAGAAGTCCACGTTTTCGATTTGTACGCTTTCGATGCGCAGGTAGGGGTATTTGGCAAGCGCCGTAACGATGGCGTCGCGCGTTTTGTTATTCAGCTCCTCGCGGTGCTGCACGGAGCGGATGGCGGTGAACTGGCCGAAGACGGTTTTGATTTCCTGGGTGACAATGGGAACGACGACGAGGTCGTAGAGTTTGTCGATTTTGCCGAACTGGGTGTAGAGCGCTTCCACGCCGTCATCGTTGATGGCGAAGGTGACGGAGAGGCTGATTTGTGCCGGTTGCTGGTCGCTGGAGTAGCCGAAGATGTCCTTGAGGGTGCCGGTGGTGGTACGGGTCGGGATGCGCACCACGCGGTCAATGTACGGCCATTTGAAGTGCAGACCGGGGTCGGCCACCTTGCTCACTTCGCCGTAATGGAGGACGACACCGCGCTCGCCCTGGTCCACGGTGTACATACTGCCGCCGGTGGTCAGCAGCAGGATGAGAACGGCGACGGCGCTGATAATGAGGGTAATGAGGGTAATGAGGGGGGCTTTGCTTTTTTGGCTCATGGGCTCTCCTGGGTAGTGGGCTAAAAAAAGCGCCCCCGGTTGGGAGCGCGGTTTGGCGGCTGGTTAGTGGGTATTTTTGCCGTAGAGCTTGATTTCGACGCGGCGGTTCGGCTGGTTGCATTCGTTGCGTGCAGCGCTGTTGCGCGGGTTGCGGTTGCGGCAGCCGGTGACGACGGGATCGTTTTCGCCGTGTCCGCGCGCTTTGAGGATGGAGGCGGGGAAGCCGTTTTCGACCATGACCCGTTTGACGGTCTGGGCGCGGCGTTGTGAGAGGCGCTGGTTGTAGCCCGGTTTGCCTTCGGGGTCGGCGTAGCCGTCAATGTAAATCACGCTGGTGGCGTCGCGGTATTGTGAGGCGGCCGCGGCGATTTCTTTCAGTTGGCGTTTGCCGTCGGGCAGGATGCTGGCGTAGTCGGAGCGGTTGAATTTGAACAGGGCGGAGACGTCCACGTTGTATTGTTGAACCAGTTCGGGCGAGCAGTTGCGGTTTTGTTCGAGGCGCGGCAGGGTGTGGGTCTGTTCGCGCAGTTGGGCGATTTCGCCGCTGGCGGTCGCGCGGTCCACCGCTTGCAGGGTCGGGTTGCCGCCGCCATCAACGACGCGGAAGAAGCTGACGCGACCTTGCGGCAGGTCGTAGAAGTCGCCCGCGTTCGCCTTGATGTTGTAGGCGCGGTCGCGGCCGCTGTAGGCGGTGGCAAGGCGCTGGTTGTAGGGGCAGAGTTCGGCGTAGCGGTAGCCGCCGGGCAGGAGCGAGGCGAGGTATTCGCCGTTGACGTACACGTTGGCAGCGCCGCCGCCACCACCGGTGCGGTAAAACATGACGCCCGCCCAACCGGGATTGACGGCTTCGTTGGCAGGCGCAGGCGCACCGAAGGTTTGCCAGCGTTCGGCCAGTCCTTGTTGTGCCGTGGCGGCGGTGCTGGCGGCGAGTACGCCCGCGAGCAGGATGGTTTTCAGGGTTTGTTGCATTTCCTTTTCCTCTTGATTTTTGTCCGGGGTCGCCCGCGGGATGCAGGCGGGTTTGCGCGGCGCGATTGGTAATGTTTTGTTCATTACGGCGCGGTATTCGCAACTATAAACACGTCATTCTCTTTTGTCAAAAATGTGTTTTGCGGCAAGTGTATGGGCGTTTTTTCGGGATTTTAGCGCGGGGTTTTCACGCGGTAATGTTGTTCATCTTTGCCGGTGAATTTCGTGAATGTAGCGGGCAACTGACAAATATTCTTCATGCCCGGACAGTGCCAGTTCGCGCGCGACGAGTTCGGCATCGCTGTGGCGGGCGCGGTCGTGTGGCTTCATGTAGTCGTAGAAGCAGCGGATGGCGGAGCGGCGCTCACGTTGTAATCCCAAGCCGTCCAGCCAGGCGGCGACGGTTTCCGGCTCGCGCGGGTAATCCGGGGTGAGTTTCGCCGTTTTGCGGTAGGGGCGCAGGCCGCGGTCGAGGTAGTCGAAGTTGCCGAAGACGTGCTGCGCGAACACCAGCGCGCGGCGGTTGTAGTACATCAGCGAGAGGTGGCCGCCCGCCTTGAGCCGCGCCGCGCACGCCGTGAGCAGTCCTTCACCGTCTGCGACCCATTCCAGTACCGCGTGACAGCAGACGAGGTCGTAGCGCGCATCATTCAGCGCTTCTTGCAGTTGGAAGGCGTCAGCGTGGATAAATTTTGCGGTTAATCCGAGCGTTTGCGCCGCCGCGCGGCCTTCGTCCAGCAGCATCTGCGAGCGGTCGGCGACGGTGACGTCATGCCCAAGGCTCGCATACCACAGCGCCATTTGTCCGGCACCGCCGCCGACGTCAAGGATGCGTAGCGGCGCGCCGGAAAGCAGCGGCGCGAGGTCGCGTTGCAGCACGGCGAGGCGGATGCGGCCTTTGGTGGTGGCGTAGATGTTTTTCAGGAAAACCGCGCCGATGCGGTCGAAATCAGCCATCGCAACGGGTCGGCAAAAACATCGCGTCGCCGTAGCTGTAGAAGCGGTAGCGTGCGGCGATGGCGTGCTGGTAGGCGGCGCGGATGTTGTCGTAACCGGCAAACGCGCTGACCAGCATCAGCAGCGTTGATTCCGGCAGGTGGAAGTTGGTGAGCAGCGCATCGACCACGCGGAAACGGTAGCCGGGGGTGATGAACAGGTTGGTGTCGCCGGTGAATGCTGCCAGTTCCCCGCCCTGGGCGGCGGATTCCAGCGCGCGCAGGCTGGTCGTGCCAACCGCGACCACGCGCCCGCCCCGCGCGCGGCAGGCGGTGACCGCATCGACAACGTCTTGCCCGACCGCAAGCCATTCCTCGTGCATGACGTGTTCGGCGAGGTTTTCGTGGCGCACCGGCTGGAACGTCCCCGCGCCCACGTGCAGCGTCACCTCCGCCGTCGCCACGCCGCGCGCGCGGATGGCATCGAGCAGCGCCGCGTCAAAATGCAGCCCGGCGGTGGGGGCGGCGACGGCGCCGTTGTGTTTGGCAAACACCGTCTGATAGCGCTGCTTGTCGCTCTCCAGCGCCGCCCGCTCCAGATACGGCGGAATCGGCATCTCGCCCTGCGCCGCCAGCAGTTCCGCCCACGGCGTTTCACTATAAAGGGCAAACAGCGCCTCATGCCGCCCCGTTACCTGCACTTCCGCGTCGCCAAGGCGGATGACGCCGCCGACCTTCGGCGATTTCGAGGCGCGCACATAAGCGTTCGCCTCATGCGCGCTTTTCAGCCGCTCAATCAGAATCTCGACGCGGCCACCGCTCGCCTTCTGCCCGAACAGCCGTGCCGGTAACACGCGGGTATTGTTGAACACCAGCAAATCATCGGGCGCGAGCAGCTCCGGCAAATCGCGCACCATGCGGTCGGACAAATCCACTTGCGTCGCGGAGACTGCCCGCGCGACCAGCAGCCGTGCCGCGCTGCGTTCCGGCAGCGGGAAGCGGGCGATTAACGCGTCCGGCAGTTCATAGACAAAATCCGATTTGCGCCACATCACGCCGCCCCCTGCAACCAAAACGCCAAAAAACCCTCCAGCCACGCGCTGATTTCATCGCTGTGCCGCTCCTGATAGAGCCATTGCGACGTCGCCGTCTGCGCGCCGGGGCTTGCCAGCTCCTCGCTGTCGCGGGTGTGCCAATAGCGGATTTGTTCGACCGTCGCCTCCGGGTGAAACTGAAAGCCAAACGCGCGCGCGCCGATGGAAAACGCCTGATTGGGAAAAGCATCGCTCGCCGCCAGCTTCACCGCGCCGTCGGGCAGGGTAAAACCCTCGTTGTGCCACTGAAAAAAACGCTCCGGCATCTCGGCAAAAATCGAATTGAAGCCCTCAACCGTCGGATAAAGCGGATAAAAACCGATTTCCACCACCCGCTCGGCGTGGCGCGTCACCTTGCCGCCGTAAGCCATCGCCAACAGTTGCGCGCCGAGACAAATCCCCAAAAACGGCTTGCCCGCATCGACAATGCCGCGAATCCACAACAACTCCGAAAGCAGCGGCGGCAACGCCGGACAATCATTGGCGCTCATCTTGCCGCCGAAGACAATCGCGGCGTCGAACGCATCCGCCTCCGGCAGTACGTCGCCCGCGAGCGGACACAACACGCGGAAATTCACATCCTTGTATGTGGAAAGGAATTTCCCGATGAGACCGGTCGAACCGGCGGGATTATGCAGAACCGCCACAATACGCAGCATGAAAGAAAGCCCCTGATGATGAATGAATTAGAAGAAAAACGCGCGCTAATGTAGCGCAAAACGCGGGCGGGTCAAGCGGCGGCGCGGTGCCCGTTTACATACACCTTCCCCGCTATCCTGTATGTAAAACCGCTGTGCAGGGAGGGGCTTGCCCACCATGACGGAACACGCGGCTTTAACGGTGGGGCAAGCCCCACCCTACAACCGC
>ERZ773049.1528-NODE-1528-length-13251-cov-3.715823_pt1 | contig 13251 bp, 8 predicted proteins | sample MGYA00580633_ERZ773049 | MGnify/ENA primary metagenome ERZ773049 (study PRJEB29015, sample SAMEA2737991) | human oral metagenome | biome: human oral; feature: human-associated habitat; material: dental | place: China | collected 2066 ... | reverse complement strand
TTGTCAAAAAAAGAATCATCCGATAATGTAAAAGACTGGTAACAAAAATAAGAAATAATGACGGGAAAATCACCGTATAAAGACTTACATTGGCATGAATACTCGCATCGGCGGTTTGTATCTGTTCAAACAACCGATACATAGAAACGGTGATGACCGGAATAACATAAGAGGCAAACCCCATCACCTCAACAAAACAGAAAACAACAAGGGCAATCCATCCCAAAACAGCAAGTCCTTTTGCCACAAGTTTTGCTGAATGATCGGTCGTGTTCCATCCATTCTTCATTGGTTTTCTCCTTTCTTACTTATCTTACTTATCTTCGTCAACAACCGTATAGGCAGAAACATTGGATAAAATACCATCTCCGTTGATGGTATAAATGAAGGCAATCGTTCCTACCCCAGAAGTTGTGTGCGTATCATGATGGGCATCCGTATATTTTGTATCCGAAGTGACCTTGACTTCACCAAAGTAGGTATAGGCATCACCAACAGAATCGATCTGAATCACATGACTGGTGAGTTTCTCAAATTTTAAATTCAATCCCTTTTCATCAATCGGATTGGTACCCACTTTGGTTTCTTTAATTTCAGGGAAAAAAGTATCGAAAAAAGTAGGAGAAACTGCTTTTTGATATTTACTTGAAATGGTATCATAGGCAGCTTTATATTCAGCATAGGACTTCCAGTTCAAACACTCGTTTAAAAAGGTAGTCATAATGGCATCATCTGTTTTCACTCGGTCAGTGTTTAATCCACTCACCTTTTGTTTTACCTCTTTATTTTGCTCTTTTTCTACCACTTCATTCACTTTTTGCGAATTTTTTAATTGAGCCACTTTTTGCTCTGCCATTTGTAGCTTATGATTTTGAGACCTGACAATATGAGAAGTGATGATCAAAACCATCAACATCATCATCACTAAAATCGCACTAAAACCCCAACGCCTGATTTTTGTATCCATCAAATTGTATCCTTTCTATTCTATTTTCTTTATATTTTATGAGTGTGCTTTATTACTGTGCTTTATGATATTCAGATTCTTCTAAAGATTCATCAGCTTTGTACGCATCATACGCTGACTGATCTTGTTGAGAAAGTGTGGTTGAAACATCGGGAACCGTTTGTGTTGCTTGCGTGGAGGAAACGGATGATGTTGGACTTACCTTGTCAAGAAATTCTTGATTTACAGGCGAATACGGTGCTTTGAGTAAACCCTCTTTGATAGTCACATCCCATACAATCGCTGGTACAGATGCAAAATTTACGGTTTGTGGTGTACCTGCCCCTGCATAAATTAGGTGGTGTTCATCATCGGCAATCGACTCCAAGCCAAGATAAGTGGTATGCACTTGAAAATGGGAAAACCTACCCGTCTTTGTGTTAAAATCCGCAATCACATAGGCATTAACTGGAGATAAACTTTGATTGGTCTGTAACAGCAAAACCTCTTGCGTTTCTTTGTCATCAGGAAAATCATAATTGATCGGACAAACCCATTCGCCTTGTCCATTCACCCCATGATACCAAATGGACGCATCCGAAGCATCCTGATCATCAAAATACGCTTTCATATTGGATGCCATATCATCTAAATGAGCTTGTAAGTTCTCTTTTTGTTTTACGGATTGAGCTTCATCCATTTGCTTTGCAAACAACACATACGCATTTTCTAATTGAACCAATTCACTACCTCGAACTTTTGCGGTAGAATATGAAACCAAAGAATTTGCCCCATCTGGCTTTGGTTTTTCTGTCGTGGTTTTTACCTGTTCTTTGATGACTTTATATTGCTTTGTAAAATCATTATATTTTAATGCGGTTTTTACTGTATGCACGAGTGTCATCACAATCGCAAACATCATCACAACGACAGGCATCCTCGTGGATATCTTTCTGGCTAGCAATTCAAAATTGATATTGTCCATAAACTTTTTCATAAACGACCATGACCTCTTTCCTTTCCTCAGTAATGGATTTTACAAATAATATAGTGATATAATATACTCATGAACCGCCCATTATCTAAAGATAATGGGCTTTTAAGAACTTCACAGCTCTAACTCTCATTTTTATAAATGAGGCAATCAAAAAATTTAATAAGTTTTAAAACTGTCTGGATTCGTATTTTGTGTATATGTATGAGCAATCGTTTTGGAATCTCGCTCTAAATACAACAGATTTTTTAAATCCACGGTTTCATACTCACGCTTCGCATTATAATAACTTTCCCATGCGGTTTGTAAATTCTTAATCGTTGTCGCCAGTTGCGTACTGACTTTATCATCAGGGTTAATCGTCGTATAATTAAAGACTGTTCCGTCTTTATAATACCATGTATCGGGAAGCACCAGCCGATCTGTACCTGCATTTGTGGCTGCCGTTACATCCACTTGTACTTTTTCAAAATAAGAATCCAGCGATGCACCGCCCGTCAGTTCATCGAGCCATCCTTCATCAACGGTTCTTTCTTGCCAATTAAAATCAAATCCACCCGGAATCACATCTTTAGCGTTGAGATACAGATTATAGGTTCCCGTGTTATAAGTTTTTGGTCTCGCTTCTTTCGAACCCGCTTCAACAAAACCATTTTGAGAAGTTGACCAATCCAGTACGGTCTTGCCATCAATGGATTTTGCCGTCAGTTTATCTCCAGCGATATACTGCGGTGTCACTGGCTCTTGTAACGCAATACCGGCTTGACCAGAAGTCAGCGTATCAATATAATTTCTCATCAATCGCTGTTGAACAAACATAGTAAATAAGTCTTCGTTTAGCTTTGCATGAATGGTCTTTTCTTGAGGAACAATAATCGCTTCTTTATACATCTTTGACATATCTAACGCAGAGGCATCTAAAAATTTGACCACTTGAGATCCGGCTGCACCCGGATTCACATAGACTTGCATTTGATCAAACTTTTTAAAAGAACCTCCGACACCCACACCAGTAGCACTTACGGTTGCATTATCCATTCCCGATAGATCTTCATTATTTCGGATAATAATATTCAATATCTGATTGGGAAATGGCTGATCATTCATCAAATAAATGCCATAGTATCCTGTCGTACCAAACACATACAAAGTTCCAGAAACGCCCGATTTTAACTTCTGCTTTTTTTGCTTTAGCGATGAACCTGTCACAAATACGGTATAATCATTCGCATCCGATGGAAGTAAGGTCATATCGGTCATGTGTAATAAAATAAACGACTTTGTTTTATCGGTACTGGACATGACCGATACCACATCCCCTGATACTCCACTATGAGAAAAAGCGACTTTCGTCGTATACATGACTCGTGTTTTTACCTCTTTTTTGTCACTTGCCACTTTATTGACTACAATCGTGCTGGTCAATAACATCAATAAACTACTCAAAGTGATGAGCATAACGCCAAATTTTTCAATCGAATGATGTTTACTTGTAAAAAACTTAAGCATAATGGATTCCTTTCTTATTGTTGACTTCACTATAGGATCAGTATACCAAAAAAAGCCTTGTATATCAACACATTTCATATTTTATTTTCATACAAAAAAAAACATCCTACAGGAATTTTTTTCCTGTAGGATGTTTCAGATACCATCCATCAATTAGTGAATCAATGGTAAGGCAAAAGATCCGCCTAATGTGTTAATGGTTTCTTGAAAACCACCAGACATGGTATTCAGTAGTGTCCAACCACCACTTGCCATGAAGGCTCCTCCAACCAGCAATAATAGGAAGGTCATCGCCCAGTTGGTCTGCCCCTTTCCCTGAGACATCAAACCCTTTGCAATATGGTAGGCTGCTCCAATGACCATGACCGTACCAATAATCATGACCAACAATGAACCCCATGATGCTATGGATTCTTGCAACTTTTTCAAGAAGGTATTCAATGACCAACCAGAACCACTGTTTGCTGCAAATAATAAAAAGTCCATGCGTTTTTTTCTCCTTTCTCAAAGTGAACACCATCAGGTGAACTGCCCATCACTGAAAAGTAATGAGCTTTCGTAAGAAGTTTGATCTTTCCGTTTCCACCTAAGTGACTAGGCAATCCTTATTCTTACAGGCGTATCCACTTCGCCCCTACAGTATAGGATATTCCTATCCACAACTCTACTTTTATCACATAGTCTTTAGACTATGGATTTTGTAACTGTTATTATTATAAGAAAAAATTCCAAATAATGCAAGAGGTAAACCAAAAAAAAATGGATAAAATTCACTGATTTATGTGAGAAACCTCATCTCATTCCCATTATTTTTCTGAATGATTCCGATAATTTGACGAATCCGTTTGACCACGCTCTTTCATTGTGCGTCCAGATGCACCCACACTGTTATCTTCTTTTTTTGCACTCGACTTCGCACCCACACCTTTCACCCTTGGATTGGCTGAATCAAATGGAGTAAAGGTCACTGCCCTTCGACGCGCCGGACGGAGACTGATGTAGAATGTGGCATTGACCTCTGATCGTTTGATTTTTCCTTCTTATCTTTTTTATGCTCTGGTTTGGTTTGCTGTGTCAAATGAACATTCGTAGGTGCTGAGGATGGTGTTTGACCATGTGTACCCGATACGAAAACATGGGAAGCACCACCTTGTCCATGAGACAAAGAAGATGTAGGTGTTGTGGAAGGAATCGAATAAGACAATCCACTTGTTGAACGATTGGTTGTCTGATCTGATGAATGGGTGTTATCAACCGTTGATGTTCTCGTTGCTGTATGAGAATGCGTTGTTCCTGAGAATCCTCCAGTTTTCTCCATGCCAGATCTTGACAAAGCACCCGATGCAAAAGAAGATGCACTGGCTCCACTCAAATGAGATGAAGTACGGTGAAGATCCTGATTTCCACCCATCTTCGAATTGATGGATGCAATAGAACTCATACGATCACTTGTACGAACTTCTCTACCCATTCCCATTCCATTGACATTTCCTGTCATCGAAGTCATCACACGACCATTCTCAGAACTTCGCTTTGCCGATGCCCCATCAAAGTGATGATTTACACTCGTTGGTGTTGACTGAACATTTCCAGAATTTAAATTCAAACCACGATAATCCCCATTGCGATAATTCTCATTAGATGAAGCAGTACCCGTCTTTGTTTTGCTCTGATTTGAATGGGATGCGTCAGTCATGGTTGATTGCGTTTCTTTACTTGATGGAGTAGAAGCATTGAATACCGCACGAGATCCATGCAATCCATTGGCATCCGTACTCTGACGATACGAACTTGATGTTGGATGAGTTGGATGAGAAGATGATCCCCTATCCTTACCATTTTCTTCAGATCTCATGGCAAATGCTTTCTCTGCTTGACTGACACCCGATGGTCCATTCACTCCTCGATTCTTCGCCGAATTGATGAACGAATCAGACACATGATTTTGTCTAGCGTTCTGCCAAGAGGAAACACCATTCACCGAACGATTCGATGCCCCTTCGTTTGTCATTGTACTTGTACTTGACCTTACATGATTCATTGTGTCTGCCGTTGCACGATTTGTAGTTGCACTTGTCGCCACCTTTGCCGAATCCTTTTGCATAGAATCCTTTTGCATAGAAGCAAAGTCTGAACGATTTGTGCCACCTTGACGAAAGTCTTTTGCCACATTTTTTGTATCCGTAGGATTCAATATCGTTGATGAACCTATCTTTGCTCCAACCTGACTTCGGATGCTTGCCGCACCCGTAGGCATTTTTTGATCACGATCATTGACATTGGATTGAGGCGATGATGCACTGGTAGACATTGATGAACGACCATTGAAGATAGATCGTGAAGCCTCATGAGCACGCATTTGATCATCCACAGTAGAAGATCCAGAAGATCCATTGGTACTCATTTTGTTTAAGCTATGCGAATTTGCACCTTGCAAAATGCCACTTCCAACGGTGGTGCCGTTGACTCCAGCTATAGCGGAATCGGTTGCTTTCATAGATACACCCACTTTTGCATTTTTTGTAGCCAAAGCTTTGTTTGTTCCCATCGTTTGCGTTTGATCTGGTGCAAAAGACTGTGGATGAGAAGCGACTGAATTTGCATGAACACGACTGCGAATCGAACTTTGATCAGATGTACTATGACGATCCATTGCCGTCATTTTCTTTTTATCATCAGAAACAGAAGCATTCGCATTGCTTTCTGAAATTTTTGATGCTCCCGTAGCACGAACTGCTCTTGTATCGGTAAGATTTTTTGCTGTTGGTGAATTTTGAATAGACACCGCACCATTCACCAAATGATTGGATGCCCCTTTATTTGTCATTACACTTGCACCTGACTTGACATCCATTGCATTTGTCGCCATGTTTGCACTTACTCCATTGGTATGCGTAGTTGTGCCTGACTTTGCCAAATTCTGTTGCATAGAATCCTTTTGCATAGAATCAAAGTCTGAACGATTTGTACCACTTTGACGAAAGTCTTTTGCCACATTTTTTGTGTCAAAAGCACTGGTTGCCTTTGCCCCATTGTGTGTAGTCTGACCTTGAATACTTGCTGCTCCAGTATCAAAATGCTTTGCCTCAAAAAGACTCGTCGTTGCATGATGAGATGCTGTGCTGGCGGATAAACCTTTTTTCAAACTACTTTGTTTATCATCAGATGATACTAAATGATTTCGGCTCATTTCATTTGCAGAGGTGGATGAATCCTTTACTACACCACCTTGTTGTTTTGAAGCATAACCCGAAGCATCATCCATAGATAGATTCTTTTGTGTTCTATTTGATAAACCCGCATTTCCCTTCATAGATGCAGGTTGAGCATAAGCAACACCTCGAACCATTGACGCATCCATTGGATCATCAGAAATCACACCACTTCTCTGATTTTCAAAACGAAGCATTTTTGAACGCTGTCCTTCGTTACTTTGATTACTTTGATTACTTCTATGGATTTGACCAGAAGCCGATGGTTCTAATGCACGCACACCTTGATTTACACCTGTTCCCTTCGCCATCCGATTGTCTGATACACCTGTACGAGAATCAAAAGGAGATACAAAAGTTTTCGTATCTGCCTTCGTATCTGTCGTATCTGTCATAGAAGAAGCCATCGAAGAAACCGTGGATTGTCCATCTGTTGTTGCCATAGGTCGATTTGTCTCACGAGTCATTCCAACTTTCATTCCAACTTTGGATGCCCCCGATGCGACAGGAATTTGAATGTCCTCACCCTCTGGTTTTGCATTTTGATTTGACCTATCAAGCATCGACATTTTCTCTGTAAATCCATCTTGAGCATGAACCTCTTTCGACGAAGAATTTGCCCTCAATCCATTGGAACGAGATGTCATAGAAGATGCACCCATAGAAGAAGATGAACCTGATTTTTCCAGTGAATCTTGTGCAAGCAGTTCCTTTCCATATTCTCGTGCTTTCATATCCATTCGACCAGCATCTCCTCGAATATTCATCTGATCTGCATTGGCATCAATATTTGACTGATTGGATACTGCGGAGGTTCCTGCCATAACCGCATTCACCGTATCTGATGTTGTTGCATTGGATGAACGATCAGACGATGCTTGTGTGGCAGAAGCAGAAATAGAAGATGTAGTACTGGTCTGATTTGTATCCGATATACCAGCTTCACCGGAACCTGTACCCACTTCCGCTCGCTTTCCACCCAAAAATTTTCCAGCAAGTAGACCACCACCGCCAGCCACGGCTCCACCTCCAGCAAGCAAAACGCCCGCTCGATTTAAGGAGTTCATTGTATTAGCAGCCGAATTGACGGTATGACTTGCTCCAGAAGCCATATGGCTTAACTTTCCCGAACTTTGACCACCACCTGACATTGAAGTAGAGCCAGTAAAAGAAGCACCCTCTTTGGGCAATACAAATTTATCAATGATATTTTGAGAAGCATCATTTAAAGTACCGACAATGCTTTTTCGTAAACTCAATGCCATTTTGCCAAAGGCAGCAAGAGCTAAAGTTACAATCGCCATTGCTGCAATTTGAGCTGCCTTTCCTGCGAAAAGGGCTGTTGCAAACCAATCGGTATACATAGATTAAACCACCTTTCTTGTTTGATGAGAATTTGTCTTTCCTACGGATGCCATCACAAAAAGCCATCCAAAAAGAGTTTGCTTATGAATGACAAAGGGATAAGTGTCTTGATGATTGACGATATATTGATCATACACAGGTAACATTTCTTTAAAAGTACACAACCGATAAACTCGTCTCCACATCCATTCATAGCCATAACAATACGCTCGATGATAAGTCAAAACAAAATGAGAAATCAAAAGCATAACGAAAATTTCTATGATGAGCATGAAACTGATAGAAATATTGACATTTGTCAAACCAAATAACTTAAATTGAGAAGCAAACAAAATACTGGAATAATTGGTCACGGTGGCATCCGTAGCAAATGCCTCGATCATCGTGGCAAATACCATAAATAATTCAGATACAAACGAATACATAAAAGCCGTTCCTATCACTTCACATACCATTAACACCAAATAAACAAGAACTTGAACAATTCCTTTTAAAACACCCAGACTTGCCATTGGTATGGCTAAAAGTAACTGAATCCCTCGCTTTAAATTGGATATTGCCATGCCCAAAGAATACGATAATCCAATCAGAGCTAAAACACCAATACAAACAATCATATTTGCCCAATACAACAGCTTGAGTACACCTGAACCAATCAAACTCACCGTAAAGTGCTGTAACATGGTATGCTCCGATACCGAGTTTGCTGTCGAATAAGTCACTAGTGAGGTTGGTTCAAAACTGGTCGATAAATAATTATACATTGCCAGTGAAGAAAGACCACCGTTTGTCCATGTCATCACGCTGTTTGCATCTCCATTTGCCGTTAATAAACCGTTGGCAAAAATATTGACAGGTTGATCTGCCCACTGAATATTGGTTGTTCGCCTCTTTGCCCAGATTGCCGAGTTATCGATCTGCTCTCTATCCATCCAGTCTGACGCTTCATCCGTAGAAGCAAACATGGCATTTGCCGTATTTTGAGCATTGTCGCCGTTATAGCCGAGCTGACCAGTCGAAATTAAATACTTGCCCATCTTTGTAGACCATGCGGCTGCACTATAAAATGAACCTTTCGTATATCGGTTTAATAAACTAAATACGGCTTCACTCGGCGTATCGGTGTCTGCTTCGGCTTCAGCTCCACCGAATCCATCTCCACCACCCGATACATTCCAAATTCCACCTGTAATCGAATTGTGAGCATCGGAACCTGTAAAATCAGAGAGTCCTGCAAAACTTGTATTATTGACTTTATTTAACGACAATGTTGTTTTTCTTAATTGCTTTAACATTCTTGCGGATGCCACCCCACCGTCATTGGTAGCTCCGTCAACACCGTTTGGCGAGGATTCGATTACTGCATCCGGTGCAACTGGACTCAGTCTTGAGGTATCCACCCACCGCTCAAAATCAAGAAAACTTGCCACCACCAGTCTTGTGGACGGCGTATCTTTGGTTAACATTTCACCCATCTGATTTAAAGTGGAGGTATACAGTACAGTAGCGATAGGCACACCGATACCAATAAATACGACTCTTTTGATAAATGATACAATTTGAGAACTTGCCTGCATCCTGAGCAATAAGATATTCATTGCCATGACCGCAGTAAGTGCAGGTACAACGATAACCCAAGATAAATTCATGATCATGCCAAAAAGTCCACTGACAAAATCGACGAATCCACCCGATGTATTCATAATCGCATAAATTGCAGGGTTTGCCTCTCTTGCGGTCTCCGATGCACTTAGAAATGCCGTATGAGCAATACCACCAAACGAAGTAGGAGAAAGAAAGGCAAATGGATTCAATACTTTCAACATTTTGATGGCAAATCCGAATAAAAAAGGAATGGATTGTGATAAGGCATAGATAAGGAGTGTCACCCAACCCGATATCTGTCGCATCATATCCAGTGTCGGTGCTCCCGTTTCATCAAGACCAGCATCGGAAAGGGTACGACCATATCGCACATACTGATAAGCTAAGTCAGGTTGAACATTGATAATGCCTTCCCAAGCATCATAGGTTGATGAGGATGCTCCATAAGTCGTATTTGCCGTCACAAACGATTCAAAGTTTTGAGATTTATCCCCATAGCCAACTAAACCGCCAGCATTCCCTGCGTTTATCACATTTTCGATTTTATTATTATTATGTTTATCATTGGAGTTTGCTCCAACGACATTATTGACATACGCCGTCAATGCCGTAGATACATCATATAACGAAGTTCCGATAGAACTACGATCTCCTCCTGTGCTCGTTGAGCCTGTCGTTGTACTGGTTGAGCCTGTGGTCGGAGTTGTCGCCTGTGTTGTTGGAGTGATCGAAGTGGCATACACTGAGTTACTCGGTGATAGAATCAAAAAAAATAAAAAAAATAAAACGAGAAAAGGATAAATCCGCTTTTGTAAACTACGCATATCAATTCACTCCTTTTTTTCTTGTTAATGACCGTGTTCCTGATTTTTTTGAGGTCATTCCAAGGGCAAGGTCTTGTTTAAACACCACATTATCAAAACCTCGCCGGATATAACAAATCAAATCAGACTTATTGGTAATAAGTCTTGATAAATCGGGAGGAATATCTTGCCCCAACTCTTTTTGATAAGTCGCCACCGTTGTTTCGGTCATATTGCCAAAAATCGTATAATTGGCTTTATCAAAATGACAAAAGCTTTTATCACGAAGCATTTTATCCGTATCATTATAGATATACACCACTCGCCCACCTTTTTCAAATAAATGTGCAAACTGGGTATCAATATAAGCTTTTACCGCATCATCAATTAAATCCGTGCCATGGATAATCACGACATCCCCAGTCCCTAAATTACCAACCGCAAAACCGATGATATTCACAAGCTGTGCCATCGCAACGCCCTTACCACGAAGCATCAATCCACCAAAATCATATAATACTCTTTGTCCAGTCTTTGCTCCGTCAATAGTGTCAGATGTGATCATATCAAATAAATCACCATTATTGGATAATAAATTTTTAAAAGTGAGTCGTAATACCGATACTGCTGTCAGCTTATTGTCATCTCTTGCGGATGAAGCGACGATTTTTTTATAGTCCGTATCTAAGTATCCAACAAACTCTCGAAGTAAAGGTAACTCCTCATGGGGAATGTTGACGACTCTCAGTTTATCTCGATTTTCTTTCGCATTTTCATGCCACATCCGTCGATCTGTATAAAACTTTGTGGCGATTTCTTCTAAAGAACCAGCGATAATGGCTTGATTGGCATCGCCTGCGTCATACGCTTGTTGTGCCATCAAAATCAGTTTTTGCATTTGTGATGCAAATATCGAAAGCTCATCTCCGACATCTCCAAACATTTCGAACATATTGACCGCACCCTCATGCATATCCAGTTTATAAGTTAACGATTCAAACTTCGGTCCGATATCATCCATGTTCACACCATCCATTAAAATATGCACCACTCGATGATTGTTTAACATTGCCGACTGCGATATCTTTGAACCCCACATATCCGATAAATGGACACGGTTTAACTTCTGATGAAATTTTTCGTTGACGATAACCGCATGATGGTCAAACCCATCAACATCAAACAAAACAGCTGAGTTATTGACATCCCCCACCATATAACCGACATACTCTCCACCTACATCTTCCATTCCATGAGTGACAAGGGAATACGAACCAGCAAGTTCAGTGGAAGTAAAATAATACCCTCTGCCTACTTTTTTTGCGTTTTTCGCAAAAAGTGTTGCCAGTTCCAGTCGTTGATTTCCAGCATACGGTGCAGCTTCGAGTGTACCAAATCGGTCGATATACATACGCTCAATTTGATTGACCGCATAATCCAAATCTTTCAGTGTCGGGGCTTTGACCAAAAGTCTCCAGTGGACATTTAAATACGCTGCTCCGTTTTGTAACTCCTGTGCAATGATTTGAAAATCTTGACTCTTTCTTGATGCCTTGTTTTTTGATGTCGATGTACCCGAACGATTCTGTTCGTTCTCGTTGATACTTGCCACACCCTCAGCTCTTGTCTGATTTTGTTGCAACCACCCTTCGGTCATTTTCGATATCTGTTCGATAGAAACAATCGACACTTTATCCGATAATCCCGATGGAATCCGATTGATACCCCAGAACGAACCGAAATTATCCGTTGCTCCATCTTTATGAAAGAACGATAAAATACAAGCAACTTGATTATCAATATCAAAATAATCAGAATGAAAAATATATTTTTCTCTTGGTCTGATTTCATCTAAAAACGGATAATTCTTTGCATTTACTTTCCGTTTTTCTCTTTTTTTCCGCAAAGTCTTTTCTTCTTTTGTCTCTTTTTTGTTCCAAAAAGCCATTGATCCATCCTTTCTGTTTGATTATCTATTTTTCTGATAGATATTTTTATAAATATCCATCACATCTTGATACTCTAGTGGCACACATTGCTTGATCATGAGTGCCGAATTTTCATATTCAGATTGCAAAATATTATTGGCAACCGTCAATGCCTCTTTATTCGTGGATTTAATGAGCATATACTGATGAATGGATTTAAATTCTTTTCCCACATAATCTCGTAAAATTTTAAATTGTTCCTCGGCAATATTACGCAAATCTTTATCTGAACTTTTTAAATTATCATATCGCTTTTGAAGGCTTGCCACTTGTTGATACACTTTTTGAGATTCTTTATTGGTTAAAAACATCACCTCAGAATCCGAATGCCACTTCATGAAAAAGTTATCGACTCGTTCAATAATCGCATCTCGATCCGCATCAAACAGTAAAATAGATGCACTTCCAACGACTCTGTACCAATAGCCGAATGTACCATCAAAAAATTCGACAAGTCCGTCATCCCCAATCGACTCAATGCCAACCAGATTCCAAAATGGAGTAATGTTTCGCCCTGTTCTTGTGTACATATAGCGTGACTGCTTTGGCAAATAATTAAAAAGAACAGGAACAAGCTCAATGTTCATTCGCCGTGTCGTATCGTAACTTGCCAGTAAAAAGGTTAAACCAAACCATAAAAGAACAAACAATATTTTTTGCACAATGTTGGACATTGTTCCAATGAAGGTATTCATGAGTAAATAAAAGACACCCATGATACTCATTAGATAAATGGCTAACACTTTGACAGGAAATACTCGACCGATAGAACCATCTCTGGTATTCAGTGAAATATCCATGTCAATATACGATTCATTTAATCCATACG
>ERZ773049.1516-NODE-1516-length-13292-cov-3.406890_pt1 | contig 13292 bp, 8 predicted proteins | sample MGYA00580633_ERZ773049 | MGnify/ENA primary metagenome ERZ773049 (study PRJEB29015, sample SAMEA2737991) | human oral metagenome | biome: human oral; feature: human-associated habitat; material: dental | place: China | collected 2066 ... | reverse complement strand
AATTGAGTAAGATTACAATAAACACTAAATAGAAAGCATATGAGCCCAGACAGATATAATGAGTTATCTGAGAGCCTTAATCCTTCTCTTAGAATGAAGTTAGATACTATACGTATGCATCTGCATGATGGCAGGGCATCTTGTATGGTTGGTGCAGGCTTTAGTAAGAATGCAGAAATAGACGATACGACTCGAATGAAGGATTGGTTTGAACTAGCAGATGATTTTTATGAAATGCTTTATGGTGGAAAGCCTAGTCCTCAGGATATAAAGTATAAGAGTGTGCTAAGATTAGCATCTCAAGTAGAGGCGTCAAAAGGACGAGGAGCCCTAGAGTCGTTGCTTCAAAACTCCCTCCCAGATGAACGTGTATATCCAGGGCGTCTGCATATAGACCTGATGAAGTTGCCTTGGTCTGACGTATTTACAACAAACTACGATACATTATTAGAGAAAGCTTTTATAGAAGCAGATCGCTACTATCATAAGGTTACCAATAAGGAAACACTCTTATATGCTCCACATCCACGCTTGGTTAAGTTACATGGTAGTTTTCCTGATATACGTCCTTTTATTATAACCGAAGAAGACTACCGTACTTATCCTCAACGATTTCCAGAATTCGTCAGCACAGTACGACAATCCCTTGTAGAGAATGTCCTTTGTCTAGTAGGATTCTCTGGAGACGACCCCAATTTCCAGAATTGGATAGGCTGGTTGCGTGATGTCATGGGAGTACAGGCTTCTCCTGTGTACCAAATTACGTACAATATACAACTACATGACTCCAATATTCATCTATCGCATGATTTAGGGCTTGATATCATTAACCTCGCAGATATTAAGGATGTCAAAGGCTTTCCTGAGGCTCTAGACTTTTTCTTGACATATGTAGGTAAGGAATACAAAACAAAATGGTCAGGAAGAATCAACAGCAACTTTAGATCAGAAAGTAGCGATATTGATGCCCTAATGACGGAAATGAGGCAGGTGCGTGAATCTTATCCAGGATGGATAGTGCTACCTATATCTCACATGGGAGAGTTTCCTGATACAAAAGAAGACATACCTTTTTGGTCAAGCATGTACTCTGTTTGTATAGATACATCTCAACAAATAAAGTTTTTATATGAAATAAATTGGCGTATTGAGACAGCACTAGGCTCTTTTGATACAGAATGGTATCTGCAAGCATTAGAACAATTGACTTTTGAACAAACTGGAGTATTGGATAATAGTACATACCAGAAGTTATTATGGCTAAAGATTTCTCTTCTCAACTTTTATCGTATAAAAGGAAAAGATGAAGATTATGGTCAACTCTTGAGCAGGATCAAGAACCATACACCGGAACTTACATACGAACAGAAACGCCTATTGACTTACATAAAGTGTCTATATGCCATCTCCAAATTAGACTATAGCAACGTTCAACAAATTGTCGATGACTGGGACCTTCGCTCATTAGATTATCAAGGCCATTTATGGAAGGCTGGGGTATTCATTGAGATTGGTCAATTGAGAGAAGCTGAAGTGATGCTTCAAGATTTATTGAAGTCGGTTAAAAGAAGCATCCTCGCATCAAGGTATTCTCCACAGTTGGTATCCGTTCGATCTGCAATTAAACTCTTCCTGTGGAGAATGGATCATAATAGGCACTCCATGGATAAACCAAACTCAGATTTTGACTTTACGGAAATCGTGAGACATTGTCGCGACATAATAACTAAGGAAGATAACCAGCCATCACATTATCAAACGACACATGACTTCAACCTTCTGTCAATTGGTCAACGATGGCACTTATGGGGAAGAGGCTTTAAGGGTGATTATTACGGGGTGATTCGTTATTTTCAACTGTACGAAAAATTAGGATTTCCATTTGGTGGACCTAATCTTATTTCATCGGATATCAAAGACAAAACATTTATGGTTGAGCGGTTACTGCGTTATTATCCTAAGTACGCACTACAATGGATTGTACGGTGTTGCAACGCTAAATTGTTAGATGCTTTAACTCGTGGAAGTTTGCTACAGATTAGTAGGCTTGATGCATGCGTATTTTTTGATAGTTTAATCGAACCTTGTAAAGCAGGACTTGATCCGTATTCAGGGCAAATTTTGCAAACACGAGTTTTGACTTGTCTGCTACCTATATTGGTAAGGCTCTCCACATTGCTCCCTCAAGAATACATAGAGCGTATATTTAATCTACTTTGTATTGTATATCGTCAGTATCCACAAGAATATCAACGGACACAGGCAATAACACTCTACAATAATTTATCTGGGGAAAATTTGAAGAGCTGTCAAGCAAATGCTCTGAAGGAACCCATACTAAAATCAGGTATTAGAGAAGACGACTTTGAAATGCCTGATTTATTTCCCAATGAAATTGAGTATTCTACGGAGGCTGGCGAGATCGCTATGGCAGGATTAAGTTCATCTGATTCTAGCATTCAACAAGCAGCCTATGAAAGGATCAAAGTTTTGAAGCTAACAAAGAAGGATGATTTGACTTCTTCAGTATTGGCTGCCAGTATAGCGATCTGGAGAGCTACTCCCCCATTATCTGACGATAAATTGAGTTCCTTTTTTATATTTCCTGGAGAGGAGAAAACTATGAACTCTATCGTAACATCAGAATTGAACTCATTCTTAAGTGAAGACTTCAAAAATGACAGTTCATCTTCTTTCATAGATTCAATTTCAAACAGACTTCGTCGCCTTCAGATAGGCTACCCTAGGTTTACAGAGGAACAACATTTGGACTTCTTAGATAAGATTATACAAATTCTAACGGAGAATGAAGATATATTTAAGAAGAATGATTCTAACGAATTCCTTGGAGGGATCCATTTCCATGTGAGGGCGATATTTCGTCCTCTGAATTATTATAGTCAGGTAGAGGGACTCCCGTCAAAAGGCAATAATAAATGGCAACGCTTTAGGAGTGTGATAGAACGATATCGTCAATATGGGTACCCTGTATTAACAATTATCGCCTCTCTATCATATTTGGGGATATGGGACAAGACAACAGTCAAGAGCTACATCAAGGAAGCCTTATTCTCAAGCTCTAGTTCATTAGTCAGTGATGCTGGAGAAGCTCTGGTCTATATGGCTCAACAGCAAGGGGCAAGAGTTAATCAATCTGTTATCAAAAGCATAATAAGTAGGATTACTTATGTCATTGACGAACATACTCATGCGTATCTTTATATAATCAGAGAAATCTTATTGAGAAAAGGAATAAGCAAACAGGCTCGTATGCTATTAGAGGAGTGGATAAGCACCTTACCTGGTCGAATAGAGTGCCTTGCGATATCGGAAGAGATTAAAGATGATGTTAGGTACTTTGCAAATCAAATTTCTGGGATTATGTCAGTTATTTGGTCAGACTGGCTAGGATTAGATGATTGGAGTAACTATATGGAGAATGAGTATATAAAGAATGATGTCAGAAAAGGATTTGTAGAAGGTATCCGTCTTGCCAGTTTACCCCCAGAAGATTAGATCTCCGCTCCTCTTTCCCAAGTATAGAAGAGGTTGAGCAGGACCTCATCCGACTGGTTGTGGGATATTAGCACATATCTCTCCCTTGTATTTTCCACTACGAAGTGCAACACTATAGGCTAAAATTTAGGTAAAATATACGTTAGCCGAGCTTCTTTCGCGGACGATTATTTAGCCTCAATGCTATCTCTTTGAGATCTCCCTTGGTAAGGCCATCGAGGGAGCTGTGTTTAGGCAGGTACTGCCGGATTAAAGCATTGGCGTGTTCGATGTGTGGCTTATCGGTGGAACGATACGGACGAGCAAGGTAGACCGGTCCCCCCTGAACCTCGCTCGATACTCCTAAAAGCACTAAATTTCGAGCCATTGTCCGTAGTGATCGAGTGAAGCTGGCCACGCCACTTGAGGAAGGCTAAACGACGATTCACTGCCCGAGCTATCGGTTTGGCTTTTCGCCCCTGAGAAAGAGCTTCTAGGAAGATGTAGTCCGTCTTGAGATCGGTCAGCGTAAGGATAGCCTCACTGCCAGATGCCCCTAGGATCAAGTCCATCTCCATATCCCCCATACGCCCCAGCTCGTCGATGATCTCTGGGCGATCGAGAATGCTCTTATACCGCCCTAGCTTCTTGCTATTGCAAGGGGCGGAGAAGCGTTTGAGACGATACTTCAGACCATGCCGACAGTAGCTATATAATCCCCTCCACTACGCTTGTCGGCGTGTAGCCAATTGTGGATCGTGGTCTTACCCACCACCGCTATTCCTTCGAGACGAAGACGACCCGAGATCTGTTCAGGAGACCATTGCTCCTGCTCAAGCAGGTTAGCCACACGCTCCTGAAGAGAGCGGGTGAAGCGGTGGGGATGCTGTCGCCAAGAAACTCGCTCGTCAGCGAGCATCTGTGTGTGCTGGGCGCTATAATCACGCTTGTGACTATTGCGACGGAGCTCACTACTAACCGTGCTAACATGCACCCCAATAGTGCGGGCGATAGAGCGAAGAGAGCGACCCTGTTTGTGGAGCTGAGCAATTGTGTATCTTTGCTCGCGATTCAATTGGTGGTAAGTCATTGCAAACTTGTTTTTTATCACGACTTTGGAGTGATTGAACCCCCTGTTGGGGCAAGGGTCTTTGTGGTACAAATGGCAATTTGCGGTACAAAGACACACCTTGCCAGTATCAAGAAGGAATGCTTCATAGCCTCTGCCGATCACTCTGTTTCTTTAGCGCTCGAGCAAACTTAAGCTCAAGACATCGAGATCTCGAGGTCTCGACATTGACCTCTTCTAATTGCGTAGCTGAGCACATTGCTTTATTGACGCAGTCCTCGCTTGCGCGGAGTGAGGATCTGCTTCCTTTGCTCCGCTAGAGTGAGATACTCGTTGACGTCTTTATAGGGAGCGTAGCACGCCCGCATATCCTTGACGGGTAGCCCAGCACCGATGAGCTGTTTCGTCGCTCGATCCCCAGCTTCATCATTATCAAGAAAGCTCTCGATCATCGTATAGGCATGAAGCGAGGGGATGAGTTTTGGAAGTAGGGTGAGCGAATTAAGCATGATGCTGTCAGCTTGCCCCTCGGGGTTGAGTTTCCGCCAAGAGAGGAAGTCCATGAAGCCCTCGAAGAGCTGGAGCTTGTGACTATCAGTCCCTTTGATTGTACTTATGGCCTTGGGTGCAAAACAGCCCTTAAAGTAGGAATTGCGTAGCTCCCATCCACCAGCATCATTGGGGAAGCCCAGGGCAAAGAAACACTTCCCAGAGACTTTGTAATAGACTTCAGATAAGAAGGGAGAGGCATCAGAGGGCTGTAGCCCTCGCTCCGTGAGGTACAGCAAGAGCTTGGGGTGCTTCACGGCTTGTACGCTGATGAGCTCCATTGAGGGAGCTTGTGACCTTAGGGGAGTTATTCCTCCAAAAGAAAAAGACGGTGCTAGCCGTACACCCTTCAGCGCAGATAGCCGTCTCATAGCTTCTGCTGTGGAGCAATGCTGGAGAGCGCAAACGAGGTCGATGATGTCTCCGTGGTCTCCTGTGCCGAAGTCATACTATTGGTTGCGCTCTGCATTGACTTTAAACGAAGGCGTGAGCTCTGAGCGTAGAGGGGAGCAGTACCAATAGTTCACGCCCTTGGTAAGCTTAGGCTTATAGCCAGTTTGTGCTAAGTAGTCCACGATGGGTATTTGCTTGATGTCGTGTAGCTGCATGCTGTTTTTTCTTTGGCGGTTCTTCTTTGGTCGGTCGGACGTTTACTATAGACACCCCTTCCGTCCGACCATTCGATATTTATGGTTGGTCGGATGGTCAGGTATATATAGCCTGCGTCCGACCGACCAATCGAAGGACTTAGTGGTGCCGATCTGAGTTGTAGCGATAGCGTCCTCGCCCCTCTTTGATGATCATTCCTTTGCGGAGGAGGAAGTGAAGGAGCTCTTTGAGCTTTGTCTGTCGGTATGGATGACCAGTCGTAGCAGAGTAGGCACTACTAAGTCTGACAAGTAGATCGCCATATCCTAATTCGGTATCCTGACCGAACACCTCTCGTAAGGCTTTGCTGTGCTCCTCATAGGTGAGTTCTTGGTAAGCGACAACTTGTGGGTGTGGGACGGTATAGTCGCTGTCCAGCTTTGGTAAGCAGATGCCTTCGTTTTCTGAAAGTCTGAAAGCAAATGGCTGAAAAGCCTTCGAGCGAATGATCGCAGGGGATACGATGCTCCTATCAGAGTCAGCCTTATCCCTGGCAATAAGTAGCACGCTCTCGGCTTTGTTGTTTAGCTCAGTGCCGATGTGCCCACGTGCATTGTCGTCACCCTTGTTGAGGTGAAGGACCGTCTGGATATGGATGTTCTGCTCACCTGTCCATTGCATCAGATCTCCGACGAGCTTGGTGGCTTCAGTGGAGCTGTTGATGTCGTGCATGAGGTCACGGATGCCATCAATGACGACGAGCCCTACATCAGGGGTGTGGTAGATGGCGTAGCGAATGATGGCCCTGCGGATCTCGGGCTCAGCGATGGCTCGCAAGTGGCTGAAGTGTAAATGCTCGGGCTCACGGTCAAGAGGAAGTCCAGCCAAGTGTAAGATGCGCTGCATGACGAGCTGGCAATGATATGGGCTTTCTTCGGTGTCGAAGTAGAGGATGTTACGCTTGGTCTCAGGAAAGCTCGCTCGATACTCTAACACCTGCCCATTAATGAGGGCTGCAGCTACCAGCGCACAGACATTGAAGGTCTTCTTGGCTTTTGTCTTCCCCACTGAGACACTGAAGTTCCCCAGCGTGCCAATGATTGCATCATCCACACGGAGCACTACGGGTGGGAGGCTGAATTCGTCTGTTACTCGGATGAGCGAGCGTTTCCATACTTCCTCCATATCGGGTGATGGATCGCAGGAATGGGTGCAAGCGTTCATCTGCGTCCTCCTGATTTGCGTCCTGCTAGCTCAAGGGCAAGGTCTGCATCGACGATGATCTTTCGTCCGACTTGAGTGATAGCCCGATCGATCTTTCCACTCTGCTTGATGCGATTGGCTGTGGGGAGGCTACACCCAAAGAGTCGAGCAAGTCCAGATAGTCCATAAACGAAGTGTCTTTCTTCTTTGGCGGAAGACATCTCGGATTCTGCTCCCTCTGGTTGCATTACTTTCTGTTGGGTGAGGAAGAGTAGTTCTTCACCCGTCATCTGCCATACGGGCTTCTCGAGGAGTTCGTGTAGTGTCATAGGGTATCGATATTTGCTTGTGTGTTGATATTGCGTTATGCCTTACGATGTTTTGCGAGCTGTAGGGATAACCCTTGAGTTGCTTTGATCCTGCAAAAGTAAAGGCTAAATCAATGCGTATGAACTTCTCGGGAAGCACAGGGAAGTGTGGGGAAAGAGTGGGCAATCGGGAAGTCTATCCATTTCTTCTGCTCGTGTTCATTGATACGCTTAGTGGGTGTCTTAAGCAAATCACACCATCTAGCGTGTTAAAGTCGTCAGAAAACTCTTTTCTCTCACTATAAGTTTATATCTTTATAGCCAAAATCAAGATGCATTCAATGGGGCAGAAGAAAGAGCATAGCAATCTCTTCAAGGAGCATTTGAAGAAGCGAGGTATCACACAGACGTGGCTCGCCAAGGAGCTAGGTATGAGCTTCAGTATCACGAATGCCTATGTGTGCAATCGCAAGCAGCCCAATCTGGTCACCCTCTTTAAGGTGACCGACTTGCTGGCTGTGTCTCCCAAAAAATTAATAAAATAGCGCAGCCGTATGAGTAGAATAGATTTACTAGAAGATGCCCTTCCTTTGGCACTTTTGACGGAGCTATTGAGAGACCACACCACAGGAAAGAACATCTTTTGGGCCTCATCAGACTACAAAGAGCTGGGAGAAGGCTTCGACTTTTTCGATACGTTAGAGATTGAACGTATCACTGGCCAATATGGCCACGTGATTATGCCACGAGTGCTGAAGTCTAAAGAGGTTAAGAAAAAGCGTACGGTAGAAAAAGCCGAAATCTTCACCCCTGCTTGGGTGTGCAACGAAATGTGCAACGCTGGTGACGAATCTTACAGAGCTGAAGATAGTCATTTCAACGAAAACACCTACGAAGAAGGAAAGCACGGTTGGCATCTCTGCCCCGAACCGATTCGTTTTGCCGATGGTGTCACTTGGCAGGACTACATCTTGCGCAATACGCTTGAGATTACTTGCGGTGAAGCTCCCTACATTGTGAGCAGATATGATGCAGCTACGGGAGAGCCTATTGCGCTAGAGCGACGCATTGGCTTGCTGGATCGTAAGATGCGCGTCATCAACGAGAATGTGACCGCCTTTGAAGACTGGATGCAATGGACCATCAAAACCTTCCAAAGTTCCTATGGCTACGAGTGGCAAGGCGACAACATCTTGCTGGCACGCGAAAATCTGTTGAGTAGTTTTGTGGACTATTACGAAGCACGCTGGGAGCGTACACCTTCCTTAGAAGAACAAATGCAGATAGCAAAAATCATCTCTTGGAACATCTTTCAGATGGACGGACTGAAGATGGTGATTCCCGAGTCGTGCAAAAACGGTGTGACAGAATCATCGGGACGATTATTCGGCGATGAAGAAGTGGTGGTCTATTGTGAAGGCTGCAAGAAGAAACAAGCGACGAAACACAATGGCATTCCCACTTTAATTATGGATTGGGGCAATGAGAAAGTCATCGAATTTCGTTCGCTCTACGGCAAAAACAAAAAATAATGGCAGAGCAACTATTGATAAAAGACCTTCTAGTGGGGCGTGTAGAGCCGCACATCTATGCTTTCTCCACAGAGACCATCCCCAACTATCTCAAAGTGGGGGATACCTATCGCCCTGTACTCAAGCGTATAGAGGAATGGCGCAAGCATTTCCCCGATCTCAAACAGCACTATGCCCATCCTGCTAAGGTGGACGGCATGACTTATTTTCGAGACTATGCCGTGCATCAGTTCTTAGAGCAAGAACGAGGTCTTGTGCGACTGACACGTGAGGAAACACCCTCGCGGGTGTATTTCTCAAGAGAGTTTTTCCACGATGCCACAGAGACAGATATTCGTCTAGCTATAGCAGATATTCAGAGGGCCTACCAGCTCAATCAGTCGAAATATGCTTACTACGCTTTTGATGCAGGACGTATCCCTGTCACAGTGCACTATGAGCGCAATCAGAACTACGCGTTACGTCCCAACCAGCAAGCCACCATCGAACGCTTCAAGCAAGCCCTTGCTCAAGGACGAAGCAATCTCTTGATGTATGCCGTGATGCGCTTCGGCAAAAGCTTCACTTCGATGTGCTGCGCTGTGGAGATGGATGCACGTTTGGTGCTGGTCGTTTCTGCCAAGGCCGATGTGAAAGGCGAATGGAAGCGCACCGTGGAGAGCCACGTCAAATTTGATGGCTACTCGTTCTTAGACAGTGAAGCGCTGCTGCAAGCAGAAGACACGCTAACGACAACTTTGCAAAGCGGTAGAACAGTAGTCTTCTTGACGTTGCAAGACTTGATGGGCGAGACCATCAAGGCCAAGCATCGAGCTTTATTTGACAGCGCAATCGACCTATTGCTCATTGACGAGAGCCACTATGGCGCACGAGCCGAAGAGTATGGACGCGTGTTGCGACTCACGCGAGAAAAGGACATTAAAACAGAGCTTCGAGGGATAGAAACGGCTGAAGATTACGAAGATAATCAAGAACTCAAAACACTCAAGGCTCGTGTGCGCATCCACCTATCGGGCACTCCCTATCGCATCTTGATGGGAAGCGAGTTTGCAGAAGAAGACATCATCGCTTTCTATCAGTTTTCCGATATCGTCGAGGAACAAGCTGCGTGGGACAAAGCGCATATTCTCTCCGATGAGGTCAAAGAGTGGGACAATCCTTACTACGGTTTTCCACAGATGGTGCGCTTTGCCTTTCATCCCAACGAAGCGTCAAGAGCCAAACTAGTGGCATTTAAGGAAGAAGGACTTTCCGCTGGACTTTCCGAACTCTTCCGCCCCTGCTCTATCAGTAAAAGTCCAAAGACCAAAGCACACCTCAAGTTTGCACATCACGAGAAAGTGCTTAAACTCCTGCAAGCCATCGACGGTGCAGAGCAGGACAGTGAGATTCTAGCGTTGCTAGGTTTAGACGAAATACAGCAAGGCAAGATGTGCCGACACATAGTCTTCGTTTTGCCCTACCGTGCTTCGTGCGATGCTATGGAAGCTCTCCTCTCTGAACACAAAGATGCCTTTCGTCATTTAGGAAACTATGCGATCATCAACATCGCTGGGCTTGATAGTGAGAAACGCTATCCTACCACAGAATCTGTAAAGCACAAGATTGAGCAATGCGAAGCCGATGATGTGAAGACCATCACGCTAACCGTCAATCGTATGCTGACGGGTAGCACGGTCAAGGAATGGGACACGATGCTCTATCTCAAAGACTCCGCATCCCCACAAGAATACGATCAAGCCATCTTCCGCTTGCAAAACCAATATGTGCGAACCCTCACTAGCGAAGAGGGCGAGACCATCAAGTACAACATGAAGCCGCAGACGCTGCTCGTGGATTTTGACCCCAATCGTCTCTTTCGTCTGCAAGAGCAACGCTCACAAATCTACAATGCCAACACGGCGCAACGTGGCAATGAACACTTGCGCGAGCGTATTGCACGAGAATTGGAATATTCTCCCATCGTGACCATCGGCAGTAATGGATTGCAGCGCGTCACCCCAACTGATGTGATGAATGCCGTGCGTGCCTATTCTGCCAATCGCAGTGTGATGGACGAGGCTACCGACATCCCGATGGATTATCATCTACTTGACGATGCGCAGATCAAGGAAATCATTGCTCAGCTCAATCCCATTGACGAGAGCAAAGGTATTGAGATTCATGCGGTGGAAGGTGAAGAACAAGAGCTTGACTTTGAAGGAGAAGACCAGCAATCCGATTCTGAGACTACTGGTACTGACACTTCTGATGACTCCTCAGACGCAACATCGCCCTCGACCCAGAAGGAAATCAACGATTGGGCAAAGAAGCTTGCCACCTACTATGCGCAGATACTTTTCTATGCCTTCCTCACGGAGAGTGCAGTCGCTTCTTTAGCCGACATCATTCAGTCCATCCAAGACAACGACGACAATTGGCGCATCGCTCGGCACGTAGGCTTGCAACTCTCCATCCTCAAGTTGCTCCAACAGAAGAGCAATGCCTTCTCTCTCCGTGCTTTGGACTACAAGATAGAAAATCTCAATAGTCTGATGCGTGATGCTTCACTCGCTCCCGAGAAGCGAGTGGAAGTGGCTATGGCAAAGTTTGGCCGGCTCTCTTCGTCGGAAGTGGTCACACCGCAATCCGTGGCTCTAGAGATGATCACCGCCTTAGGCGCAGATGCCATCACGAGCCAAACGAAGATACTCGACATCGCCAGTAAGCAGGGCGAGTTCACCCGAGCTTTCATCGCCTTGCACGGCATTGAAGTGGGACACAATGTCTATGCGCTGCCCACCTCCACCGTGAGCTACGAGTTCACACGCAAGGTCTATAGCCTCCTTGGCTTGGACACTTCGCACGTTTTCTCTGATTTTACCACCTACGACTTACTTAATCCAGACAAAAAAGCAACACTTATGGAGCAACTCAAGGATATGAACTTCGACCTCGTCATCGGCAATCCGCCCTATCAGCAGGCAGATGGTGGGGCTAGAGCTAGTGCAAAACCCATCTATCACGAGTTTGTTGCAGCTACGAATATGATTACAGATACGTTGTCATCCGTATTGATGCCAGCACGGTGGTTTACGGGGGGAAAGGGGCTTGATGAGTTTAGAAAGGATATGCTAGATGATCAGCATATCAAGTTGCTCTATGATTATCAGCAACCCGATGAGGTCTTTCCAGACACGAATAATCGTGGAGGTCTCTGCTTCATTGTTCGGGATAAAAACTTTGATAACTTGGCTTCTCTTGCTACGGTTGTGTCTAATAGAGGGAAGCAGACTGTTGTGTCAACGCAACGCAATATCAAAACTGAAGGATTAGAACTATTTATCCGTCACCAAGAAGCCGTTACTATCCTTGCAAAGGTGAGAGCTGCAATTGACTTTAAATCTTTTGCTGAGATTGTCTCGTCTAGAAGACCATTTGGAATAGATGGCAATATCATCAATGATCAGGCTCTATTCAAATCTTGTTCAACTAGCTCTTTTCCAATAGCGTGCTATGGTCGTTCAGCTAGCGTAGGTTATGTTAGTGATTTAATCATTAAGAATAATCAGGATTGGCTAGACAAGTGGAAAGTTTATGTCCCTTACGCTAATAACATAGGCACAGAGTTGAACGATGACAACCTAAATGGCTTTGTGGGTGCACCTAATACGGTAGCCACAGAAACCTTCCTCGTTATTGGGGCAGAGCTTTCTCTAGAGGAGGATTCTGCTACATCATTAGTGAAATACCTAAAGACCAAGTTTGTTCGATTTATGCATGGACTTTCAAAAGCAAGCCAACATGCAACAAGCAAGACCTATCGCTTTGTCCCCCGCCAAGACTTTACCCCCCAATCAGACATCGATTGGTCTAAGTCCATCGAGGAGATTGACCAACAGCTCTATGCTAAATATGGACTCTCAGAAGAAGAAATAGCCTTCATCGAGAGGAAAATTAAAGCAATGAAGTAGATTATGGCAAGAATATATCAACTTAAGATTAGCCACTTCCGGGGCATAGAGAAATTTGAACAATGCTTTGGTGATACAAATCTGATAGTCCTTATAGGGAGAGGTGATTCGGGGAAGTCGACTATACTAAGGGCGATCTCATTAGTTCTGTCTCCAGCATGGAACAATACGTTCTCGGATACAGACTTTTATAATCTAGATACCTCTAAGCCTATTGAGATAGAGATTTCATTGCGTTGTGCCCCAGAGAAGCTACTCACAGACTCTAAGTATGGACGTTATAAGAGACTGCTTATCAATGGTCAAATTACTGATGATATCTCAAAGAGTGGAGAAGAACCATCTGCTGAGGAAGAAGATATTCTGACGATTCGACTCGTTGTAGATGATACGCTACAGCCTAAGTGGTATGTAGTAAATGAGAGGGAGCAGGGAAATGTGGAGATTAGTCATAGAGATAGAGCGCTTCTTGACATGTTTATGATGGCAGACTATGCCGATAACCATTTTTCTTATAATAAGCTTTCTCCACTCTATATCCTGCTAAAGAAAAGCCTAGTAGAGTCTGATGCAATAGAGAAAAAACTTGTGGATG
>ERZ773049.1512-NODE-1512-length-13316-cov-3.900385_pt1 | contig 13316 bp, 12 predicted proteins | sample MGYA00580633_ERZ773049 | MGnify/ENA primary metagenome ERZ773049 (study PRJEB29015, sample SAMEA2737991) | human oral metagenome | biome: human oral; feature: human-associated habitat; material: dental | place: China | collected 2066 ... | reverse complement strand
CGACACGAGCGTTCAATTCCTACCGTCAGCATTCCCCGCCACACGTGGCTAAGGACAATCGGAAACAGATGGGGGTAAATAAAAACCCCTGCAAGTGTACAGCCTTACAGGGGTGGAATATCTAAATACCTTACGGTTGATTTAGCGATTTCGTCGGCAATTCTGTACAATTGCAATACAAAGATACTGATAATAATTCAGTAAACAAAATATTTTAGATAAAATTTCAGTAAAAGATAGGATTATGGAAACAGTCAGAGAAAGACTTGTGGGTTTTCTTGCCTACAAGCACCTTAGTCAGGGCAAGTTCGAACAGTCGGTTGGGCTGTCAAACGGATTTGTCGCAAAGGTTGGAGACTCCATTAGAGCAAACAACCTCAAAAAGATACAAGATGCTTACCCCGATTTGAACATACCTTGGCTTATTACTGGTGAGGGTTCAATGCTCAAAAACACTAACTCTGCGGCATCATCAGTAAAAGTGTATCTCCGAGAGAATTTAATGAACGTGCCATATGTCCCAGCTGTCGCAAAGGCCTCATTTGTGGAGAGCCTGTACGATACTACTTACGACATGGATACTTACGGGGTAATGCCCGAAGATGGGGAAGATCTAATGTCGGGAGACTACATTGTCTATCAGATAAACGGAGACAGCATGGCGCCCAACATACCGAATATGTCAAAGGTGTTGGCCAAGAAGATACCCGAGGAGAAATGGGAGATGGCATCAGGTGTCATCGTTATTGTTTACGGAAAGACATTGACCATTAAGCGAGTATTGAAAAACGGATTATTTGACGGGAATTATATCACCCTAAAAGCTGATAACCCAGAATATGGGCAGTTTCAGGTTGAGCGAAGGGAAATACGTGGAATGTGGCAGGCAATACGCATTGTAAGTAAGAGGATAGTTTAACATGAGAATGAACAATATACGACTATGACAAAGGAACAATTTTTAAAGGCATTGGCAAAGCCTTATGTAGCCATCCCATTGGTTACGGTGGCTTTCGGGATTTTCGTTTCAATTAAAATCCTCACAAGCAAGACCCACGAAGAAATGGTTAAGGAGGCGCAAGAGCAATACGACAAGGAGAAGGCGGAGAAAATAGCCGAGGAGAAGGAACACACGGCTGAGATGCAAAAGCTCGTTGATGTGGCTGTTGATGCCTTCAACGTCCATTCGGTAGAGGAACGAAAAGAAGCACTAGAAGAGCTTGAAAAGAACTATCCCGAACTCTCCGACAAGTGGGACGAGGTGAGGCGGAATGTTTATAGGTGATTTGTGATACCAACCGAATGGATGGGGTATGCAACACCTTGCATGTCAGGACGTAAACGATTTGGCGCGGAGTACCAACGGAATCACTCTGATAATAGGACACCATCCTTGGTGTCCTATTCCTATTGTTAAGAATAACCCAATTACATAGGTGACATAAATCTTTTATCTGACTTTCTAGTTATTATATTTTTATCTATAACTTTTGATATTATGGTAATTTTATTCCAAGTTCCCGAATTAATTGAGGCTTTACAAGATTCTGCCCCTACGGAACAACAATTGAAACTTGCAAGAGAGAAATTCTGTATTGAAGTAAAAACCATCAACACTATTAATATTGGTGTTGGTGCTGATTGGATTGTATTTCTTGCAACATATGTCGTCGCCCCTTCACTAGCGGTTCTTGCTATGGGCAAGAAAGTCAATGAAGGTATTGAGGGATGGTCAGCTGTTGGAAAAAAACTCAAGAGCATGTTTAAGTCTATAGATGTTGTATCTATTGATTGCGACACTGCAACTTATCTTGCAATAGAGTTTATCAACAAAAGGATTAAGATTGAAAGCCTTGTAAAGACGAACGAGACAACTATAAATTTATCAAATTTAGAGGGTGCGATAAGAGGTCTAGTCGGGTTAGCGAAGAAACCAGACAACTACTACATACAAGTATTTCTTGTGAACGATAAATTTTACTATATCATTGGAATAAGCTCTAGAGGTGAATTAAGCCTACTAAGAAAATTTAAAGCTGCGGATTATAAGCATGTTCTTCCGTAAGCCTGTTCTATCTATCACTCCTACACATTTAAACATGTCCCTAATAAGCCTATTAATTATTCATCTTGCGAGAGTGGCTTTCTCGCATATTATTCGTACTTTTGCCTTAGCAACATGTTGCGCAGAACATTTTTCTTGCAATACATAAATAAGCAAATGGCACGAAGCAACTAAATGCCAAGTTACTTATTTGTTTCCAAGAAGGACATAACCCACTTAAATTCGGGGGATTGCACAATGAGGTTGTTTCATTGGAAGATTACTTGCTATGGACATTCTGACACATTTCAGAACGATAGAGGAACTAACAAAGACGCTCGCACGCGAACAGGCATTGCTAAGCGAGATGTTTGAAAAGCGAAAACTGTTGAAGTTTCCGCGAGGGCTGGCCATCGACCTGGTGGGTGGAAACGAAACCCGACTAAAACGCCTGGTGGACTATGGCGTGCTTGTGGAAACAGGTAACACCATTGAAATTGAAAGCGACTATCTAAACTTCTTTGAAGAAGTGCTGAACGTGAATGAGGAAATAAGCGTGTTGAGCGTGCAAGAGTGTATCAATACGTTGAAAGAGCATATCGGCTATTTTCTGCAAGAAAACAACGTTAACCGCAAAGCCGGATATCAAGACAGCGTAAGGCAACTGCTGAAAAAGACGGGATTTAGAACTTTAAAGAATGTGGTTGACCTGAAACGCAACATGGATAATGCCTATAAGCAAGAGCCTACCTACAACGTAAAGAAACAACGACTGAAAAACCTGGACGAAAAGAGCCACAGCATACGAGCAATGATAAAAGAGTGCGAAAAGCTGATGGACACCGAACAGGCTTTCTTCATCATGGCCAACGACCCACACATGGCTAAAACATGCAGCGACGTAAGGCACGATTTCGTTGAGGCCTATCACGCCTTGATGGAAATTGATAGGCAAATTATTGTGTACATCAACCAAATTGACTTGCAAAACCAGCTGTATAAGAAGATACGCAAGCTGAAATACCTGCAAGACCAGCTGCTTATCAAAACCGACACGAACATTGTGCAGGTGCTTGAAGACATGAACCCGCTATGGATGGAAGGTAGGCAGTACAGCAAAATACGCTTATCGCTGGAAATGCTGAGAGAGAACGAGGAGATGGCAAAGATGCTAAGGCGAATTGCCGAACACAACGGTGTGCAGAAAACAGCACGCACAGAGGCGGACCCACTAACCGACGAAGACTTGCAGGAACATGTGCAACAATTGAAGGAGGTGGACCCTGCGGAGGTGTGGAACGCTTTTGCGGCATCGGGGTACAACCTGTTTGAGTTCGTTCTGGCATATAACTATAAGGCTGAGCGCAATATTGAAGACCACGCCACCCTATTTTGCCAACTGGTTATACTGCATGCTGACGAATGTAAGCTTACTGGCGAATATGCAACTTATCAAGATATTGAATACCCCATCGTCTATGCGAAATAATACACAACGAATATACGAACGACTGAGCCGAGGAGAGTTTCTATCTGTGGACAGTACAAACAGTACGGTTAGGCATCTGTATGAAGACATTGAAGAGAATATGGACGACTATGCCGACTACTTTAAGGAAATAGGACTAAGGCTTGAAAGTGGCAACGGATACTTCTACCTGTCGCGTACGGCGGAAAACAAACAAGCCATAGAAAGCAAGCTGGAGAGTTTTTCCAAGTGGCTAGACTACCTTGATTTTCTGAAATGTTATAACCAGTCGTTTACTGCCGGCTATCAGTTTCGCAAGAGCAACCTGATAGAACAGATAAGCCTTGACATTGAATTGAAGGAGAAGGCTGGACACTTGTTTAAGAAATATGGTGTGGGGTCTAACTTAGAGATTGTAAACAAGCTGCTGCAAGAGATGGGTAGCATGGGCTTTGCCGAATGCATCAGTGAACAAGACGAGACATACAAGGTTACTTCGGCATTTCGCTATGCAGAGGAACTTGTTAACATGATACAAATAGCCAACGAAGATGAAGTTCCTGAATAAAATTGTGTTTGTGAATAGCGCAAACATTCCGTATGCCGAGATTTCGGTAGACGGAAACGTGCACTTCACAGGTACGCAAGGCGTGGGTAAGAGCACCGTGTTGCGCGCGCTCTTGTTCTTTTATAACGCCGACAAACATAGGCTGGGCATTCAGCAAGGACAGAAATCGTTTGACGAGTTTTACTTCCGCCAATCTAATTCGCACATCCTTTACGAGGTGATGCGCGACAATGGCGCATACACCATCTTGGTAAGTCGGTATCAAGGGCGTGCGTCGTGGCGATTTATTGATGCGCCTTATCAGCGCGAATGGCTGGTAGACGAAGACAAACAGGTGCTGAGCGACTGGGTGAAGATACGCGAACGCATTGACAAGAACGTTGCCGTAACGGCAAGGATAGACTCGGGCGTGATGTTCAGAGACATCATCTTTGGCAACACGCGCGACAATAAGTACACACGCTATGCGCTGGTGCAAAGCACCCACTATCAGAACATACCCCGAAGTATACAAAACGTTTTTTTGAACACTAAGCTTGATGCCGACTTCGTGAAGAATACCATCATACAATCTATGGCCGACGAAGAAGTGCCCGTTGACTTACAAACCTACCGCCGGCTTGTGACCAGCTTTGAACGCGAGTATGATGAGATTGACTGCTGGTTTAAGCAGGCACGAGACGGCAGCTACCCCGTGCGACAACAAGCATCGAAGATTGCAGAACAAGGTAGGAAGGTTGTGGCCTTAGACCAACAACTGAGGGATGTGTGGCACATGCTGAACCATGCGGTGGCCGACAACGAGCAACAGATACCGCTGTTGGAGGCTGATGCAGCAGAGACCAAAGCGAACATAGAGAAAGAACGCAACCGCGAAAAGGAACTTACGGCCGAATATTATAAGGAGAATAACTCGCTTAACCAGAAACTGGGCGGCAAAAAACAAAAGTTAGATGAGGTGTTGCAGGCAAGAAAAGAATTTGAGGCTATGGGCATCGAAGACAAACTGAAACTTGCCAGTCGGGAAGACACGATAAAGAAAGAGGCAGGCAATAAGCAGACTTTGCTAAACGACTTGTTGAAGACCCATGCCTCGATTGAAGAGAAATACAACATTGCCAAAGCAAAATTGGAGAATGCACAACAAGCATTTGACAATGACCAAAAGGAGCGTTTCTACCAAGAACAAGACAAAATACAAGTAGAACGTAAGCGGCTGGAAGACGAACGAACGAAGAACAGAAACCAAAGGACAGATGCTTTTGCGGCATGGCGATACGAGTCGGACGAACGCTTGCAGACGTTGCAGGCCGAACAACATAGGGCTGACGCTGCGCAGAAAGAACTAAAACAGTGGCATCCCTTGACCAACGAGATGCAAACGATAGCGGAACAAATTAGGTTGCTAGATATAAAGGAGAAGGAAAATGCGGCACAGCAGGCTGTTGTAAAAAGCAAAATAGAGCAACTTACGGCCGAATTTGAAATGGAGGAGGCCGAACTGAAAAAGAGTACGCAGCGCGAACAAGAACGGCTTGATGCTAGCCGCACATTATGTCGCGAGCAAATTGAAAAGATAGCGAGCTTGTTGTCGCATTGGGATGGTTCGCTATACCAATGGCTGAACAATAATGTAGAGGGATGGGAAAGCACTATCGGCAAGGTGGTTGACGAGGAGAGAGTTCTCTACGCACAAGGTTTGGAACCAAGGCTAGACACTTCGGCCGAGGGTTTGTTTGGCGTGCATCTTAACTTATCAGATGTTGGTGCGACACATCGAACTCCCGACGAATATCGAAAAGAAAAGAAAAGGCTTGAAGAAGAGCTGCAACAGATAAACCGCCAACTGAACGATTTACCCCTTACGCTTGAAAAAGAGACATCGAAACTCAGAAAGAAGTATGCCACCATGCTAGACCCCTTGCGCCAAAATGCAACCCTGTTAAGGGTGGAAGAGGAACAGATGCCAACGAAACGACAAGACCTGCAAAACCAACAGCACAAGCTGAAAATGGACGAACGGGATATGATTGAACAAGAAAAGGAGGTGCGCGAACGGGCGTTTAACGCGGCCTTGCTTTGTGTGCAGGCAGAGAAGGATGAACGGGAGCGACATGAAACACTGCATAAGAAGGAGTTAAAAGAACTGGACTTACACTTCAACAGGCAATCGAAGGAGTTTGAAAGCAAACTCCGCGCTTTTCAAATGGCTTTGGAAACAGAAGCAAAAGCTAGACATGAAGAGTTTTCCAACCAAAAGAAACAATTGGAAGAGCAACAAAGGGCAGAGTTGTCGGGAAAAGGCGTAGACGTGAACTTGCTGGGACAATATCGCAAGGCCATAGAACAACTTGGGGCTTTGCTAAAACAAATAGACAATGAACGACCTATGGTAATTAGGTATCGCGATGCTCAACAGAACCTTTTTGCTAAGGAACCCGAAATAAGAAAGGAAATAAAGGACATTGAGCTGCAACTAACCAGGATGAGTAAGCGATATGAGGACAAGCAAACAAGGGTGGCAAAGAAACGGCAGGAACAGGAAGAACGACAGAAGGCCATTATTAAAGACCTTGCTCGCCGCCGCGAGGGGCTGAACTTGTATCGCCAAATGGTGGAGAACGAACATCTTGTTCCCGAGAAACTGCTTTCGGACAACAAAATGGTTGCAACTAAGCAAGATTGCCAACAGCTGTTGAGCCAATTGAGGGGTTCGGTTAACCAGAAACGTGAAACGATTGAAAGGCTGAAAGACGCTGTGGTGAACTTTAACCGAAACTTTAAGCCGCAAAACGCGTTCCACTTCAACACGATGCCGATTACAGACAACGAATACTTGCAAATAGCTGCCGACTTACAAGACTTTATGGACAATAACAAGATTGAGGAGTTTCGCAGGCGCACTAGCGAGCATTACAAGGACATACTCGGCCGAATCTCTACCGAGATTGGCAGTTTGCTGAAACGGAGGTCGGATGTAGATGGCGTAATACTAGACATTAACCGCGACTTCGTTGAGAAGAATTTTGCCGGCGTAATCAAAAGCATTGAACTAAGGGCAGACGAATCGTCGGACAGGCTGATGCAATTGCTCATGTCTATTCACAACTACACCGCAGAGAATGCTCTCTCGATTGGTGAACTGAACCTTTTTTCTAGCGATAATCGCGATGAGGTGAACTGTAAGGTGGTGGATTACCTTAAAAGTCTTTCGCATCAGTTGCAGAACGAACCAAGCCGAACAACAGTTTCGCTGGGCGACGCATTCCGCTTGCAGTTTCGCGTAAAGGAAAACGACAACGACACCAATTGGGTTGAGCGCATCAACAATGTTGGTTCTGATGGTACAGACATTTTGGTGAAGGCTATGGTGAACATCATGCTCATCAATGTGTTTAAGAAAAAGGCTGCCCGAAAGAGTGGAGAGTTCATCGTGCATTGCATGATGGACGAGATTGGACGACTGCACCCGAACAACATCAAGGGCATTCTGCAATTTGCCACCTCACGTAACATTTATCTTATCAACAGTTCTCCAACATCATACAATCCTTACGACTATCGATATACCTACTTGTTGAGCAAGCAGGGTGTGAAAACGCGAGTGGAAAAATTGTTGAAACGTAACCCATAAGATTATGGCAATAGGAAAAGCGATACAAAGTTTGGTGGCAGGGGAACAGGTGGCAGGCTCAAAGATAGGTGGAAAGCTACTCGAAGAACTGTTGTCGGAGGGCTTGCTTGTGGTTGTTGCTCGTGGTTCGAGGAAGTCGTACCGCGCTCGCGACATTGAAGCGTTGAAGAGGTTTCTTACAGACAGGGACGAAAGCTATCGTGTACTTGAAGTGGAGAACGCAGAAACACGTGCTGCTATGGCCAACAAAACGGGTAATTCGAAGTTGATGACGGTTCGTTCGTGTCCTGGTTTTCCTGTTAACAGCTACGAACCCATTGCGTGTCTGCTAAATGGTGAGCCGTTTGTGGTTAATCCGCATGAGGGTAGCTTTTTGTTCGTGACACAATGGGAGGCTTTTAAGATACCTGCCGACGTCATCGTTATCGGAATAGAGAACATGGAGAATTTTAGGCTAATTCGCAAGCAAAAGAAGTTTTTTGAGGGTTATCTGCGCGCGCATGCACTGCCCACCAAAACGCTTTTCGTGTCGCGCTATCCACAATCCAACGACCTAAGGAAATGGCTCACAACCATACCCAATCGTTATCTGCATTTCGGTGATTTCGACCTGGCAGGAATACACATCTTTCTGACAGAGTTTGAACGACATATTGGAACTGAACGCGCATCGTTCTTAATCCCTTCTGACATTGCCGACCGATTGGAATCGGGGTCTAGCCAGCGATACGACGAGCAGCATGCCCTATTTAAAGAGATGCAGACTGATGTGCGAGAGCTTGGACAACTAATAACGCTCATCCATCAAGAACGAAAAGGTTACGACCAAGAGGGATATATATAAATAGGTGTTGGGCTGAATAATACCAAAGAGGAGCTATCCGATAAAGCAGGATTGCCGTGCTCGGGGAAATTCTTCTGAACTTAGACAAAAGAGAAAGTATATACATGACGAGTATTCAAATCATTCGGGGCGACTTTCAAAAAGAACTGAAATTGCCCATCGCCGAAGGAGTAAAGGCGGGGTTTCCCTCGCCTGCCGAGGACTATATACACGAGACACTCGATTTCAATCACGACCTCATACGCAATCCCGAGGCCACATTCTATGGCAAAGTGGAAGGAGACTCGATGATAGAGGCAGGCATATGCAATGGCGACATTGCCGTTATCGACCGCTCTATTGAGCCAAGAGACGGGGATGTTGTGGTGGGCTACATCAATGAAGAGTTCACCATCAAGTATCTCGACCTTAGCCATCGCCAGGAAGGATACATAGAATTGCGTCCGGCCAACACAAACTTCAAGCCCATAAGGATTGATGAAGACGATGCTTTTGAGGTGTGGGGCGTGGTTGTTTGGACAATTAAAAATTGGAGAAAATACTAGGAGATGTACGGAATTGTTGATTGCGATAATTGCTACGTATCGTGTGAGCGTGTATTTAGGCCTGACCTGAACGGCAAACCCGTTGTTGTGCTCAGCAATAATGATGGCTGTGTGGTGGCACGTTCGAACGAGGCCAAGCTCATGGGCATCAAAGGCGGTATGCCCTACTATCAGTTAGCAGAGCAGTTCCCTAATCAAGACATCGCTGCTTTTTCGTCAAACTACGAACTATATGGCGAATTGACAGGACGTGTGGTGGAGATTATCAGGAAAGAATCGCCGGCATACTTCCGATATAGCATCGACGAGTGTTTCGTTTATTTTAATGGAACAGGAGAGTTGGACTTGAAGGGTTGGGGAGAAAAGCTACACAAGAGGATTAAGCGTAGCGTTGGAATGCCAACAAGTATTGGCATCGCTCCCAACAAAACGCTTGCAAAGATGGCAAGACATTTTGCAAAAAAACATCAGGGATACCATCATTGTTGCCTAATCGACAACGACGAGAAACGTGTTAAGGCACTGAAACTCTTTCCTATTAGCGAGGTTTGGGGGATAGGGCGGCGTTATGCCACACGTCTCCAAGCAATGGGCGTGCAAACGGCGTTCGATTTCGCAGAACGCAACCTCTCGTGGGTAAGAGCCACATTTAAAAACATTGTGATTGAACGAACATGGCACGAACTGAATGGAGAAGATTGCATACCTAATGAGGAGCTGGCTAAGAAGAAATCTATTTGTATAAGTCGCTCTTTCAATGGTATGATAACAGACCTTGACGGCCTGCGCACCCACGTGTCTAACTTCGCCGCCCGATGTTCAGAAAAACTACGTCAGCAAGGAACAGTTGCCTCTATCGTTGGCGTATTCCTCCACACCAATGCCTTCCGCGAGGACTTACCGCAATATTGGAACTTCCAAGAAATGCGACTCATTACTCCCACTAACAGCTCCATAACCATTGTAGAGGCAGCCAACAATGTGCTGCGAAAAGTGTATCGACAGGATTATCACTATAAGAAAGCGGGCGTTATAGTCATGGGAATTGCGCCAAACGCCCCCATCCAGCAAGACTTCTTCGACATAACTGCCGAACAGATTGAGAAACTGCGCAGACTGGATGCCGTCGTTGACCACCTTAACAAAGTTAATGGCACTGAGTTTATCGTTCTTGGCAGTCAACAATATACATCTAAAGGTTGTAAGGGAAAAGCTTATTCCTTTACTAATGCCATTAAACATGATTTTAGGAGTAAGAATCCAACTACCCGCTGGAAGGATATCATAACATTGAAATAACATGCATCCTCACTGCTTGGCTGACGAAGGCTTAATTTGTCTTGCTAAACCAAGTTGGGTATATACTGGGCTCACTAAAACAATCGAGTTAAAAATAAAATCAAGCCTATACACAGCACATTCTACTTGGATTTCTTGGCATCATTAGCTGGTGACACTTTGTGTAGCATCTTCAATTTTGCTTTGACGTACAAATAGTTTTTTCCATTGGTGGTATGCGCATGTGTTTCTTCTTCTGTCAATGTGTCTTGGCGTTTATTTGATGGGGGGCTTATGGTTCTCAATATCACATATCCACTTTTAAGGTTTAAAGATGTATATACAGGAAAGCTTTCCGAGAAATATGCGGGTGTGATGTATGCTTGCTTAGCAAGATAATCGGAGAAGAGGAAATTGCTCTCGTCTGTGGCTGCATTGTAAACGGCATAAACACCAATCTTTCCTCGCCCATCCTGCCCTGTTAGATTCGTCAAGAAATCTATGGAACTTCCATCCAAACAATATACCTTTATTAGTTCTTCTTCAAAACATCCATGTCGAAACATCAAGAGAGAGACACAAGATGTATCATTCTCTTCTGTAAGAATAAAAAGAGAATCTTGGCATTGCTGAACAGAATCCATAGAGTGAGCATTAGACCGCCCACAAAAAAGATAAAACAACACACAAGTTATAAATATCATAGTTTTGTTCATAGAAGATACTCCTTATTTCCTTAACCATCCAAGAATTCTGTTGTTTTTTATCTGCCAGTTCTTGCCATTTCTCTGCAACTCGATACAAACTCGACTTTTCCCCCAAGGACCTGGATTTTGCTGAATAATCTCTATGCTACTGTCAGTAACCCTAGAAACGATTGCGACATGCCCATAGGGATTGAGTATGTAGGAATCAAATACTAACAAATCACCCTTCTGAGGTTTAACATGGTCTCCATTCGTATACTGAAAAAGTGCTCGAGAAGTATTTAAGGAGCCACTGGATAACTTTTTGTCAAAAAAGGCTTTCGCATGTCCATACGTATCGGGCATACGATGGTGATAATGCAGATAGTAATATCGTTTCACAAATTCCACACATTGGTATCGAACTCCTACATTATAGCCATCGATGGTATTCCGGCCAGACGATTGACCTGTTCCTCCATTATAGTATACGTAAACACCATCAAGGCTATCAATAGGAATTCCCCGGCTTAATGTAGGATTCAAATTAACATGAGTAACACACCAATAGCTTGTCACTAACAGGATAATTCCAAACAATGTATAATATATTACCTTTTTTACCATGAAACCATATTAACTTTTAAAGTTAGCACAATTAGAAGAGAGTTCTTATCTATGTATTTCCAAACTAATACTACCCCTCCCTCATGTATGAAGTACTGGACAAATTTACATAAAATTCGTGATTTAAAATCCTGTGTAGGTAGAAAAAAAGCAGAGAACACTCTGGAATGTGCAGTGGCAAAAAGAAAACATCAAGGCCTACATGGGTTCTCAAATAAAACATGTCGGGACGCTTTATCAATACAGATGCAGACTTTGATACAAGGCCGTTCTGGTCGATTGCCCAGAAAGACGAGGAGTTCAACGACATGGTCTTCAACAAAAATAATGAATCCAAGGAGATATTCCCCTTGATGAAATTCCTAACAAGGAAAGGTACAGCATCAAAAATAAAACGTGGATGAACTCATACAATAGTCCGTTAAATATTATGTTACGTCAGCAGCGAAACTTTAGAAATTGATAAATTAGGTTCACTAAAATTGTAACGTCGTCTTGACTTTTAATCTTTCTGTAAATAGAGAGGAGTTTGTTATCTTTGTGATGCCAACACAAGATAAACACTCCTCTCGTATGCGAAGTGTAGGACAAATCAATTCACTGGCTTATAAACTCACGAAAAGCCAACAACTCCCAAATACATCAACCCATCAACTCACAACCTCTAAACACACAAACTCATAAACACACAAACACACAAACTCATAAACTCAAAAACTCAAAAACTCAAAAACTCATCAACTCATAAACTTACAAACCCATCAAACTCACAAAACTCACAAAACTCAAATCGTTGCTTTTGTTTTACAAAAACACTCTTTCTTTCACTCCGTTCTAGCAAAAATATTGGTTAAAAAGTAGGTAAATAGCCACTGTTTTTCGCCTTTCATGTCTTTTGTTTTGTCTGTTTTTAAGAGCAGTACGTGCATTTTGTACCATTTAGCCTTTCTAGTTTGGTTGCCACCTCATTATTATTTACGCCAAATAACATGCTTTTAACCCCTAAAACCCCACTTTTTAATGGGTGTTTTGCCCCTTTGAACCATGTTTTTTATGGCTCGAAAAGGTTTTATTTATACCATTGCAGTGGATATTTATGCTTATCGTCTTGCATTTAGCAGCATTTTGCCTTACGTTTAGCAGCAAAACGCATTGCATTTAGCGGCATATAGGCTTGCGTTTAGCACCAAAATGCGTTGCGTTTAGCGGCAAAACGCACTGCATTTAGCAGCATAATGCACTATATTTAGCAACAAATAGCCCGATAACTGGTGCAAATGACGTTTTTTTTAAATATAAATTCATTTTGCTGCATTCACATGCTAACCTCTTTTTGCATCAAAACCAACCTTCGCGAGAATCGCTTTTTTGCGGCAAGGTGGGCGATTGGTGGACGAGATGGCACTCATAATGTTAAAATTATTACTGAAAATTAAACAAAACGATTGTGCCGTATACGTGAGCATAGGCAATGGCACGGAAAGTACGTACACTTACGATGGCCTGGGCGAGCGGTTGCAAAGCATGCATTAAAAGTCAAAACGACTTTAATATTAAAAGTCAAGACGGCCTCATTTAAAGAGATAACTAAATAAAAAGAGGATGTGTTATTAAAACACACC
>ERZ773049.1510-NODE-1510-length-13326-cov-5.096978_pt1 | contig 13326 bp, 7 predicted proteins | sample MGYA00580633_ERZ773049 | MGnify/ENA primary metagenome ERZ773049 (study PRJEB29015, sample SAMEA2737991) | human oral metagenome | biome: human oral; feature: human-associated habitat; material: dental | place: China | collected 2066 ... | reverse complement strand
ATGGAAAAACGGGAATTTCTACCATTCGTCCCACCAGCAGCGTCGCCAGCTCGCCCGACAGCAGCGGGGAATTTGGGCCGGACAGGTAAATATCGGCATCCAAATCCACCCGCAGGCTGTTTACTGCATCTTCCCAGTCCACCACCCGCTGGATTTCATCAAAAAACAGATACGTTTTCTGCCCGGCCACGGCGCGCTCCATCACATGGCGGTGCAGCGTTTCGACAGTGCGCAACGGCTGATACTGCATGGATTCAAAGTTCAGAAACACAATCTGCGCTTCCGCCACGTCGCTTTGTTGCAGATGACGGCGAAACATTTTCAGCACAAAGGTCTTGCCCGAACGGCGCACACCGATAATGACCTTGATAAATTCGCTGTTTTGGTATTTTTCAAACGATTAAGGTAGAGCGGACGGTCGAATACGGTTTGCAACATAATGAAAATTTTCTATTTTGATGCTGATTGTTTTTATTGTAATGCAAGTTTCTTGGTTTTTACAGATAAATTCTCATTGTAGTGAAAATTGAAATGTCGCCTGAAACGCTCTTTCAGATAATTTTTTGCTTTATCTTTAATCAAAGTGCGGTCAGCCTCAGCGATATTTTCCAAACTGCTCGCTGTTCGGTTTTCTCACTACAGGGCGAACCCTCGCACCAGCATTCCGGCGGATACTACTGCGCATCGCCCGGCGCCGACCATCGGCGGCTCCATCATCTCCGGCCTGCCGGTCTTTGTCGGGGGCGCGTTTGACCAGCGCGAAGCGCCGGGATTCTTTGGCAGCGCGGGCAGCAACTTCCTGCATTTCGATTGCAACCGTGCGGCGCTGTTTCCCGTCGTGCGGTTTTTATTTGTCTGCACCGTCTATCGTCTGCGCTTAATGTTGCGTGGGCTTATGAGGTAGTAATTTGTTTTATGGATTCTTTTTTTACGCGCCCCCTTGCCGCCCGTGCGACGCGGGTGCGGGCGTGCTACAATTTGTGCCGCTTCTGCGCCGTGTTGCGCATGGTTAAATTCTTATTTTTTGGAGGCACTAAAAGATGAATAAAGATATCGACCCGCAAGAAACCCGGGAATGGCTGGCGTCGCTGGCCAGTGTGCTGCGTGAGGAGGGTGAGGAGCGTGCGCATTTCATCCTCGAAACGCTGCTGGAGCAGGCCGCGCGTGACGGTCTCGGCTTTGAGAGCGGCTTCACAACGCCGTATTACAACACCATCCCGGTGGAGCGCCAGCCGTCCTATCCCGGCAATCTGGAGCTGGAGAAGCGCATCGAGGCTTATGTGCGCTGGAACGCACTGGCGATGGTCATCCGCGCTGGCAAGCACACCAACGTCGGCGGCCACATCGCCAGTTTTGCATCCTCTGCGGTGATGTACGAGGTCGGGCAGAACCACTTCTGGCACGGTCAGGACGGCGAGCAGGGCGGCGATTTGGTCTTCTTCCAGGGTCACTGCGCGCCGGGGATGTACGCCCGCGCCTTCCTTGAAGGCCGCCTCACCGAGGAGCAGCTCGATAATTACCGTCAGGAAGTGGGCGGCAACGGCTTGTCTTCCTACCCGCACCCGTGGCTGATGCCGCATTTCTGGCAGTTCCCGACGGTTTCGATGGGTCTCGGCCCGATGATGGCGCTTTATCAGGCGCGCTTCATGCGTTATCTGGAAAGCCGTGGCCTGATCAAGAACACCGGGCGCAAGGTCTGGGCGTTCCTCGGCGACGGCGAAATGGACGAGCCGGAATCCCGTGGGCAAATCGGTCTCGCCGCACGCGAGCATCTGAACAATCTGGTGTTCGTCGTCAACTGCAACCTGCAACGCCTTGACGGCCCGGTTCGCGGCAGCGGCAAGATTGTGCAGGAGCTGGAAGGCGAGTTCCGTGGCGCCGGCTGGAATGTTATTAAAGTCATGTGGGACAGCAAGTGGGACAAGCTCTTTGCCCGCGATGTCGATGGCGTGCTGCGCAAGCGGATGATGGAAGTCAACGACGGCGACTATCAGACGTACAAATCCAAGAACGGCGCCTATATCCGCGATCATTTCTTCAATTCGCTGGAGCTGAAGGCGCTGGTTGCCGACATGACCGACGAGGAAATTTGGAATTTGCAACGCGGCGGCCACGACCCGCTCAAGGTCTTCGCCGCTTACAAGGCGGCGCAGGAAAGCAGCGTACCGACGCTGATTCTGATGCACACCGTCAAGGGTTGGGCGATGGGCGGCTCGGCAGAGTCGCAAAACGTCGCGCACCAGTCCAAGAAAATGGATTTGCAACAGCTGCTTGCCTTCCGCGACCGCTTCAATCTGCCGCTCACCCATGAGCAGGTCGAGAAAGTTGAATATCTGAAATTCCCGGAAGGTTCGCCGGAGCAGAATTATCTGCTGGAGCGCCGCGAGAAGTTGCAAGGTTTCCTGCCGGAGCGCCACGACCGCGCCGCTTCCCTGCCCGCGCCGTCGCTGGAATCCTTCGCCTCCATCACCGCCGCCACCAAGGAAGGCCGCGAGATTTCGACGACGATGGCGTTTGTCCGCGTCCTCGGCGCGCTGATGAAAGACAAGGCGCTCGGCAAGCACATCGTGCCGATTGTGCCGGACGAATTCCGCACCTTCGGCATGGAAGGGATGTTCCGCCAGTACGGCATCTGGAACCCGCTCGGCCAGCAGTACACCCCGTCTGACGCCGACCAGTTGATGTTCTACAAGGAAGCCGCCGACGGGCAAATCCTACAGGAAGGCATCAACGAAGCGGGCGCCATGTGCGACTGGATTGCCGCCGCCACCTCCTACAGCGTCAATGGCGTGGCGATGATTCCTTTCCTCATCTACTACTCCATGTTCGGCTTCCAGCGCTTCGGCGATTTCGCCTGGGCAGCGGGCGACCAGCGCGCACGCGGCTTCCTCCTCGGCGGTACCGCAGGCCGCACCACGCTGAACGGCGAAGGCCTGCAACACGAAGACGGCCACAGCCATATGCAGGCGGCGCTGATTCCGAACTGCATTCCCTACGACCCGACCTTTGCCTACGAAGTCGCGGTCATCGTGCGCGAAGGCATCCGCCGGATGTACACCGAACACGAAGACGTGTACTACTACATGACGCTGCTCAACGAAAACTACGCCCACCCGGAAATGCCGGAAGGCAGCGAACACGGCATCCTCAAAGGGCTGCACCAAATCGGCGAACACAAGGGCAGCAAAGGCCATGTCCAGCTGATGGGCTCCGGTTCCATCCTGCAGGAAGTCATCGCCGGCGCAAAACTGCTCGCCGACGAATGGGGCATCGGTTCCGACGTTTGGAGCGCGACCTCCTTCACCCTGCTCGCCCGCGAAGCGGCAGACGTCGAGCGTTACAACCGCCTGCACCCCACCGGCAAGCCGCGCACCGCCTACCTGAACGAAGTGCTTGCAGGCAAGGAAGGCCCGATTGTCGTCTCCACCGACTACATCCGCGCCTACCCCGACCAAATCCGCGCCTACCTGCCGAAAGAGCGCGATATGCTCGTCCTCGGCACCGACGGCTTTGGCCGCTCCGACACGCGCGAAGCGCTGCGCCGCCACTTTGAAGTGAACCGCTATCACGTCGTCGTCGCCGCCCTGAAATCACTCGCCGACCAGGGCAAAGTTCAAGCCGCTGACGTACAAAAAGCGATTGAAAAATACGGCATTGATACCGAAGGCAAGTACCCGCTGTACCGCTAAGCCACACGTCTAACACATTCAAAAACAGGATACTGAATAATGAGCAATGAAATCCGCGTACCCGACATTGGTGATTTTGATGCAGTTGATGTCATCGAAGTCCTGATCAAACCGGGCGACAGCGTCGAAAACGGCCAGTCCGTGATCGTGCTGGAATCCGACAAAGCCTCCATGGAAGTCCCGGCAGAAATCGCCGGGACGGTCGCCAGCGTCGCCATCAAGGTCGGCGACAAAGTCAAACAGGGCGACCTCATCGCCACCCTGAGCGGTGCCGCTGGCGCAGCGCCCGCTGCTGTTGCCGCCCCCGCCCCGGTTGCCGAAGCGCCAAAAGCCGCCCCGGCGCCCGCGCCAGCACCTGCTGCTGCACCCGCACCAGTTGCCGCCGCACCGGCACCCGTCACCAACCCGCAAATTGACGAAGCGGGCTTCGCCACCGCCCACGCCAGCCCGTCCATCCGTCGCATCGCGCGCGAAATGGGCATTGACCTCGGCAAAGTACCGGGCAGTGGCCGTCTTGGCCGCGTCCTCGAAAGCGACCTGCGCGCCTTCGTCAAAACCCTGCTCAGCAGCGGCGGCGTTGCCGCAGCTGCAGGCGGCAAGGGTGGCATTAGCAGCGGCGCCGCCCCGCAAGGTATGGGCGGCATCCCGCCGATTCCGGCGGTGGACTTCAGCCAGTTTGGCGAAATCGAAGAACAACCGCTGTCGCGCATCAACGTCTTGACCGGTGCGGCGATGACCCGTTGCTGGCTCAACATCCCGCACGTCACCCAGCACGACTACGCCGACATCACCGACCTCGAAGCCTTCCGCGTCTCGCTCAAGGCAGAGGCGGAAAAACGCGGCGTGCGCGTCACCATGCTGGCATTCCTGATGAAAGCGCTGACCAGCGCGCTGAAAGAGTTGCCGCGCTTCAATTCCTCGCTCTCTCCGGACGGCAAGGCGCTGATTCTGAAGAAGTACTACAACATCGGCATCGCCGTTGATACCCCGAACGGCCTCGTCGTGCCGGTCATCCGCGACGTGGACCAAAAAGGCATCTACGACCTCTCCGCCGACCTCGCCGCTATTAGCAAAAAAGCGCGCGAAGGTAAACTGTCTCCGAAAGATATGTCAGGTGCGTCAATGACCATCTCCAGCCTCGGCGGCATTGGTGGAACATTCTTCACTCCGATCGTCAATGCCCCTGAAGTTGCTATACTTGGCGTCTCGCGCTCGGCGATGCAACCCGTGTGGAACGGCAAAGATTTCGCCCCGCGCTTGATGTTGCCCATGTCCCTGTCATATGATCATCGTGTAATAGATGGAGCCTTGGGTGCCAGAATGACCACATTGCTGGCGCAAATCCTCGGCGACATGAAACGGACTTTACTTTGATGACTTGACAGGAACCTCATGAAACGGCTACTCCGTACCGCTACCGTCACGATTTTCGTGGCGGTAGCTTCTTTAATCCAGGCAAGCGGCAGGGACCTGCCGCAAATACTGCGTGCCGCAGTTGAGCACGACCCGCAAATCGTCGAAGCGCAAGCGAACCAGCGCGTCGCACAAAGTACCCTGGAACAAACGGAGGCCAGTCGTTGGCCGACGCTGAAGGCGGGCGTTAACCAGCCCGTCTTGAACAGCGACGGCAAATACAAATTCACCCCCGGCCTCGAAGCCGACTGGAAGCTCTACGACTTCGGCGCCACCGGCGCGAGCATCGAACGCGACCGCATCAAAACCCAGTACTACAAAAACAAAACCAGCGAAACCGCCGACGAACTGGCGTTCAAAATCGCCTCCGACTATCTCGAAGCGCTGAAATCACGCGAATCGCTGAAAGTGGCGAAAGAAAACCTCGCCCGTCACGAACACATCGTCAAACAATTGCGCATCATCCTTGAATACGACCCCGGCCGCCGCTCCGAATTTACCCAGGCCGACGCGCGCCGTATCCAGGTGCAAGAATCCATCATCAGTTACGAACGTGCCCTTGGCCTCGCCCTGCGCCGCCTCGCGCGTTACGTCGATCCGCCCGTGACCGAATCCGAGCTGAAAGACCCGTTCGCCAATATGCCAATCACCGACCTGCTCAACAAATACAGCGTCAGCGAAGAAGACGCGCGGGCGCACCCCAGCTACCGCGCCCAGGCGCGTGAACTGGAAAGCATCCAGGCGGCGCTGAAAGTGGCAGAGCGCTCGCGTTACCCGGTCGTCGGACTCAAAGCGCAGGCGAACACCGACGATTCCGCCGTGTACCTCACCATGAGCGCCGACGTCTTTAACAAAGCGACCGCGCCCGGCATCGAACTGCAAAAACACCAGGCCGCCGCAGCGCAGGCCAAACTGGATCAGATTTACGACAGCCTCGTCCAGCGTGCCGAAGTCGCCGCCCTGCAAATGCGCGAAGACCAGTCGCGCATTGAAATCAGCGAAGCGCAGGCAAAAGCGCTGGAACAAGTAGTCGTGGACTACGAAGACCAGTTCAAAATCGCCACCCGCACCCTGCTCGACGTGGTCAACGCCTACAGCGAGCTGGCGAGCGTCAAACAACTGCGCGTACAGGCACAATACGACCTGATGCAGGCAAAACTTGATTACCTCTCCGCCACCGGCGGCCTGACCCAATGGGCAAAAATCCCCGACGTCAGCGACCCGAACGCCAAATCCGGCGGACGGAAAAAAGGCGACGCCTCGCCCGATGCCAAAGAACAAAAAAGCAAAAAACAGGGCAAGGGCGAACCGCCGCCGCTCACCCTCACCTCGGTGGATGGCAACGACGCCCCGGAAATGAGCGAGGAAGACTACGGCGAAGCCTACACCGGCCCGGAAAAAGTCTTCGTCCGCGTCAGCGACAGCGGCGAACTGGTGCTGGAAAGCGAAGGACATCCGCTGGAAAACATCAAGAGTGAAAGCCGCAGCGTCGCCAAAACCAAGACCACGGGCAAAAACAGCGCCGCACGCAAGACCGCAGCGGGCAAAACCCGCAAAAAATAACCGCATCAACGAAGGAAAGGGCATTCCATGAACAGCTTGCTTGAACACATCAGTCTGCTAACCCGCCTGCTCGGCAGTCCCGTTTCCAGCGTCACACTGGCCGCCTCCGTGCCGCGCGACGACGCCGGCGACTTTAACCAAAAAGCCCTCGGCGAAGAGCTCAAACACCAGGGTTTTGAAAACAACCTGCAAAAACGCACCCTGCGCAAAATCCCGCAACTGGCATTACCCGCCGTGATACTGCTGCACGACGGCGAAGCGGCGGTGCTGAAAAAACTTGACGGCGAAGAAGCCGTCATCGAATTTGCCGGCATTGGCGAACAGCGCCTGGCCACGGCAGAGCTGGAAGCGCAATACCTCGGCTACGCCTGGTTCATCAAACCGAAAGCGGCAAAAGACGTCCGTTCCGAACTGCCCGAATACGAACTGCCCAAAGGCTGGTTCTGGCGGGTCATTTGGCGCTTCCGCCGCTACTACTACCAGGTCATCATCGCCACCTTCCTCATCAACTTCCTTGCACTGGTGAGCTCGCTCTATGTGATGAACGTCTATGACCGCGTCATTCCGAACAAATCCATGGAAACTCTGTGGGTGCTGAGCATCGGCGTCTCGCTCGCCATCTTCTTTGAATTTCTCGCCAAACTCATCCGTGGCCACCTGACCGACATCGCGGGCAAAAAAGCCGACCTCATCATCTCCGCCGCACTGTTCCGCCGGGTGATGCAACTGCGTATGTCGGACAAACCCGCCTCCTCCGGCTCCTACGCCAACAACCTGCGCGACTTTGAATCCGTGCGCGACTTCATGACCAGCGCCAGCCTGCTCGCCTTCGTCGATATGCCGTTCTTCCTGCTGTTCATCACCGTGATGCACATGGTCGCCGGACAACTCGCGGTGGTGCCGCTGACCATCATCCCGGTGGTCATCATCGCCGGCATTCTCGCCCAGTTCCCGCTGGCGCGCTCCATCAACGAATCCATGCGCGAATCATCACAGCGACAAGGGCTGGCCGTCGAAGCCATCGAAGGCGTGGAAACCCTGAAAGTAAACAACGCTTTCAGCTGGGCGCAGCGCCGCTGGGATGCCTACACCGCCAAAACCGCCGCTTCCAGCATCAAAACACGCGACATCAGCAACTTCGTCACCAGCTTCTCCGCCGCCATCCAGCAGCTCAATACCGTCATCCTCGTCGTCTATGGCACCTACCTCATCCACGCCGAAAACGTGCATGAGCGCATCACCATGGGCGCACTCATCGCCTGCGTCATCCTCTCCGGCCGCGCCCTCGGTCCGGTCGCACAAATCGCCGGCCTCGCGGTACGCTTCCAGCAAGCGCGCCTCGCCCTGCAAGGGGTGAACAACATCACCCGCCGCCCGGTCGAACGCCACACCGACCGCCAATACATCACCCTTGACCACCCGCAGGGCAAAATCGGCTTTGAAAACGTCTCCTTCACCTACGGCAAAGAAGGCAAAGGCAAGCGGGTACTGGACAACCTCACGCTCAACGTCAGGGCAGGCGAAAAAATCGCCATCCTTGGCCGTATCGGCAGCGGCAAATCCACCCTGCTCAAACTCGCCGCCGGACTGTACGAACCGCAGCAGGGCATGGTCAGCATGGACGACGTGGACGAAAGGCAAATTGACCCGTACTTCCTGCGCAGCGAAGTGGCGCTGCTTGCCCAGTCGCCACGCCTCTTCCTCGGCACCCTGCGCGAAAACCTTGACCTTGCCCGCTCCGACGGCTTCTACAGCGACGAAATCCTTTTGAACGCGCTCAAGCGCTTTGGCCTCGAACGCCTGATACAGGGACACCCGCACGGATTGGATATGCAACTGGGCGAAAACGGCGCTGGCCTCTCCGGCGGCCAACAACAAATCGTCAGCCTGGCGCGCCTCACCCTGCGCAACCCGCGCGTGGTACTGCTGGATGAACCAACCAGCGGCCTTGACCAAAACACCGAACAACAAGTGCTGCGCGCACTCGCCGACTGGGTACGCGACCGCACCATGATCGTCGTCACCCACCGCCCGCAAATCCTGATGCTGGTTGACCGCATCATCGTGATGGAGCAGGGACAAATCGTCATGGACGGCCCCAAACAGGCGGTACTCGACCGCCTGAGCGGACGCCCGACCACCCCGCCCGTCGCCGTGGCAGGCAACCAGCCACCCGCTACCGGACACGGCAAACAGGAAACCATCTAAAGGACCTGCAGCATGGCATTTCACAAAAAACAAAAACTGTCGCAAAAAGACCTGAAACTCGTCAGCGACCTCAACGCCGCCCTGCAAGAAGAAAAACACCGCGGCCTGTGGTGGAGCATCTTCTTCCTCACCGCCTTCCTCACCGCCTTCGTCATCTGGGCGTATAACAGCGACCTCGAAGAAGTCACGCGCGGCCAGGGCTCCATCATCCCCAGCAGCCGTCTGCAAGTCATCCAGAGCCTTGACCCCGGCATCCTCGCCAAATTGCACGTCAAAGAAGGCGACCTGGTAGAGGCGGGCGACATCCTCGTCACCATTGACGACACCCGCAGCTCAGCCGTCTTGCGCGAAAGCGAGGCAAAAGTGGTGAACCTCGAAGCGATGCTGGCGCGCTACCGCAGCGAAGCCTACGACGAACCGCTCAAATTCCCCGCCAGCGTCTCCAAAGAGCTGCGCGACCGCGAAACCAGTGCCTACAAGGCACGCCGCCGCGCACTGGACGAAGCCGTCACCGGGTTGCAACAAAGCAAACGCATCCTTGACGAACAAATCCGTCGCACCGCGGCGATGGTCAAGCGCGGCGTGTCGTCTGAAATCGAACTGCTGCGAATGCAGCGCGAATCCGCCGATTTGGCGCTACAAATCAGCGAGCGCCGCAACCAGTACAAAACCGAGGCGAACAACGAACTGGTACGCACCGAGGCCGAACTGGCACAGGCGCGGGAAAACCTCGCCATGCACGCCGACCCGGTGGAACGCTCCAACATCCGCTCGCCAATGCGCGGCATCGTCAACAACATCAAAATCACCACCGTCGGCGGCGTTATCAACGCCGGACAGGACATCATGGAAATTGTCCCCATTGACGATACCTTGCTGGTACAAGCCTACATCCGCCCGCAAGACGTCGCCTTCGTTCACCCCGGACTGCACGCCACGGTCAAACTTTCTGCCTACGACTATGCCATCTATGGCGGTCTTGACGGCACGGTGACTCTCATTAGTCCGGACACACTCAGCGACGAACGCCGCCGTAGCGAACTGAACCTCGATGCCAACCAGTCCTACTACCGCGTGCTGGTCGAAACCCAAGGCAGCAAACTGACCGACAAAAACGGCAAGGAACTGCGCATTCTGCCCGGCATGGTCGCTACCGTTGATATTCAGACTGGCAAAAAATCCGTCTTCCAGTACCTGATCAAGCCCATCACCCGGATGAAACAGGCGCTGCACGAGCGCTAAACCATCCATCCGCCACAACGCCCGCACCATGCGGGCGTTTTTCATTGGAAAAGCATGAAGGAAAGTTTGACAGAAATTAACCCTATGCTAGTATTGCCTGTCCGGGGCGAAAGCACCGCGAACCGCCGCCTTGCGGCAGGAAACACACCATGCCCTGCCGCAAACCGGCTTTAACACCATCTGACAGAGAGGTAACACATGGGAACAACGGAAATCACGACTTGGACGATCAACAGCTACTACACGCTGATTATCGCCAGCATCGTCCTGCTCTTTGGCCGCTATCTGGTACGCAAATACCGCTTCTTGCAGGATTTCAACATCCCCGAGCCGGTCGCAGGCGGCCTCGTCGCCGCAGTCATTATCTACGCACTCTACGTCTTCAACCACGTCAGCTTCGCCTTCGACAAATCCTTGCGCGACGCCTTCATGCTGGTTTTCTTCTCCTCCATCGGCCTCAGCGCCGACTTCTCTCGCCTAAAAGCGGGCGGACTGCCGCTGATTATCTTCGCCGTGGTCGTCGGCATCTTCATCATCATCCAGAATGCCGTTGGTGTTGGCCTTGCCGTTGCGCTTGACCAGAACCCGCTGCTCGGACTCGTCGCCGGCTCCATCACCATGACCGGCGGTCACGGTACCGCCGCCGGTTGGGGGCCGGATTTGGAGAAAATCGGCCTTGCCAACGCGACCGGTCTCGGCATTGCCTGCGCCACCTTCGGCCTCGTTGCCGGTGGCCTTATCGGCGGCCCGGTTGCCCGCCGCCTCATCAACAAAATGAAGCGCCAACCGCTGGAAAAACTCGATGACGGCAGCAGCGACAACAGCGACGATACCAATGACATGTTTGAAAAACCGGAGCGCAAACGCCTGATTACCGCCAATTCCGCCATCGACACCCTTGCCATGTTCGCCGCCTGCTTGGCGTTCGCCGAAATCATGGATGGCATCGACAAAGTCTATTTCAAACCGGTACTGGCCATCCTTGACCTGCCGAAATTCGTCTGGGCGCTGGCCTTTGGCGTCATCCTGCGCAACGTGCTGACCAATGTCTTCAAATTCAACATGTTCGACCGCGCGATTGACGTCTTTGGCAATGCCTCGCTCTCGCTTTTCCTCGCGATGGCACTGCTTGACCTGAAACTGTGGGAGCTGACCGCGCTGGCGCTGCCGGTGACGGTCATCCTCTTCGTCCAGGTCATTGTCATGGCGCTTTACGCGACCTTCATTACCTACGTCGTCATGGGGCGCGACTATGACGCTGCCGTTCTCGCCGCCGGCCACTGCGGCTTCGGTCTCGGCGCGACGCCGACGGCGGTTGCCAATATGCAATCTGTCACCGAACGCTTCGGTCCGTCGCACAAGGCCTTCCTCATCGTACCGATGGTTGGTGCCTTCCTCGTTGACCTCATCAACGCCGGACTGCTGCAAACCTTCGTCAAATTTATCCAGGGTTCATAACCACCGCGCCTTTCACACAAAAGAAACCACCGCTTGCGGTGGTTTTTTGAGAAAGGCGTTCGCCTTTCTCAAGGGAGCCCCGTCCCTCCCCGCTGCGGGCTTCGCCCTACAGGGAAGGGTGATTCGAATACAAAATCTGCAAACTACTACGCGACGCCGCTGTCGGCATCAAAATGAAAGCCCGGGGTGGGGTTAGCCTGCAAACCGCCCGCCGGATACCCACCCCAACAATCTTCCCACGACATCTATTCACCCTAAAAAAGGAAAAACCATGAAACAAAAAACCCTCGCTCTCCTCCTCGCCGCGCCCATCGCCGCATTTGCGCTGGACGGCATTGACTTTGAACAGGGCGACTGGCAAATCGTCTGTGACAACAGCGGCACCTGCCGCGCCGCTGGCTACCAAAGCGACGAAGGCGACGACCCGCCCGTCTCCGTCCAGTTCACCCGCAAAGCCGGCGAAAAAGAAAGCGTGCAAGGCGCCATAAGCCTTCTTGACGCCAACTCTGAAAGCGCCCCGGCACAAGTAGAAATGCAAATAGACGGCAAAAGCGTCGCCAACATTACCCTGAAAGACGACGGCAGCGCCAGCCTCGACCAGGCACAAACCGAGGCGCTGCTCGCCGCCGTACAGAAAAAAGACAGCAGCATCACCTTCCGCGAAAACGCGAAAAAACCAGAGTGGCGGCTCTCCACCGTTGGCGCCAACGCCGTCCTGCTGAAAATGGACGACTTCCAGGAGCGCGTGGATACCGCCTCCGCCCTCATCAAACGCGGCAACAACGAAAACGCCGTCCTCTCCCCTGACGCGCTGCCCGTCATCAAAGCCGTCACCCCGCCGCAAGACGCCCCGCGCGAACTGAAAAAAAGCGATGCCGACTTTGCAACCATGAAAAAACTGCTCGCCGCGCACTACATCAGCGAAGACGAATACCTCAACCTCAGCGAAAAAGACGACCACTTCGACCGTTGCCCGCATGATGCAGAGCGCGGCATTGACAGCGAAAACGCCGTCATCACCCTCTACCCGCTGGACGACAAACACTACCTGAGCGAAAGCCCGTGCTGGTTTAGCGCCTACAACGTAGGCCTCCTCTACACCCTCGTCAGCCGCGACCTGAAAACCATCGAAAAAACCTACGACAACCGCCTGAACAGCTACGACGAAAAAACCGGCGTCCTGCATGGCAGCCAAAAAACCCGTGGAATTGGCGACTGCTGGAGCATCATTACCTACCAATGGGACGGCAAAGACTTCGTCAAAAGCTATTTGGAACCCAGTAGCCTGTGCAAAGGCTTCGCCGGTGGCGCCTGGGAACAGCCGCAATACCTCACCACCATCGAAAGCGAAAAAGGCACAATACGCAGCGATGAGCTCCTGAAAACAGACGGGAGCGAATAACCCCAAGGCGGTCAAGCCGAAAAGCCGACCGCCTTTCTTACAACAGCGCCGGAGACAGCCATGATCCCCAAACCATTGGCACTTGCCCTCACCCTCGCCAGCGACAACGCCCATGCCGCCGCGAGCCACTTGCCTGCATCGGTAAAGATACCAGCGCCACCCACCGTCAAACCCCGGTACTATAGCCATCCACCGCAAGTTGCAGACAAGGCGCGTCGCTGAAGACAGTACAACCAGTACGACGCGGGTTTCCCTAAAAAATGGCTTTGCTATTTTTTAGGATGCCCGGCGAAGCGGCGCAACACCGTATGAGGCTTTCGGTGGATGGTTTATACATACAGGGTAGCGACT
>ERZ773049.1509-NODE-1509-length-13341-cov-3.396056_pt1 | contig 13341 bp, 11 predicted proteins | sample MGYA00580633_ERZ773049 | MGnify/ENA primary metagenome ERZ773049 (study PRJEB29015, sample SAMEA2737991) | human oral metagenome | biome: human oral; feature: human-associated habitat; material: dental | place: China | collected 2066 ... | reverse complement strand
GAGATTTATATCTTCATTCGAAGCCCATAGGTTTTAGACTATGGGTAATTCACTCCGGTGTCTTTTTTGCATATTGGCTCATGATTTGATTAAGCTTTTCCATGTAGATGTCTCTTAAATAGGGTTCTAGTGAATCAGGTTCGATAAACGAAATGAGCACCCATTTGTCGATGGGGGTTTCCACAGGCGAACCGGGACTAATCGGTACGGCTTCAGGAATGGGGATAAAGTCGGGAATCAGATTTTCTTTTAAAGCGATAGATACGGGCAGGACCCAAAAATCATCAATGTGATTGGCGTGGAAAGTAGCTGGTAATTTTCTGGCAATGCCACAGCCTAAAAATAGATAAGTCAGCTTGTCGCTATATTGAAGGTGATTGAGTAGAATCATTTGAATTTCTCCTTTTTTGAATTAAAATCAACTCATTTATCAACTAATTATAGTATAATACAAAAGATAAGAAAAAACAATATAAAAAACAAAAATCCGATGGGTTTTTGTTTCAACACCAAAGTCACCCGACAAAAATCATGCAAAAGAGACGATAGATTTGATTAGAAATTGGATTAGAAGAAAACAAAAAAAAAAATCAAAGATAAGGCTTTGTTTCTGCTTTTTTTGTGATAAACTGAATAGAGAAGAACGGATAAGTTTCTGTTGATATCCGATAGATCATAGACAAGAAACATACAAGAAAGGAAGAAAAATATGAGTAAACACTTACAACCTGTTAGCGAAATGGCAACAAACGCTACAAAAGAAGCTAGATCCGAAGCGACATCCGAAAAAAAGCAAAGTTTTGGGGTTTCGTCTTTAGCACCAGAAAAGTCACTGGTATCACAAAAGACTTCAGAAAAGACCTCGACTTTTTCTGACACACAAAAGGCAAGGATTGAACAAGCCGAACGGCGATTTGGAGATCTCCTTTCTGCATCCAAATCCAGTGATAAATCCTGTGATAAAGGAACACAGTTATCATGGTAAAGAATGGGAATCTCTTGCAAATGATATAGAATTATGTTGATAAATAAAGGTTTCTATGATACACTGTATATAGCAATATATACAGTGTATTTTGATGATATCCTAAAAAAAAGAAAGGGGGAGGTGTTTTTTGTCAGAAGAAACCCATGAAAAAGTATCGAATTTTTCCAAAGAATTGGATCAGTCGTTGCAGGAAAATCCTGCGTTATCTGCATTTTTAAGACGAAGCCCCGAAGAAAATATCAAGCTTTTAGACAAAGAGAGCAAACAGAGTAAGATTTATGGGTATGCCTATGTTCGGGGTGATGGTCAGATGAGAGAAATACCGGGGATGAATCAAATTGTGTTTGTCCTTCCTCATGATCGAAATGGGGGCAAGTATGTCGGGTATGAATCTTACGAAGATACCTATAAAAGAGCCAAAGCCGAGTATGAGAATGCCATTATTTTGGATAAGGGGGATTCGAATATCGGGAAAAAGTATCAAGAGGCTCTTGTTTTGTATGATGCCAAAAAGATAGAATATCAAAACTATTTGTATCAACATCCAGATTGCCCCGATTATTTATCGGACAAAACAAATCCAGCCAAAGCGTATGCGGATTATATACAAAAAGAAGAAGAAAGAGAAGCATTGCTAAAAAAAGAAGAAGGTCAGGCAACAGGGGATGTTTCCATGCAAGAGATTCACGAAAAAGGGCAATCAAAGGATCAATTTCTTGTAACGAGTGCGAGTGAATATCAAAGTGGGGCATCACAAAAAAAAGAAGAATATGTGGTACAGCTATCGGGTACGCTCTCATCCAAAACTTTGGAACATATGGGTGTGTATGCGAAGGCAAAGAATGTATCGTTATCTCCCATTATCGCCGAAAAAGGCACGGATGAATATGGCAAACAGGTATTATCGCAAATGAAAGAAATCGATCAATCTTTGCGAAAAGAAAATCCAGAGTATACTTCGTTATTGCCTGAAAATACGAGATATTATCAAGACGGAGAAAATCCCAGAGCCATTCCGGGGATGACTTTGATTGTCGGAAAAATTGAGGGAGCGGATGGCTATTATGCAGGATATGAATCGTATGAACAGACTTACAGGAGAAGTCTTTCGGAATATGAAAAAGAAAAAAAGCAAGTAGAAGATGCAGTCGATACCGATCAATGGGGTGATAAGACCGAAGCACTTCATCAGAAATATTTTGATATTCAAAAGACTTATGCTTTACAAAAAGAGCAGTATAAGGCGTATCAAAAGGCGAATCCGAGTGGGCATTATTTAGAAAAATCCGATCCATTGCAAGCCATGGAAGATTACGATCAGGAAAATCCATGGTTAAAACAGTTTCAAAACGGATTTTATGATGTATGGGAGCGTTGTAAAGCCATTGGGAAAAATATGGGGGATACCATGCGTTTATATCAGTTACAAAGTCAGGGTGTGGATACGAATGCGTTATACAGTGAAGATGAGGCAGTCAAAGTATCCAGTGATTATTGGAAAAAAAGAAAAGAAAATAGTCCAAATGATGCATTGGCAGAGCAAAAATCAAATGAATGTTCAAAACTGGCTGACAAAGAAGGTCAAAAATCACCTCGGCAAGATGATCTCTTGAATATACAACGACTTGGCGTAGGAAGTGCAACGCCGTATCAGGCAGAGAGAGAAAATGGGGAGAAAAGAGAAAAAAAGAGGGAACACAAAGGATCAACAGGCAATGAATTATTAGACAGTTTAGTCACAGGTCATGCTGACACTGCCATTCATCAACTGATTCATCAATTACCCGATGATCAAGGCGTTGAGGTTTTGCCATCTTCTCGATCAAAAGAAATCAAAAGAGATGCATCAAGCAAATTATCAGTCAAAGAAACGGCAAATCCTTCTGTACCCGATCCATCTCAAAATTATCAGATGCAGCTAGAAAAATTGGCAGAGCTTGAGGCAAAATTAAATGCAGCAAAGGAGAAAGAATCGCAACTCAATTTTTAAAAAACATGATGAGAAAGGATGAGAAACGATCATGATACGATTTGATATCAAAATGGATGATGGCGGTGAAGACGAAAAAATGCGATCAGAGCAGAGAAAACGAACGCAACAAGTGTTATCCCCGATTCAGCATGAACCAGTACAAGTGGCACAACAAGGGGGATTTTTGGATAAACTTTCCAATGCCTTATCGGGCAGAGGGTTTGATTTGGATGAAGATATCGAAAAATACGAACGAGTGGCACGGTATTATAATCGAGAGAATTATAAGAACTTCTATCAAGGATATGCAATTTCGATTCGAGATATGCGGGATCATTCGGATGATGGCATCTTGATAAAAACCATAGATAAAGTGGCGATACAAGATGTAAAGCTTGTGGCAAAACATCCAAATTATATGCTGATTGGGTTTACACCGAAGGGGGATGCATGGGATACTTATTTAGGTTGTCAGCCGGGTGTGGTCACTCGAAGTCGTGATGGACAAATCAGTCAACATGAGGAAAAAGACCTCGATCGTGTCGGGATTGAAAAGAGGCGATATGGACCAAAGTATCACATCATCTCGACCTTTGATTCTTTTTCCTCTCCAAACACGAGGGAACAAGATGACACAACTTCAAAACAAGAGGATAGAGAGGATAGAGAGGATAGATCGCTATAAAATGGGATGCGTCGTGGTCTATCGGACCACGACTTTTGGTTTGGTTAGGTGATCATCAAACAAAAGAGAAAGGAGTAAATCCAATGGTTGATCGAAAGGTTTTGCGAAAAAAGATACGAAAAAAGATCATCGGATGGAGTTTGATTTTATCATTTTTTTTATCTTGTAGCGTCATGACAGCGAGTGCAACCCAGACCGATGCAGGGGTATCCGAGCCAGATTTGATTGGCTTGTCTTTTTATCATGCTTCCACATCGTTAACTTCGTATGTCAATGATGTGGTTGGACCAAACACCAATGATTTACATCAAAATCATAAAGTAGAGTCCACGCAAACGCCGGGAAATGCGGGAGCTTTGATTGGCTATGGTGACGAAAAAAACGGATTTCATAGTTATTTGATCTCCAATTTATCTTTGGGGGCATCCACCTCGTCCTATCCCTCATGGTTAGGCATCATTGATGGTCGTAGTGCCAATGATGCGTATGTGTATGCAAGATATGGGCGAGTATTAACGGATGCAGGGTTAGATCAAACCGCCTATCAGTTTCACGGTATCGGAATCCGTCAAATTTTTGGTAGTCTCATGATGATGATTTATGTGGGTTCTGAAAGTATTCCTGTGTTATTTTCATGGGCACTGAAGTTATTAAAGGGGCTAAATCCCTTTGCCTTACTGAGTCAATCGCCGTTTTTGCAAAACTGGAATGTGTATCCAGAGCCAGAAGGGCTATTACAGCAAACGGGAATGAATTTGGTTTCGTTTGTGAGTCAACTTTATCAACAAATCATCAACTTATCGTGGACGGGGATTGTGCCTTTATTTTTTGCTGTATTTTTATTTGAAATTTTGTTGTTTCAAAGAAAAAATCAAGGTGCAAAATGGATGCAGCTGTTTAAGCGAGTCTTGTTTATGGCGGTGGGCATCCCTGCGTGTGCTCTACTTTATACGGCAGCGTTAACAAATCTTTCGGATTTTGTGAGTACAAAAACGGCAGGTTCGCAAATGATGGCTGCCACTTTTATGGATTTTGAACCTTGGGCAAAAGAGGCAGCTCTTGCCCCTGATATTGCAGGAGAAAATGTCTTGATCGAGTCGATGCCGAATGAAGAAAATGAGGATGTTATCCGTGAGGGCTTAACCAACCATCAAGGGGGAGCAGCATCACAGCGAATGTTATATCAACTCAGACATTCGGTATTTTATTTGAATAAGGCGTTACACCCAGCGTTTACGCATTTGGGTGATTTGGTTGGTTCCAAAACAGAGCAGATGATATCGGGGGGAATCTTAAATCAAGAGATGAGTGGGTTAGGATATGGAAATACGGTGGCGGGTAGTCCCGATACGACACTATCCGCACAACTTTTCAATCAATTACAACGATACACTTTGGGTTCATTTTATCGTGCCACAGATTATGAAACCACTTGTGCGGGGTGGATGACAAAAAACTATAATCATGAGCTTGGACATACCTCGGCGGTATCCATTGCCTTATCCAATCAAAGAACCATCTATGCGATGTATCATCAAACGGATTCACCGAAAGATTGGCTTGATCGGTATCCCGAAGCCAACGCTAAAATCTTTGCTGGACAAGCCGATACCGATGCGATTTCGTGGGGTGACAAACCGTGGAATATCTTTGCGTATGGCACGCTTTCTGCTGATGGGGATACAAGGGATGAAAGGGTAGCCAATGCCTCGCTCATCTTTCATGGAAGGACACCGGGATTATCAAAGTTATCGTTATACAATTATTTATCGACCAGTTTTGATAAAAATTCGATTGTAACTTATTCTCCCAAAACCAGTCCATCGGAGTACACAAAAGGACAACATTACAGTGTGAATCTCATTGGTTCGGGTGTTCTTCGATACGCTTATGGTTTAAATGTCGTGATTGTATTAGGGGTAGTCACTTGTATCGGATGGACTTATTCGATTGGAACGACCATAAAAAATCTAAAGACAGGGATACAACTGATCATGGCGGTGCCGGGGGCAAGTTTAGGAGTAGCGAAATCCATTGTACAAGTGAGTGTGTATACGGTGATGATGGTAGCAGAACTGATTGGGGCTAGTTTTTTCTATGTGTTTTTATCCGAGATGTTTGTGGTTATCGGTATGGCAGTCGAAAATGCGGTTTCTTTTTTATCGTTTGGAAGTATTTCGATTGGGGGCTTATTTGCGAGTATCCATGGAGTTGATGCTCAGTTCTCGGTGAGTGTATCCCTAGTTTTACAGAGTTTTTTGGTTTTGTTTATCGGATATGGTCTGGATCGATACAAACGAGCGTATGCCTATGCATGGAGTAAAATCAGAGGATGGGGCTATTGGATGCTGAGTGCAAAAAAGATGCAACCCATCGTGGACAAGATGATTGGAGAAGATCCGTATCCTTATTTTATGGATGATTTTGTTCATACGATTGTTGTATGGATACCAAAAAAAGAGAATGAGTTTCATCATGATAAGGAGGTAGATTATGTCAAATCATCAAGATGAAGTTGATGGACAAAATGAGATGGATCATCCAAACGATAAGGCAAACGATCAAAACGAGCGTCCTGTTCGAAAAACAAAGCCTCAATCCATGAACAACAAACCGCCAGTGGGTACAGGAGATGGTTCGTTTGAACAGAGTGATGCCGATGCCAACGCTTTGCCAGATAAAGACGGACATCCATCACCATTGCCCAAAGAATCACCAGTGGATGTACCCGAACCAAAAATCAATCCGTTGAATGCAATCAAACAAAAGGCAAACGAGGCAACGGATGCGGTACATGACCTTACGCATGGGGGAGTCAGTGATTTCACGCATCAGGCGTTAAGCCACCTTCAGTCAAAAGGTGTCGGGGTGATGTCGAAGTTTAACGGCGTGATCAACAAAACGGCAAATCGATTCGGTGTTCCAAAGCCCGTTGCGGGTGGAATCATTGCGGTGACTTTAGGGCTTGGTACCGGCGGTGTGGGGCTGTTATGGTCAAATTATCAATACGAACAAAAGATGATGACACAAGACATCGTGATCGAAAGTGATTGTAAAACGGATATCAAAAAAATGAACAGCCAACTGGCGAATCTGCAAACTGCCGATGCCAGTACAGAAGCAAAAAAGGTCGCAGGGAAAATCTGGGTGTTGTTTAAATCCCTTGGGGCAACGGATGAACAGGCAGCTGGATTTTTAGGCAATTTAGATCAAGAATCACAGATGGACCCGACTTGTATTGAAACCATTTACACTGAGCCGTTTGTCTTAGGTCCAAAAAAGACGAAAGCCTTAGCCGATTATGGTTCATTTACAGAGAATGTCGTATTTCCGAAGTATGGTAGTACGCATTTAAATAAAGCATTTTATCGAACCTCAAAAAAATATGGAGCGGCTGCTGGATTAGGATTATATCAGGCAACAGGAATGGAAGTGGATGTCCTTGAAGATACGGCACAATCCATTGGAAAAGATAAAACCACAGTGGAGGCACAGATGGTGACGGCATTGACGACACATCAAAGTTCAGGGTGGTTGAAATCTTGGTTTGGACAATCCATGTCGGTCGCTGATGCAGCAAGACAGGTGTGTAAGAGTTTTTTGCAGGATAATCCAGATAACGGTACCATCAATTTAGCCAATCGAGTGCAAAAGGCACAAAGTTGGTATGATTTATTTAAAGGAAAATCGGATTCTGAGATTGCCACTTTGGTTGGGGATGCGACGATTAACGGATGGGGAGCCAGTGTGATGAGTCTGGCTCAGGTGACAGGAACAAAGTCGTTATCGAGTGCGGTATCGAGTGCCGATAAAAAGTGTCAGGATGGTGCGTCTTATGAAGATGCAGCCAATTACAGTAATGGCGATTTAGCCAAAGCTGCCGTAGCCTATGCGTGGGAAACGGTTGATATGGGTAGAGGAAACAAAGGAACGCAGTTATATATTGGCGTTCATGATAGTGTATTTCCGGGGGATGGCATTTATATGTCCTGTGATCGAAGTGTGGGTACGGCTGTACGATGGTCAGGAGCGGATGATGCTTACCCACAAGGGCGTACCGATGAGCAAGATATCTATGTGCGGTCGCACGCTGAGTTATGGCAAGATTTGGGAACTTATGATGCCTTATATCAATCCAAAGGTGGTGATGCTACAGCATTAAGGGAGTATTTTAATGGGCATCCGGGGTTAATTTTTATTACGACTGGACCTCGTAAGCGGAGTGCCACTGGTCGCAGTAGTGCGTGTGGACATACCGTGATGTGGGTAACGAATGAGATTATCAAACAAAAGTATCCTGCATCCAGTGCGGATATTGTATCGGGTTCGTTAAATACTCGTTCACCGGGTTGCGAGATTTTTTCCCCAACGGGTTTTTATGGCGAAGGCTATGAGTTATATGAGTTTAAAGGACAGTATAACGGCAAATACAAAAATGTCGCCGACGGCAAAAACTGGTCAGGTACATCATAATGAACAGTTTGTAGTAACATAGAAAAGAAGGTGAAATGATTTTCTATGGTTTGGAAAGGATCAGTTATGAATCAAACGAAAGTGATGAATCAAATCTTCATCGTTTTGCTATTGCTTATCGTGGGCATCGGTGGATATCAATATGTTATTTTTAAACATCGCCTTCAAGCGGTTATGTTTGAGGAAAAGCAGCTTTTGGATGCCACAAATTATCAAACCATGCGTGCCGATCAACTTCGTGGAGAAGCTGTGACGACCTATGCTTCTAGTCTAGGCTCTGCCAATGCGTTAAATCAAAAACTGGTGGATTTGGAAAATACATTGGCAGGGATTGAATACAAAAAGACGATATCTGGTTCGGCATCCGAAGAATCAAAATATATTCAGCAATATCTTGCCTTATCAAATCAGATTAAAGCATTATTTATGGATGATGCATCAAAATCCATCGCTTCCACTTCGTTTTATTCGGGGGCGTGGGATAAGACAAAGTTTACTTGGACATTTGCCCCTTCGTATGATGTTCATTCTCAAACGATACCCGTTATCTTATTGTGTTACAGTACGATTCATCAACCAAAAGAGTTGTTGTCGTATGCGTTGATGGACTATCAGGTGAAAGAGAATCAATTCATGAATTTACGAGTTTTTCCAACTTATGAGGGAAGGGGATTTATTTTAGGAACAGGGATTGAATCAGACAGTGAAGCGATGCAGGGAAATTTATCCGAGAGTGAACGAGCGACCATCAATCGAGGAGATGAGGTCAATCAGATATTGGATCGGATTCATCAGTTTGACTTAGATCACCCTCATGGCGTAGACAATCCCGATTTAGATGAGGCAATCAAAATCAAGCGGGCGTACAATGGACTCGACTAAGAAAATGGGCTGTTTTTTTGAACAGCCCGTTGTATTATCTTTAGGTGATGAGCAGTTCACCTATAAAAATAAGAAAATCAATAGAAAGGATGGGGGATATGACTGAATTTAAAGAAAAGCAAAAGATACAAGAAGAATTAAGTCGAGGGATTGATCGATTGTTAAACCATCCAGAGAAAGTATCGGATGCCGACAGATATCAATACTATGTTCAGTCGCAATATGTGGATGGAAACATCACCAAAGACGATTTTACCAAAAAGCTACAGCAGATTCAGGATCATCATTTTTTGGATGCGGATGATGCAAATGCATGGGTATCGTCAACCATTGCCAGTAACGAAAATTTATATGCGTCCAAAAAAACAAAGGATGCCGTTGATCCACAGATTACACCGATGACAACAAATGAACCTATCACAAAAGCCATAGATACCAAAAAAATGGCAAAACAGCTTGGAATTGATGAGAAGTTCATTATCGATGATTTACATATGTCAGAGCTTGATAAACAAAAAAATGTGTATTTAAAAACGGATTTAAGCGATCAAGAAACCATCACCAAAATAGAGAATCGAAGGCTTGATGAAGTAGCGGATAAAGAAACTCGTGAAATTTTGGATGGCGTTACGATTACTGGGGGAAAAAATAAAGTTTCGGTAAAAAGTGATTATTTGGGTGATTTTACCTATAATCCTAAAGAATTTGCTTTAGGCTATAAAGAAATTTTAGAAAAAGACAAAACAAAATCAAAGCTTCCCGTTTTAGAATATATTGGAGGAGATGATGGGGAAGCTGGGTTTGATTTTGGCGGGGTTGATCATGGTTTTTTGCGGACAGGCATCCAAAGTATTCATATTCCGAAAGGTCTGAAAAATATGGATTATCTCTTTGCCAATCAAACTAAGTTAAAATATATGCCTAAGATACCTGATAGCATCACCTCTGCTCATTGTGCGTTTGCCAACTGTTCGGGTTTGTTGGTTCCCCAAAATGCGGCAACCGAAGCAGGGAAGGGATGGAATATCACCGATACCTTACTTCACACAAAGTATCGGGTGAAATTACCTGATGGACTGACGGATATGTCAGGGATGTTTAAAAACAACACAAAATTTATGGCAAATTTTGAGGAGTTACCGAAAGGGCTACAAAATGCGACCGAAGCCTTTTATGGTTGTGAAGCATTAGGCTCTAGGGAAACGCATTTGTTTGGACTTCTTGGTCAAGATTTAAAAGTACCTGAATTTGGAACGGATATTACACCGTATCTTACTTCACAGTACGCCAAAGATATGATGGGGGATATTTCGAACGAAAAAGTCAAACAGTTAGGGGATAGTACAGATTTTTATATTAACAACGATGGTACGATCAAGTCAAAATATCAAGAGAAAATTGATGCTGGACTTCGGGATAAAACGATCGATCAAACGGCGTTGAATCAGAGTCAGTCTCAAACGGCTCTGAAGCATTCCACGGATATTTTAAAGGGAACGACTTTAAGTGAAGCAGAAATTGCTTCTCATGGGATGCGAAGTCAAAATAAAGTGTATAATGCTGACAAAAAATCGTTTGAATATGATGAAACAGGAGAATTGGGTTCGGATGCGAAGCCAAAACAAAGTCTTTGGCAAAGAATTGTGATTGACGGGGCAGTCGGACTGGGTGGATATGCCATTACAAAACATATGACCGGTTCTCGTGCTGCTGGATTATTGGTCGCCATCGGGGGAACAGCGTTACTTGATTATACGGATGTTTTACCAGAAACTTTGTCTCCTGTATTTTGTGGTGTGGCAAACATGATGCCCGACGGTCCATTCAAAGAAAAACTGAACGCTCTTGCGGCTAAATTGAATCCGGGTAGTGAGCATACGCTGGGTGACCAAAAAAAGTATTTTACCAAAGATAGAGTCTCTGAAGCTCATGCCAAAGATAGACTTACGGATTCCATCAAAGCGATGTCGGGTGCAGGGTATCTGAGTGAAGATGCGACAAAAGAGTCGATGCAAAATGGTGGAAAAGTTGCAGCGACATCTGGAGCTTTCTGGGCGGCGGCTCGTGAGGGAGAAGATGGAAAAATCATTGCATCCGTAAAAAACAAAGTGAACGAATTTACGAATCAAGCCTATGATAGTGTATTGCATGATTCGGATGCAAAGTCAAGAGATGCATTTGCCAAAGCCTATTATGCCAATTTATTTCATGGATTACAAGAGTATAATCAAGGAGCGGTGATGGGCATCAACGAATATACAAAGGATGTGACAAAAAAAGACCTTGCCAGTGAAGGACTGAAGATGACCAATCGAGCGTATGTATCTGCCGTCATGGATTCGATAGCAAAATACGAAGCTTCTTATCAAACAAAGTTATTTGATGAGAAAGAACTGAGTGCGGTATCGACAGGGATATCCGGGATAGGCGATCTTAAAGATGAGCAAACCCATCACTTTGCGTCAGAGAAAGCGGACACCAGTGCAAAATGTTCTTCCCTCATTGCCCTTGCAAAAGCCGATTATGAACAGGACTTCTATGATGAGCCAAAATATCAGTATCAATCTCGTGCAGATAAATTGGGCGAGCGTCAATCAAAGCTGAATGTAAGTACATCAAGAAAGTTGAATCTGTATGATTCAGAAAAAAAAGTGAATGGTCGTGATACGGTGGCAAAGACGGAGGCAATATCCGATGATACAAAAACAAAAGATGATCCAAACGATTATGTCAAAAAAGCAGAAGCCAGATTTGGTCATCTCTTGACAAAAGAGGCTACAGACTTTGATTGTCAAAGATAAAAGTGGTAGAGAGATATCTCTCTACCACTTTTCTCAATTTCAATAATATGGATAAGAGTTGATTTATCTACAAAAATGTTTTATAATAAATTATATAGAAAAAACCGAGAAAGGAATGATGGAAACTATTATGGGGCGAGTAAAAAAGAATGGTCATATTGTCAACTGTATTGTCAAAGATCTTGAATATTTAAGTTTAAATAAATTCAGTGAAATCACAGGGTATACCAAAACCACCATTATCGAAAAAGCCATTAAGTCATTTATCGAGAATTATCATTGGGTAGATAAAAACAATCATATGATGCCAAAAATGAGTTTAGAAGAATTTTTGGCTTATGATTTTCGTGATCAACTGTAAGTTAAGTAAGTTAACCAAACAAAGACGCTGGAAAGGATGAATTTTATGGCTACTTTTGTTTATACCTCCAACTGTCAAAGAACTTCTTTCTTTTTGCCGTTTGCATCGGATACGAATCATTGTAAAAACAAAGCATCTGCCATTTTGTTTATGCGAAATTTGGAAAAAGAATTGGTGTCGATCATCAACCAAACAACGAATGGTGGTGCAAATTATTATATTTTTGGCAATAAAAGAATCATTGCACAGGCAGATTTGTATGATAATGCAATGCTCATGGCTGAAGCATTGGCATATCATTCACCGTATTACGCACAAATTGATGTGATTGGACATGAAGGACTGATTGAGCATTATATCACAAGAGATTGTCCAAACGATAAAACCAATCATATCCGCATCAAATAACCTCATCCACTGAAGAAATAACTGAAGAAATACGGAGTAAAGCAGATGAGGTTATTTAGGTTAGTGTTATTCATGTTCGTCATGAGGTACGACAACAAGGTCTTGAATCGAAACTTTGATTTCGATCGGCATGGACTGATGGGGAATATTGAGCGAATACTGAAAACATTCGATTTGTTCGTCTTGCATATACTCTACAACGGCTCTCACGATCTCTTTATCTTTTTGGGTGGCATTAAATAAGGCAATGCGTTTTGCTGGAATCGAATCAAGGTTTTCCTGAACAATCGTAACGGTAATGAGGGCTGCCTTATTTTCTTCGATGGCTTCGGCATAGGTAAAGGCTAAGACGGATTCACTTGTAAAATAATCAATGATTTTTTTGATGAGGTTTTTGCCTTTTTCATCAATTTGTTCAGTTTTTGTCATAGCTATATTTCCTTTCTGTATCAGAGTTTCTATTGATATTATACCCAAAAAAGCTTTGAATATCAAGGTTTTTTGTGATATACTATAGATAATCAGATAGGAGAGGTGACGGATATATGCAATATTTAAATCAACATAAAGTGTTTTTATTGGTTTTATCCAGTGTCATTTATTTTTTATTCGGATATTTTTATCTATCAGGATATGATATCCGAGTGTATAATCTTCCGTGGATATTGGCGTTTCAAAATATCAATTTATTGCATTTATATGATCAAACATTTGTAAATCCCTTAGCGTTTAATTATCCACCGATTTTAGGTGTCATTTATTATTTGATTC
>ERZ773049.1508-NODE-1508-length-13343-cov-3.410596_pt1 | contig 13343 bp, 10 predicted proteins | sample MGYA00580633_ERZ773049 | MGnify/ENA primary metagenome ERZ773049 (study PRJEB29015, sample SAMEA2737991) | human oral metagenome | biome: human oral; feature: human-associated habitat; material: dental | place: China | collected 2066 ... | reverse complement strand
GTTCGGATATTATAGAATAGTTTTAGGTATAATAGTGTTGGTATGGTTTATGGTAAGCTCACTTATGAAGGTAACACCAACAGTATAAAAAGATTTATTTAAAAAGGTCAAGATGTTAGGCAAGTTGTCCGAATCTTTGACCTTTATTAATTTGGATGGAGAGCAGTGTATAATGAAAAAAGGTGAAGTTGCTGTAGGAAAAGTAACAAAAAGTATGTATCCCGACAAGGGAGTTATAGAAAGAGAAGATGGCTCTGTGCTTATAAAGCGTGCTATAGAAGGTCAAGTAGTTGAATATTTGATAAGCAAAAAAAGAAATGGAAGGGCTGAGGGAAGGATACTTAAAGTTATTGAAAAATCAGCACTTGAGGATGCTAAGGACTTTTGTCCTCACAGTAAGTGCGGAGGTTGCAGCTATCAAAGTATATCCTATGATAATCAGATAAGCATAAAGGATAAACAAATCATAGAATTATTAAAGGATGCGGCTGATGAAGATTTTTTATGGGAGGGCATAATAAAAAGTCCAAGCGAGTTTAATTACAGAAATAAAATGGAGTTTTCTTTTGGAGATGAGGTAAAAGACGGTCCATTAAGTCTAGGTTTACATAAAAGAGCAAGTCATTACGATGTGGTAAATACGCCAAACTGCAATATAGTTCATGAGGACTTCAATGTAATACAGGCATTTACAAGGGAGTTTTTTGCACAGCGAGGTATAAGTTATTTTCATAAGCACAGCAGAACGGGATTTTTAAGACATCTTATTGTAAGAAGAAGTGCGGTATATGAGGAAATACTTATTAACATAGTTACTACAAGTGCCCTAAACACTAAAATAGAAGACAGGCAAGAAGTCGGTATACTTGATAAGGCGCTTACGGATCTGATAAATGACTGGTTGGATGGGCTGTTAAAATTTGAAGAAAGTAAATTAAGAGGTAAGATAGTCGGTGTTATTCATACCATAAATAACTCCTATGCGGATGCGGTCGTAAATCAGGAAAGTAAGATCTTATACGGAAGAGACTATATTTATGAGAACTTACTCGGACTTAAGTTTAAGATAAGCAGCTTTTCGTTTTTTCAAACCAACTCCAAAGGTGCGGAAGTTTTGTATAAGTCGGTCATAGACTATGTGGGAGATACCGAGGGGAAGTTTTTATATGATCTGTACAGCGGTACCGGAACGATAGCCCAGCTTTTATCAAAGTATGCAAAGAAGGTATATGCTATAGAGATAGTAGAGGAGGCGGTTAAGGCGGCTTGTGAAAATGCAAAATTAAATGCTATTGATAATTGTGTATTTATGTGCGGAGATGTCTTAAAGCTTGTGGATGAACTTGCCGGCAAGGTGGATATTATAGTCCTGGATCCTCCAAGAGACGGTATACATCCGAAGGCATTGCCTAAGATCATAGATTTTGGAGCTGAAAAAATAGTCTATGTGTCTTGCAAGCCCGGTTCTTTGGCAAGGGATCTAAGACTCTTGCAAGATGGCGGATATAGGATGAAAAAGGCGATAGGAGTTGATATGTTCCCGAATACTTCAGGGGTAGAGGTAGTGGCACTTTTGGAAAAACATTAAAAACTTATACTACAAAACAGCTAAACTGTAAGATATGCGATAGTTTAGCTGTTTTTGTTTGTTGAATAAAAACCCTCTTGGAATTAGACTATTTTCTTCAGTAGAAAATATATTTTGTAAACAAATTAGAATAGATAAGGAAATATATGTAACTCGTAAACTGTTTAATAAATGACTGATTTACAAGGATTGTTATTAAACATCAGCAAAAAAAGAATAGAGAGGGTATAATGTTTGAGAGAATATCGGAGTATATAGTAAACAAAAGAAAAGCCTTTATGGTATTTTTTATTTTGGCAGCAGTATTTTCAGTATTCAGCAGTTCATGGGTCAAGGTAAGCAATAAACTTTCGGACTACCTGCCGGAAAGTACCAAAACAAAGCAAGGACTTGATATTATGGATGAGAATTTTACCACCTTCGGTACTGCCAAGGTAATGGTAAATAACATAGACTATGAAAAGGCTTTGGAGCTTAGTACTAAGCTTAAAGAAATAGCAGGTGTTTCAAGAGTTGACTTCTATGATAAGTCAGACTCTGATTATGAAAATAAGAATATAGAGGACTATTATAAAGACTTTGCGGCACTGTATACCATAAGTTTTGAAGATGTGGAAGATTCAAAGCTTGTGCAGGAGGCTATAGTAAAGGTAAGGGAGGCGGTATCCACCTACGACAATGTTGTTTACACAACTATAGATAAAGATGATGCAAAATCCCTTAATGAAGATATGAAGGTCATAGGTGTACTTGTAGTGCTCATAATTGTGGGAGTATTGATATTTACCTCACAGACCTATGCGGAAATACTTATATTTATGCTGACCTTTGCAGTGGCAATACTGTTAAATGTAGGAACGAATTTTATATTCGGTCGCATATCCTTCGTAACCAAGGCGGTAGGAGTGGTGCTGCAATTGGCACTTGCCATAGACTATGCCATAATACTCTTTCACAGATTTATGGAAGAAAGACAAAATTTCAAGGCAAAGCACGCCTTGATTAACGCTTTGGCAAAGGCGATACCTGAGATATCTTCAAGCTCGCTTACCACTATGGCAGGTATGGTGGCACTTATGACCATGCAATTTAGAATAGGCAGGGATCTTGGGCAGGTACTGCTTAAGTCAATTATTTTCAGCATGATAAGCGTCTTTTTATTTATGCCGGCACTTATTATGATGTTTGAAAAATGGATCAAAAAGAGTATGCATAAAAGCTTTGTGCCTAATATTGAATTCCTTGGAAAAAAGATTTTAAGTGTAAGATTTATAATAACCGGAATATTTACGGTACTGGTGATAGGCGGAATAGTGCTATCAGAAAAGACGGCTTATATCTTTGATCCCAACTCTATAAAGTCGGATAAAAAGACGGAATATATAGCGGCGAAAGAGGAGATAGAAAGACATTTCGGAAGTTCCAATATTCTGGCAGTAGTAATACCCAAGGAGGATTACATAAAAGAAGCAAGACTTTTGGAGGAGATATCCAAGGTTGAGGGAGTAAAGTCCGTTACCGGACTTGCCAATATAGAGGTGGGAAATGATGGCGAATATGTGCTTACAGACAGCCTAAAACCGAGAGAGCTTGCCGAAATAGCGGATGTGGATATAGATCTGGTAAAACTTGTATACAGATTTTACGCCCTTAAAAATGAGCAGTACGGAGCATTTATCAACAGCATAGACAGTTATAAGGTTCCTATTATAAATATGGTGGACTTCCTCTATGACCAGATAGAAAACGGCGGTGTGGAGATAGATGAAGATATTACCGAAAATATAGAAGACATACATAAAAATATTACGGATGCAAGAAAGCAGCTTGAAAGCGAGAAATATTCTCGCTTTTTAGTGGTATGGGACAGGGAGCTTGAGGGCAAGGCTACATTTGCCGCTATAGATGAGGTAGAGGGTATAGCTAAAAACTATTATAACGAAGTATATGTAGTAGGAGATTCATCAAGCAACTATGAGATAAGCAAGTCCTTTGGAACTGATAACCTTCGTATAAGTATAATCACAGCCCTGCTTGTAGGAATAATACTTCTTTTTACCTTCCAAAGTGCAGCACTGCCATTTATATTGGTACTTACCATACAGGGCAGTATATGGGTCAATTTCAGTCTGCCCTACCTTGCAAATGAGCCTATGTTTTTCCTAAGTTACCTTATAGTAAGCTCCATACAGATGGGAGCGACCATAGACTATGCTATAGTGATTACCGGCAGATACATGGTACTCAGGGAAGAGTGCGAAAGCAAAAATAAGGCTATATCACGCACTCTCAACGAAGCCTTCCCTACCATAATAACCTCAGGTACGATAATGGCAGCCTCAGGTTTTGTAATAGGATTTTTAACATCCAATGCAACTATAGCTTCACTTGGAAAGACGCTGGGTATAGGAGTGCTTATTTCCATAATTTTAGTAATGTTTGTCTTACCTGTACTTTTGTACTTATTCGACTTTACTATAGATAAGACATCATTTTCAAAGAAAAACAATGAGGAGGAGAGCAGAAAAGAAGATGAAAATTAATATAAAAAAGATAACGGCTTTAGCCCTCAGTATAAATATGATATTACAGCCGCTTAGTATAGTAGCCTATGCAAACAGTAAGATAGCCTCAGGCAAAGAAGTGCCAAATGCACAGGAGGGCGTTATATATATAGACAGTGCGGCGGCACTTATAGAAATTTCAAAAAATGCCACAACGGAAGAATTTACCTTAGCCAAGAGCTATGAGCTGAGTGCGGACATAGACTTATCAAATGAGGATTTCATGCCCATACCTATATTTTCGGGAACTCTTGACGGTAAGGGTTATACGATAAAGGGCTTAAGTATAAGTGAAAAAAGCACCGATGCCGGACTTATAGGACTTATAGGAGAGCAAGGTGTTGTAAAAAACCTTAACATAGAGGGCAATATATCTCCGGTAGGAAGTAAGATCACAGTCGGAGGAGTGGTCGGAACCAATAAGGGCATAATAAATGCAGTCAACTTTTCAGGAGTATTAAAAGCCTACAAAACAGTAGGAGGAATAGCCGGAATCAATGATGATACCGGATTTATATTAAACTCTGCAAACTACGCCGATATTGACGGAACAAAGCTTGTAGGGGGAATAGCCGGAATCAATAAAGGCACAATAGTATCCTGTGAGAACAGAGGAAGGATATTTGGAAGCAAGGAGGTGGTGCTGTCAGAGGAAAAGACTGCCACACTGCCGGATATAAGTGTGGAAACGGTAACATCAGATAAGGAAAAGCCTGAGATAATGGGAGGAATAGCCGGAGTTTCCACAGGTTATATAAAGGCTTGCACGAACCTTGCAAAGGTCGGTTATGAGCATACGAGTTATAAAGTAGGGGGAATAGCCGGCGTTCAAAACGGTGTAATAGAAGACTGTAGCAATCAAGGTATAGTATACGGAAGAAGGGATGTAGGAGGAATAGCAGGTATACTTGAGCCTTATATGGAGATCGCCTATGAGAGCGATACCTTGGATAAACTTAACAGACAGCTTGAGGTACTTAATAAACTATCTGATGAATTTTCCACACAGCTTGATACTTCCGTTAATTTACTACAGGAAGACAGCGACAGCATATCCGAAAAACAAGATAAATTAAAGGAAAATTTTGATGACAGGCTTGATTACCACAAGCAGGAAGCCGATAATTTTGACGCCGGACTTGACGAAAAAAGAGAAGGCTTGGACGGGGTCAATGAAAATATAGCAAGCAATGCCTCAGATGCTGCGGATAAGGTGGGAGACTTAAGAAACAGAGCCGATTATTCGGATATTATAAAAAAAGACAACAGTAAACTGCAAAACACTATAGCTGCAATAAGAAATATTTCAACAATAACCGAAAGAATGAAGTCCTCGCTTGAAAATAAAAGAGGCAAGCTCGACAGTATAGAAAAAGACTTCTCCTATCTTAGCGGCGATATAGATGAATTATACAAGCAGTCCAAGGACTTGATTGACTATCTGGATAATGAAAAAGGTGACTTTGGAGATGATCTGTCAGAGAGCAGAAAAACAATAAACAGTGACGGCGAGGCACTGAAAGCTGAAATAGATAAGGCTAAGGAAGATTTAAGAACAAGCAGCCAAAGCATGAAGACAGATATAGATAATATAAGGTCGGAGCTTGACAATATAAGAGGGGTAATAGAAGAGGGTGAGGATAAGCTGAAAGCTAAGATAGAAGATAAGACCTTTTATTATGATATTTCAGCCAAAAGTGACAGGGATTTCGAAAAAGCCAAGCTTGTAAATTCTGTAAATAAGGCTGAAGTTATAGGGGACTTTAATGTAGCGGGTATAGTGGGAAGAATAGGTATAGACCTGAAAGAAACCGTAAATGACAATATAAATCTTTCAGACAGAATCAATAAAAGCGGAGAACTCTCACTTAATTTCAGCAACAATATTTATGCAAGAGTTATCAACAATGTTAATGAAGCTGATATAAAGGCAAAGAATGATTATGTAGCCGGAATAGTGGCAAAGGCTGATTACGGTGCTATAACCGGAAATCAAAACTATGGAAATATAAGTTCTGAAAACGGCTCCTACGCCGGAGGTATAGCAGGCTACAGTACCAATATACTGAGCGACTCCTACAGTCTTGCAAGTGTAAGTGCTCTAAATTATGTGGGAGGCATAGCCGGAAGTGCAAAGGAACTTAATAATAATACCGTAATGGCGGAGCTTGTAAGCAAAGAGGATGCTAAAAAGGGAAGTGTGGCAGGTGAGCTTATAGAAGAAGGAAGTGCCACAGCCAACAGATATGTAGACTACGGTGTGGGAGCAATCAATAACATAAGCTTTGAGAAAGAGGCAAATACCGTAAGCTATGAAGAGCTTTTGGCACAGGAGCAAACTCCCGAAAGGTTTAAGTATTTGGAAGTTAAGTATGTGGTAGGAGATGAGCTTGTAAAAAGCGTAAGGGTAAATTATAAGGGGTCTATAGATCCGGCAAAGATTCCGCAGCCGCCTAAAAAGGAGGGCTACAACACCTATTGGGAAGAAAGCGGCAAAGCACAAATAACAACAAACACCACAATACATTTGGTGGAGGCTCTTTGGAACAAGGATATAGTAAGTGTTGAAAGTGTGGGAGATAAGCCCCTGCTTTTAGCAAATTCCTACTTTTATAACGGAACATCCGTAGAAATAAAAGAGCTTGCCTTATCAGCCGAAGATAAAAACTTTTTTAAAAATACGGTAAAAAAATACGAGTATAACATAATACCGGGCAGCAACGGTTCCTACATAGAGCTTAGAATACTGAGTGAAGATAAGAATATCAATACAGTGGCGGTAAAAACAGAAGAAGGAATAAAGGTAACAGAAAGCGAGCGAATCGGCTCTTACCTAAGTTTTAAAGTCAATAAATCAAGAGGAGAGTTTTTACTGCTGAAAGATAAGGGAGTGAGTAAGGAAAGAGTAGGAATTATAATTGCAGCGGTTTTGGGCTTGGCTTTGGCTTGCTGGCTGTATATAAAAAAGAAAAAGAAGGATTAGTAACAAAAGCAATTATTATATTGAGGTGAATATAAACAAAAAATTATAGAAGAGATAGAAAACAGCCAAAGTAAGCCTGTAAACAGATAATAAGGCTTGCACTAATAAAGCTTGGAATGTTAGAATTAGATTGTAACAAAAAGTTTTAACATTTCGGAGGTGATTATGAATTTAGCTAAAAAGATGTTGGGCTGTATGTCGGTCATCATAATCAGTTCGGCGTTGATTTTTCCAAGCTTTGCAAAAGGTGTGGCAGAGTGGAAGAAAAATGACAAGGGCTGGTGGTATGAGGAGGCGGACGGTTCCTATCCTACGAGCGCATGGAAGTACATCAACAATAAGTGGTATTATTTTGATAATATCGGCTATATGGTAGAAAATCAATGGATAGGTAATTACTATCTTGGTTCAGACGGTGCCATGCTTGTCAGTACAAGGACTCCTGACGGATACTATGTTGATGCAGATGGTAAATGGATAGAAAGTAAAAAGCCTGTAAAGGCTCATTATGTAAGCGGAAATAGCAGATCCGGCGGATCGGGCAGTTCAAGCAGCGGTTCAAGTAGTTCAAGCGGATCAGGAAGCTGGGGCGGTTCAGGAAGTTCAGGAGGCTCAGGCAGTTCCGGCGGTTCAGGCAGCTCAAGTGGATCGGGAAGTTCACAAGGTAGCACAGGTACCGCTTCAAATGCCGAAATGCAGGTGGTTAATGAACTTACTGCTCAGGGATTAAGCAGCAAAGAGGCAAGGCTTTACTATCTGGTAAATGAGTACAGAGAAAGTTTGGGGCTTCCAAAGTTATCACTTTCCAGATCTTTAACTCAGGTTGCAAGAACCCATGTCGCAGACTCCAATGCGTATAGTCCTGAGAATCAAGTTGATGCAAGAGGTATACAGGGAAACTTGCATAGCTGGTCAAGTAACGGAAGCTGGACACCTGTAGTATATACTTCAGACCATTATTATGCCTCTCTTATGTGGAGTAAGCCAAGAGAACTGACCTCTTATAGCGGAAACGGATATGAGATATCTGCCGGTAGCGGAGGTTATAATTTAACTCCTGAGTATGCACTCAGTTTGTGGAAGAATTCATCAGGACATAATGCCGTTATGACAACTTCAGGAAGCTGGGCAATGTTAAAGACCATGGGAGTGTCAATAGATGGAGGATATGCACATATATGGTTCGGAAGTGATGCCGATCCGGCAGGCTACTATGATGTAACAGGTTATCAGGTCTTACATCCATAAGTTTTAGGTCTTAGGTAGCTAAGTTGTATATACTGATTTTTACAGGGCTTTTGTTTTTGTGGGTTACAATGGTTGATTTTTTATACAACTTGCAGAGCTTCCAACAAATCGGATAAGCGCTTTTTAAAGTGCTGCATAGTAAGTTATAGTAAAATAATGAGTATATGAAAAAGATAGGGGGCTGTAATGATGAGTAAATATATTTTATCCTGTTGTTCGACCACTGATATGCCGAAAGAATTCTATGAAGAAAAGGATGTAAAGTATCTGTGCTTTCACTTTACCATGGACGGTAAAAGTTATATGGACGATCTTGGAAAGTCTATGCCTATAGAAGAATTTTTCGAGAGAATGAAAAACGGAGCAATGCCTACTACCTCTCAGGTCAATGAAGACGAGTACAGAGAGTTTTTCAAACCTTATTTGGAAGAGGGCTTTGATATCTTGCATATATGTCTTTCAGGGGGAATCTCAGGTACTGTAAACTCACTGAAAATAGCTGTAGATGAGCTTAGTGAAGAGTATCCCGAAAGAAAGATTTTATTTATAGATTCCCTACTTGCTTCCATGGGATTCGGGCTTTTTGTAGATATGCTTGCAGACAAGAAAAATGCAGGCAGCGGTATAGATGAGTTGTATGATTATGCTATGACATTAAGAGCTAATGTAAATGCATACTTTTTTTCCACAGACCTTAGCAGTTATTTAAGAGGCGGACGAATAAGCAAAACAGCATTTACGGTGGGGAAAATACTTAATATCTGTCCGCTTATGTATATGGATGAAGAAGGCAGGCTCATACCTATAGAAAAGGTAAGAACCAAGAAAAAGGTTATGGAAAGAATCGTGGAGAAGATGCAGGAAAATGCTGTCGGTGGAGATAACTACAGCGGCAAATGCTTTGTATCACATTCGGCTTGCTATGAGGATGCAAGAAAAGTGGCTGATATGATAGAAGAAAGATTCCCTAAACTGGAAGAAAAGGTAAAGATTAATACTATAGGTACTGTTATAGGAGCTCATACCGGAGTAGGAACTGTAGCAGTGTTTTTCGTAGGTAATGGTAGAAAGTAGTGTAATGCATAAATGTTGTAAAACAAGTAAAAGTTTATAGTAGGGTGTAGAAAAAACACCTTGTTAACCGGTCTTACGCACAGACTTTTTAAGGATTTGTCAAATTTATACAGGCTGTGGAACTTGTTCGCTCGCCAAAAAGCGGTGTGCCAACTTAACAGCCCTCGCCTGTGAAACTTGAAACTAACTTTTTCAAAAGGTCTAAGCGTTATAAAGATCGGATAACAAGGTGTTTTCTTTATCCGGCAGCCACCGAAACCAAAGAATTCCGGTATAGATAAGCGAGAATTATTATCTGTTTTTATGCAATACTTTAGAGTAGGTGGCAAATCCACCGCTGAAAAAATGTATGAAAAATGGTATAATATTTACTGATATATAAATAAAGTTAAATTTACAGGTGTGAAAAATGGACTTGATGAGATATGTAAAAGAAAATATGGTCTTAATTCCAAAAGGGCAGGAGCTAATCAGAGACTTTGTCGACCCGATCAAGTGGATGAGTTCAGATTACAAAATGTCTATTCCTGGAACAAAAAAAGAAAAAATCGTTAAACAAGAACTGGCGATGGTTCAATCCTTTTTATTATTGAAGACTCCTGTTACTAACGAACTATATAATTATGTAACGGATATTGACTACGATATTAAGATAAAAGATTTTCCGGCAGTAAATATAAGTTGGATAGACGCAATTAAATTCTGCAACTTGCTTTCTGAAAAACTTTCGTTAGAAAAGTGCTATACATTGAATTCCGTTTCAGAAAAGATTGTAGTCGATGATTCAAAAAATGGCTTTAGACTGCCAAGAGATGCGGAGTGGCAATATGCCTGTAGAGGAAATACAAAAGGATATAGATACGGTGATATTGAAAGTATCGCTTGGTTTGAAGAAAATTCCGCCAAAAGATTACATGAAGTAGGAACAAAAAAAGAAAATAATTTCGGACTTTTTGATATGATTGGAAATATTTGGGAATGGTGCTTTGATTTGTACGATAAAGAACGATATGGAAATTATCGAATTTTCAGAGGCGGTAGCTTTGCAAGCGAAAATAGAGCCTGTGGTGCTACTTCAAGGAGAAAAAGTTTTCCTGATTTTAGAACGGATGATTTGGGATTTAGAATAGCCATAAATAAATTTTAGGATATTGATGTATTATACTTAACGGAAGGAGCGGCTTATGAAAGAATTATTGTTTGATACAGGTTTGTTTTATGTTTTTTTGTTGTTTGCACTTGGAATTGCTGTATTGACAGTTAAGGATATGTTATCGATTAGGAAGAAAAAGTCCTTACTGCTTCAGTTTTGGAAGACGATATTTTTAGTTTCTATGTACATTCTTAATATGCTGCTTTTTGATAATGTCAACTTTTCCAACGCAGTTTTAAAAGAGCTTTCAAAGGAAGAGGATCGGGCTAAAAAGGATTAAGTTTCGAGGAGATATTATAACTGGATGTTTTGGCTTTTATTATTGTTCTTAATAGTGAGATTTGGATTACTGTTAATTATAAAAGCGAGGTGATATTTTATGTCGGTAATTAAAATTGAAAACCTTACTTTCTCATATTATGGATATGTAAAACCGGTATTTGAAAATATATCATTTTCATTTGATACAAACTGGAAAACAGGGTTGATAGGGAGAAACGGAGTCGGTAAGTCAACTCTATTTAAACTACTTCTAAACCAAGAAGTCTATCAAGGAAAAATAAGTAAAAGTGTTGACTTTATTAAATTTCCGCCAAATATAATTGATACTTCAAAATTAGGTATTGAGTTATATAAAGAACTGGTATCAGACGAGGAAGAATGGAAATTATTCAGAGAACTTAATTTGCTGAGTGTAGATGATAATCTTGTTTACAGAGAGTTTGAAAAGCTGTCTAAAGGAGAACAGACAAAAATCCTTTTAGCTATTTTATTTACAAAGGAAGCCGGATTTTTACTTATTGATGAACCGACAAACCATTTAGATATGGACGGAAGAAAAATTGTAAGTGAATATCTGAAAAGTAAAAAAGGTTTTTTGCTCATATCTCATGATAGAGATTTTTTAGATGGTTGTATCAATCATGTTATTTCTATTAACAGGAATTCTATTGATGTTCAATCAGGAAATTTTACATCATGGTATGAAAACAAATTGATGAAAGATCACTTTGAAATCAGTAAAAACGAGAAATTAAGAAAAGATATTAAACGATTAAAAGAAGCTGCAAGACAAAGTCAAATTTGGTCTGATAAAATTGAAAATACTAAAAATGGTGTGAAAGTATCTGGCGTAAAACCAGACAAAGGACATATAGGTCATCAGTCAGCCAAGATGATGAAAAAATCTAAGAATTTGGAGAATAGACAAAATAAGGCAATAGAAGAAAAACAGAATTTACTAAAAGATATTGAAACAAAGGAAAGTCTATTATTGCATCCATTACATCATCACAAAAATCCTCTAATATCGGTTGGTGATTTATCATTATACTATGGAGAAAGACAGATATTAAGTAATGTGAGCTTTGAGATAAAACAAGGTGATATAGTAGCCATATATGGAGGGAATGGTAGTGGAAAATCAACCTTGATTAAAATTTTATTAGGTCTAAATCATGAGTATACAGGTGATGTAAAATTAGCAAGTAATTTAAAAATATCGTATATTCCTCAAGACACATCTAATTTAACAGGAAGCCTAAATGAGTATATTCATAAGCAAGGTGTTGATGAAACATTGTGCAAAACAATTCTTAGGAAATTAGATTTTGCAAGAGAATTATTTGAAATGGATATGAAGAACTATAGTGATGGACAAAAAAAGAAAGTTTTAATTGCTGCAAGTTTGTCAAAACCAGCTCATTTATTTGTTTGGGACGAACCGCTGAATTATATAGATGTAATATCGAGAATACAGATTGAGGAAATTATAAAAGAAGCAAAGCCTACACTAATATTTGTGGAGCATGATAAGAGGTTTGTAGAAGATATAGCTAATAAAATAATACGATTATAAACTAAATAACAACTCCAAGGCTATCGTTAAAAAGTATGTGAATATGTTCCCGATGACTGCTCACGTTGAGTGTGTGGCGTTGCTTGTACGAGCTGAGAGATTAGCGAAGTAAATGTTTAGCCCATGCAATGTACACCCAAGAAAACGAGGAAGGTGAAGAGTGATTAGCTGCGTGCTAGTGCAAAAGGAATGCCCAACATATTAATCTAATATAAGTATTAAAACGGTGTAGACAAATGCAAATTTTGGAGGTATAGATTATGGCTTCAAGTAAAGAGTATTTAGATTTCATTTTAGAACAATTATCCGAGTTGGAAGAAATAACATATATTATCGTGGAAAAATTGTTGGTGGGATTTATGATGATAGATTTTTAGTGAAGCCTGTTAAATCTGCAATAGCATATATGCCAAATGCAAAGTACGAGTTACCATATGATGGAGCAAAGGAAATGCTATTGGTAGATGATGTTGACAACAAAGAATTTTTAACCGGCTTATTCAATTCAATGTATGATGAGTTACCTGCACCAAAACCAAAGAAATAATCGAATTTGAGGAGACTTAAAATGCTTGAGATAAAAGAAACAATGATTGAGAATATCAAATGTGTTCAGCAGCTCTGGGCTGATGAGGATGTCATGAAGTTCGTCGGTTTTCCGGACGGCTTACATCAAACGGATGAAGGAATGCAAAATTGGTTTCGGTGGATTAAATCGAACAGACCGACTTTAAACCACTATTCAATTTTCGAAGACGGGAAATACTGCGGAGAAGCGTTCTATGAAATCGACGCAGAGCATCGAAGCGCCGCTCTGGACATAAAATTGTTTGGATTTGCACGGGGATGTGGAATTGCAACGGCCGGGCTCTCCC
>ERZ773049.1507-NODE-1507-length-13345-cov-23.061099_pt1 | contig 13345 bp, 6 predicted proteins | sample MGYA00580633_ERZ773049 | MGnify/ENA primary metagenome ERZ773049 (study PRJEB29015, sample SAMEA2737991) | human oral metagenome | biome: human oral; feature: human-associated habitat; material: dental | place: China | collected 2066 ... | reverse complement strand
CGGGCTTCACCCCCGATGCCGCCATCTGTGCAGGTGTGGGTCTGCACTCGAAAACGGTTGCGGAACATGCGCTCGCGCTGACCCTGAACTTTGTGCGTTTCTTGCCGACGCTGGCGCAGGCAACAGCCGAGCATCGTTGGGCTGAGGAGCTAGGTGGCGCGCAGGAACTTCATCCGAAAGACCAGGTCACAACCCTGCTTGATGCCAATGTGCTTGTGTGGGGCTTCGGGTCGATTGGCCAAGAGACCGCGCGGCTCTTCAAGGCTTTCGGCGCGAACGTAACCGGTGTTGCGCAGAGCGCGGGGGAGCGTAACGGTTTCCCGGTGATTGCGACCGAACAAATCGATGAATACCTGCCGACTACGGATATTCTCGTGATGGTGCTTCCCACCAGCGATTCGACCTTCAAAGCGCTCGATGCCCATAAGCTGCAGCTGCTGCCCAAGCGCGCCTACCTGGTTAACGTGGGGCGCGGTACCACTGTTGATGAGGATGCGCTCGTCGCCGCTCTGAACTCCGGCTCGATTGCGGGCGCTGCGCTGGACGTGACGGCAACCGAACCGCTCCCCTCCGATTCGCCCCTGTGGGATGCGAAGAATATCGTGATCACCCCGCATGCCGCCGGTGGGCGCCCCGTAAACCCGGAGGAGCTGATCGCCCACAATATTCGCGCATTCCGCACCGGTGCTGCTGCGAGTGAGTACCGTAACCGGTTCTAAGTTCACTGCCGGGAAGTACAGCCCCGTAGACTCTGCCCTACACCGATGATGCAGAGTTTACGGGGCTTCCCATATCTTAGGTTCTCCTAAATTTCAAGGGGTATGCTGCTACAGTGTCGTGGTTTTCCTCTTTTTTAAGTGGGAATCGGTGGATTTTTGAGGTGCTTTGGACCTTAAGACACGCTTTATGACGGCCAAAACCCGCAATATGCATTATTGTGTAAATTTTTCGTAACAATTTTTAACTCCGCTAATTTTGTGGGGAAAATCGTTGCTGCATCACCCAAAGAAGCCTCAGAATGCAGCGATGGCGGTGTAAAACGCAAATGTGGGTTTGGTGGATAGATAGAGGAGTATATAAGATAAAGTAACCGTAATCCTAGTGACAACAGTCACGGGGTTATTTTGACATTGGAAGTCATTACACACATGCCTACGACACCGAATATTCGAGGAGGGGAGCCGTCCCATGTTTAGGTACGTCCTCCAACGCTCGCTCACATATCTCGTCATGGTGTTCATTACTACCACGATGGGCTATTTCGCGGCGGTTATTACCCTTCAGCCTGCGTTGCTTGAGCAGGAAAAAATTCCCAAGCCGACTCCAGAACAGATTCAACGTAACTTTGCCTCTTTGGGCCTTGACCCGAGCAAAAGCGCTTGGGACCGTTATATCGAGTGGTTGACCAATGTTGTGACCAAATTCGATTGGGGCCGCAGCCCCAACGGCGCGTATGTGAACGAAGAATTCGGCCAGCGCGTCTGGGTTTCTTTCCGGCTGATGATTGCCGCAACTATTCTGACGATTGTTATTGGTGTGGCACTTGGCGTGTTTACAGCGGCCCGCCAGTACAAACTTTCTGACCGTGTGATTACAGGCTACTCCTACCTGGTGTACATTATTCCCGCGCCCGTGGCGTACTTTTTGGTGCAAACCGCTGCGATTCAGATTAACCAGTCCGCAGGGGAGACCATTTTCTACGTAACCGGTATTTCCTCTCCCGGGGTGACTGGTTTCTGGAATACTATCATTGACTTGGCGGAACACTATGCGGTGCCCACCTTCTGTATGACCGTATTAGGTTGGTCAGCCTACCAGATTGCTCAGCGCCAGTACCTTTTGGATAACGTCAATGCCGACTTTGTTCGTACTGCCCGCGCGAAGGGTCTGACCCGTAACCAGGCGATTACCCGTCATGCCCTGCGTGTGTCATTCATTCCCGTCGCGCAGTCTATCGCTTACCAGGTACCCGCGATTTTTGCCGGTGCTTTCTTCGCCGAGACAATCTTTGCTTGGCCCGGTATCGGTAAATGGTCGATTGACGCCATTAGTCAGCAGGACGTGAACGCTGCAACCGCGACGTTGGCTTACGGTTCCGTTCTCTTCGCTATCGGTGCAATTATTGCCGATATTGCCACCAGTATCGTTGACCCCCGAGTGAGGATCTCATGAGCCAGGTAACTGAAACTCAAACCATTTCGGTGGTGAAAGGCGATGACTTTAAAGTCATCAATAAGAATGTCATTATTCTGCGCCGTTTTATGCGAAACAAGCTGGCGGTGTTTGGCCTGGGGCTTTTCGTGCTGATGTTCCTGTTCGGGATGTTCGGCCAGCACTTCACCTCATACACTCCCACCCAGATCGACTATATGGCTTTGGGGGAGGACCCCAGCGCTACCCACTTTTTTGGTACTAACGCAGCTGGCAATGACCTTTATGCCCAAATGGTTGAGGGTGTTCGTGTCTCGCTCTTAATCGGTGTGGTTGTGGGTACTGTATCCATTGCTATTTCCGCAGTATACGGCTGTATTATGGCGTACTTTGGCGGCTGGATTGATAAAGTCATGCTTTTCATTTTGGAAACCATGATTATGGTTCCTTCGCTGCTAATCCTGGCGATCTCAATGAACAGTGGTATCGGTAAAGAGATCCAGAAAAATATTCCCGCGTGGATCGTACTCTCTGTTGTGCTCATTATCTTTAACTGGATGTCACCGGCTCGTCTGATTCGAGCAATGGGCCAGTCTTTGATTGGCCGCGATTACGTCAAGGGTGCCCGGTACATGGGCGTTCACCCGTTCAAAATTGTGCTGCGCCATCTGATCCCGAATATTGGTTCGCTGCTGGTGCTCGAATTTACGCGTGGCATTATGTATGCTGTGCTGTCCGAGGTTGTCTATTCCTTCATTGGTATCGGCATCCGTTACCCTAACTACTCATTGGGTTCGCTCATTTTTGAGGCATCTGCACAGATTAACACTCTGCCGCATATGTTCTGGTTCCCCGTTATTTTCTTCTTCCTCATTGTGGCCCCATTGGCGTTCATGAACGACGGTTTGCGTGATGCCTTCGACCCGACTTCTATGTCTGTTGGTTCGATTAAGAAGGATAAGAAAAACAAGAAAGCTAAGAAGATCAAAACCGTAAAACCGGCTGAGTCCGTCACCACAGCGGAACCCGATGCTTCGGAGTCTGAGACCAAGAAAGAGGAGGTAAAGAACTCATGAGCACCTCTCCTGTTCTGAGCGTCAAAGACCTCAACGTCCGTTTCAATACCGAAAATGGCGTGGTGCACGCGGTGCGCGGCGTGAATTTTGACCTGTATGCCGGTAAAACCCTCGGCATTGTGGGTGAATCCGGTTCGGGCAAGTCGGTCGCATCAATGGCGATTATGGGCCTGCACCCTACGACAGCTGATATTACCGGGTCTATTAAGTACAACGGCAACGAGTTGCTGGGTTTGAGTGATAAGGAAATGTGCGAGTACCGTGGCAAGCACATCTCCATGATTTTTCAGGACCCGCTCTCATCGCTCACCCCGGTGTATACCATTGGGCAGCAGATCGCCGAGGTCCTGAAGATCCATAATAAGGGCATGAGCAAGCAGGCGATTAAAGATCGCTCGATCGAGCTGATGCGTCTGGTGGGTATTCCTTCTCCGGCAGATCGTTTGCGTTCGTACCCGCACGAGTTTTCGGGCGGTATGCGCCAGCGCATTATGATTGCAATGGCTATTGCGAATGACCCGCGTGTTCTGATTGCTGATGAGCCCACTACTGCGCTGGATGTGACCATTCAGGCGCAGGTGCTTGAGGTGATGGATAAGGCGCAGGATGAAACGGGCGCGGCAACTATTATGATTACCCACGACCTGGGTGTCGTTGCCGGTATGGCGGACGATATTCTGGTGATGTACGCGGGTAAACCGGTGGAAATCGCGAAGGCCGAGGATCTGTATAAGTACCCCAGTCACCCGTACACCATTGGTCTGCTGGGTGCGGTTCCGCGCGTGGACCGTTCGCAGAAGATGTCGCTGGTGCCGATTGAGGGCACGCCGCCGAACCTGATTAACCCGGTGGAGCATTGTTCGTTCCGTGAACGCTGCCCTGTGGCTAAGAGCGGTGGCCAGTGCTGTAAGGATGAGGCTGGTGAGCCCGAGCTGATGCCGCTCGACGGCGCGGGTGAGGGGCACCTGTCATCGTGCAGCATATCGCAGGAGCTGATCAGTAAGACGGCTGATGAGCTGTACTCGATCCCTGAAACCCCTGTGTCGAAGTTTGACGGTATTCCGCGTGAAGAGCGTGCTCCGGTGCTTGAGGTGCGCAACGTGAAGAAGCACTTCCCGCTCATGAAGGGCTCACTTATTAAGAAACGTGTGGGCACCGTAAAAGCGGTTAACGGCGTTACCTTCGATATCCGTGAAGGCGAGTGCTTCTCTATTGTGGGTGAGTCGGGGTGCGGTAAGACTACCACCCTGCTGGAAATTATGGAGTTCAGCAAGAACACCGATGGCGAGATCCTGATTAACGGCACCTCCACGAAGGACAGTAAGTCAGCTAGTGAGATCCTGAAGCTGCGTAAGAACCAGCAGATGGTGTTCCAAGACCCCACCGGTGCGCTGGATCCGCGTTTTACGGTGTACGAGGTGCTGGCTGAGCCCCTTGAAAACCAGGGGATGAAACGTGCGGATATTAAGAAGCGCGTGATTGAGCTGATGCGGATTGTGGGCCTGCAACCGGACCATGTGAACCGCTTCCCGAACCAGTTCTCCGGCGGTCAGCGTCAGCGTATCGGTATTGCCCGTGCGCTGGCGGTGAACCCCAAACTGGTGGTATTGGACGAGCCTGTTTCGGCGCTGGACGTCTCAGTGCAGGCGGGTGTTATTAACCTGCTGGAGAAGCTCCGTGCCGAGCTGGGGCTCAGCTACCTGATGGTGGCCCACGACCTTGCAGTGATCCGCCACGCCTCTGACCGTGTTGCGGTCATGTACCTGGGGCGCATTGTTGAGATTGGTAGTGTGGACGAGGTGTTTGATAACCCGGTTCACCCGTATACCAAGGCTTTGCTGTCGGCTATCCCTGTGCCAGACCCAGAAGTTGAGGCGAAGCGTGAGCGCACCATGCTGGAAGGCGATTTGCCGACTCCGGTGAACGCGCCGGTGGGCTGCGGATTCTCTAGCCGTTGCCCTGTCTTCAAGCTGTTGCCTGAGGATAAGCAGAAGGTGTGCCTTGAGAAGCTGCCTGAGCTTGAGCCTGTTGAAGGTCAGGACCACGCATATGCTTGCTACTTCCCCGAGGGCGTTTCTCAGGTATCCCCTGAGGACGTTGCTCAGGCGGCGTAGCTTTAGAGTCGGCTTTGTCGTAAGCCGCATGTGAGCCGAGGGGCGGCCACCATCTGGTGGCCGCCCCTCGGTGCGTTTTCAGTCTGAGAAGGGAGGAGACGCACAGAAATGATGGTGCTGTGACGATGATTGAGCGTTCCTTAGGCCCGCTGAGAGCACCACAAAGCAGCAATAATTACATCATAAATGCTGATAAAACAGGATTCTTGTGAATATATATACGTGATGAATATTTTTTATCTACTAAAATGCAGTCCTTGTTCCCTCAGGGCAAAATTGTGGTGTAAGATACTAGACTAAGACCAGGTACTGTAGTTCAGCACACAGAACGTGCATCTGGTTGATTCATCAGGCACTCGATGGTACGAGTGCATTAGTGAAAGTTGGGCGATAGCTATGGAGAAGCAGTATATCTTCAACCGCCGCACCCTGTTGAGCGGTGCTGTAGCAGTCACTACTATTGGCTTGCTGGCAGCCTGCGGTGGAGGTTCAAAGAAAGAAGATAAGGTTAAAGCACCCGGTAAGGGAGCTAAGCCTGAGGAACTGTATAACATCAATTCGCATCCGGTGTCCGACTTGAAACAGGGCGGAGAGCTCCGTATTCCGGTGACCGCTATTGGGCCAGATTTCAATATATGGAGTCAAGGCGGTAGCAGCTACTCTACCGCCAGGGTACTTAGCACCATGCGTACGGCTCGCCTTTATAAGGTCGCTGCTGATGGTGCGTATACACTTGATAAGGACTATTGTGAGAAGTTCGAGGTTGGCAAGAAAGGCAACAAAGTAGCTGTTGCTATTAAGATGAACCCAAAGGCCAAATTTAATGATGGTACCCCCATCGATATTAAGGCCTTGCGTGCCACCTGGAAGATCCACCAGGAACCCGGTGGTAAATACAATATCGTAACTGCGGGGCCTTACCCTCACATTGAAAGCATTGAGCCTGAGGGCAAGGATGGTGTCATTCAGGTTGTCTTCAAGAATCCCTACTACCCGATTGAAGATCTTTTTGCTTACATCGCACACCCTGCGTTAGAAGATCCGGAGGTCTTTAATAAAGGATTTGTTGATAAGCCACGCCCAGAGTACAGCTCGGGCCCGTTCACTGTAAAAGAAGATGGATGGAATTCCTCATCTAAAACTTTCACTGTGGTAGCAAACGAGAAATGGTGGGGTGAGAAGCCCCTTCTAGACCGTATTATTTTCCGTGCGCTTGAGGCAGGCGCTTCTCGCGCGGCATTTAAGAACGGTGAAATCGATGCCGTTGTTGCCTCTACTCCTACCGCATATGCTGAACTTAAGGATACTAATGGGGCGCAGATTCGTCGCGGACAGCGTTTGTTCTCTGGTGGTCTGAATCTGAATCCAAACCATATTAAGGATGCGAAGGTCCGTAAAGCAATTTTCGTTGGCACTGACCGGCAGGCTCTGGCAAATGTTAACTTCCAGGGGCTTCCTTACGAAGAAGATGTTCCCGGTTCAATGGTTCTTATGCCGTTCTCTCCGTTGTATGAGGATAACTTCCCGAAACCTGAAGGCGGCGATCGTAAGGCTGCTGCCCAGAAGATCCTGGAGGAGGCTGGGTACACCAAAGGATCTGACGGTTTCTACGAAAAGGACGGTAAGAAGCTTGAGTACCGTGTAACTGTTTTCAGTGATGACCCCACCAGTAAAAATGTTGGGCAGAACTTCGTCGAAATCATGAAGGATATCGGACTGCACATTGAGCTGAACCCTGAGGCTGGTCTCAACTTCAACAAGGTGATTAGCAACAAGGAGTATGATATTACGTTCTCGGGCTATAGTGTGGGCGCAGAACCTACGACGGGAACCCAACAGTTCTACTATTCGAAGGATAACAATGGTGTAGGTACCCCCGAGATTGATAAGCTGATCGAAAAAATTCTAGTTGAGCCTGACCCTCAGAAGCGTGCCCAAAAGTGTAATGAGGTTGAGAAGAAGCATATGAGTGAAGTGTGTACTCTGGGTACTGTGTATAACGGACCTCTGTACACAATGTGTAAGGAGAAGCTGGCAAACTACGGCACTTTCCTTTATGACGAAAGCAACATCGACTGGGCAAAGGTTGGCTGGCTGAAGTAAACATCTAATAGCCCTATCTTATAGAGGGTGTGGTTTCCCGTTTTCTGGGAATATCACACCCTCTTGTGGTGTCTTGAACGTGTACTTTCTGCAGAAGTGCGTGCGGGAAGAAGGCGGTTCTTCGGTTGCCCGGAGGGCAGAAAAGCCAAAATATGCATACAATGAATATTGTAAATAAAGGAATATTACGTATAAATATTCATATATACTGTTAAATATCCCACAAAATCTGCTTTTTCTGCCACAACCATAAAATGCGGGTGTAAGGTACTGAGATATGACCTGAACTTATAGCTTAACTTTGGATAAGTCCAAACCCGTAAAGCATATAAGCCGGGTGACGCACCGGAGCACTTGGTGCAGCAAATGAACTTGTAGACGTGAGGCAATAGCTATGCAGAAGCAGTACATCTTCAACCGCCGCACCTTGCTGGGCGCTGCAGCCGCAACGACTACCGTGGGCCTGTTAGCTGCCTGCGGCGGCTCGAAGAAAGAGGATAAGGTTAAAGCGCCCGGTAAAGACGCTAAGTCTGAGGAACTGTACAATATCAATTCGCATCCGGTGTCTGACTTGAAGCAGGGCGGTGAGGTGCGTATCCCCCTGGGATCCCTTGGGCCGGATTTCAATACCTATTCAACAAGCGGAGATTCCTACGACACGCAGATTGTGATGAGCTCAATCCGTGCAGCGGGACTGTGGAATATTACGCACCTAGGAAAATACGAGCTGAATAAGGATTTTGCCCTCTCCTTCAAACCTGTAGAAGAGGGTGGTAAAGACGTCGTTTACATTGAGCTGAATCCCAAGGCAAAGTTCAACGATGGCACCCCTATCGATTACAAAGCGTTGCAGTCCACCTGGAAGATACGCAAGAGTTCCGACGGTGACTACAATATCATCAGCTCAGGTATCTATGAGTATATTGAGAGCGTCGAAAACAACGGGGGTAACTTTAAGGTAAAGGTCACTATGGCCAAACCATACTACCCGTTAAACGAGATGTTCGATGCGATTTTCCACCCCGGCATGGAAGACCCGAAAGTTTTCAATGACGGGTTTGTGAATAACCCGCACCCTGAATTTGGGTGTGGTCCGTTTAAGCTGGCTGATAAAGGCTGGAACTCTACCGAGAACACCTTCACTATGGTGCCGAATGAGAAATGGTGGGGCGAGAAGCCCGTGCTTGACCGGGTGATCTTCCGGGGCTTGGAGGAAAGCGCGAAGGTTGCTGCCTTTAAGAACGGGGAAGTAGACGCGGTTGAGTCACGCACCTCCACATCGTATGCCGAACTGAAAAATACTGCGAATGCTGAGTTGCGCAAAGGTCAGCTGCTGTATGCGGGTGGTCTGAATTTGAACCCCAAGCGGATTGAAGATGCAAAAGTGCGGAAAGCAATTTTCCTGGGTATTGATCGGAAGGCTCTTAGTAATATTGCCTTTCAGAATTTGCCGTACGAGGAAGACCCATCCGGCTCAATGTTGCACCTACCGTTCGAGGAGTATTACGAAGATAATTTCCCGAAGGCAGATGGGGATGCAAAATCTGCTGCCCAAAAGCTCTTAGAAGAAGCCGGATACACGAAGGACGGCGAGTACTACGCTAAGGGCGGTAAGCAACTGCGGTATAAAATCACAGTGTTTGGCGATGACCCCAGTAAGAGCAGCATGGCGCGTAGTTTCGCTCAGACGATGAAGGAGATTGGCATTAACTTTGAGGTCGAAACTCGCGGTTCTGCGGAGTATTCGAAAGTTACCGGCTCTAAAGAGTACGACATTATAGTGTCGGGCTTTAGCCTCAGCGGTGCGGATGGCACTGCTGCCACCAAGCAGTTCTACTACTCTAAAGAGAACGACGGTGTGGGCAATGCCGAGATCGACGCAATGATCGAAAAGATGGCGGTCATTAAAGACGACGCGGAGCGGAACAAGATGTGCAACCAGATTGAGAAGAAGCACATGGCTGAGGTCTCGACTCTCGTCACGGTATTTAACGGCCCCGACCCGATGATGTGCAAGAAAGAACTGGCGAACTACGGACCGACTCTTTTCAAGCCCATTGAATGGGAAAAAGTGGGTTGGCTTAAATAAATAAGTCGCGTATTGCGACCCTTGTAGGGGCGGGCTCTTCATCCATAGAAGCAGCCCACCCCTATAAGTTTGACCCTAGCAGCCACTGAGACATGGCCCGTCGGCTGGGAGGTGGTTTTATACCAAAATCATTGGTGTGCGTCGCTCTTGTCGGTCTCCGGTAGGGAAGGGATCTCACAATGCTGTGTGAACAAGCGGTGTGCAAGCCGCAAAGTATATTGATATGCCCTTTACTTTAAACTTAAAGTGAACATCAAGAATAAAGTTCCTTAAATGAATCAAAACACAGTAAAACGCATTTTATGCCCTTAAAATATGCATGGTTGTGTGAATAAATCGGCAGCCTGAGTGCGCCACAGGTCACTTTACGGCTAAAATTGCCGCTATAATTAACTCCAAGAACTCTACTTCTTTGGGGCACCCCGCCCCACATCAGGCTATCTGTGTCCTCAATGATGACAGGCTGAATGTAGCTAGCAGATGCCTTGCCCTACTTCGAACGCTAGGAGATTCGATGACGAACATGTCAATCAATCGGCGCACCCTGCTCACTGGCGCGGTTGCACTGGGGACCGTCGGTTTGCTTGCCGCATGCGGTGGTAATAAAAAGAACGAGACTAACTCTGCGCTTGGTGCTGGGGACGATATCTCAAAGGCCGTATCGTTTAACCCCAAAGACCGTTCGGAACTCAAAGAAGGCGGCGAGCTGCGTCTTGCTTTCGACGAAATTCCTGAAAACTTTAACCCCTTCAACACCAACGGCTATACTTCAGGCGCCATCGTTATCCAGGCCGCTATGAACTCAGCGTACGCTGGCGGGTACAAGTATGACTATACGGGTAAGCCCAGCTTAAACACTGATTACATTACAGAGTACAAGGCTGAAACTAAGAACGGCGTTCAGACTGTTACCTTCAAGATCAATCCCAAGGCAAAGTTCAACGATGGCACCCCCATTGACATTGAATCGGTACGTGCAGCCCACAAGATCTTTACAGCGCCTGCTGGCGAATACCAGGTAACCGACGCTCCCATGTGGAAGCAGGTAAAGAGCGTTGAAGAGAACGGTGACAAGTTCTCGGTCAAGGTCACTATGGAGAAGCCCTACTATCCTATTGACGGGGGATTCGTTATTTCCACCTTTATTCACCCGGCGCTGGTGGATAAGAAGCTCTTTAATGACGGGCTCATTAACAAGCCTCTCGATAAGTACTGGGCAGGGCCTTTTAAGGTTGAAAACTGGGATACTTCTCAGAAGTCCTTGATCCTGACCCGGAACGATAAGTGGTGGGGGCAGAAGCCTCTGCTGGAGAAAATCTCTATTCGTTCTCTGGGTGAGGCAGCCTCTTTGGCAGCATTCAAGAACAGCGAAATTGACGTAATCTCCGCCAGCTCCCATAATGTCTATGCCGATGTATCAAAGATGTCAAATATTGATATCCGTAAGGGTACTGCGCTGGGTGTTTCAGACTATGAACTTAACCCGGATAAGATTCCGCTGCCCGTCCGCAAAGCAATTGTGGCGGGTATCAACCGTGAGCAGATTCAGAAGATCCGATTCGAAAAGATCGGGTGGAACGAGAAAGCCCCCGGGTCTATGTGTTTCCTGCCCCTGCAGGAAGGCTACAAGGACAGCTACCCCACGGAGATCGGCGAGGACACGGCAAAGAAAATCCTGGAGGACGCTGGCTATAAGAAGGACGGCGATTTCTACGCTAAGGACGGCAAGAAAGCGTCGTACGAGCTGTTCACCTTTGGGGATGACCAAGATGTCAAGACGACCTCACAGTTCTTCTCGGATCAGATGAAGAAGATCGGTATTGAGCTGAAGATAGTGAATCGTGCCAATTCTGAGCTGACGAAGGTCTCAACCGAAAGGTCCTACGGTATTAAGTCTGCCGGGTACGGCATCACCACCAACCCGGTAGATTCCGCGTACTATTTCTACCGGTCCGAGATTAATAATGGGCACGGTAAAGAGCTCGATTCCCTCGCCGATAAGATGATGGCTACGGAAGATTATAAGAAACAGCTTGAAATAGCAACCGAGCTGGAGAAGCGTCACCTCGCTGAGGTCGCTATCTACATCCCTGTCTCTAACGGCCCCAACTACCAGGCGTGCAAGAAGGGGTTGGCAAACTACGGGCCTCGCCTGTTTGCTACATCTGCATATGACCCGGATGTATGGATTAACGCTGGTTGGGAGAAGTAATCCTAGGCTAAGCACCTAAAACCAGCTAAGCGGGGTTCCATCATGTACACATGGTGGAACCCCGCTTTATTATGGGCTCTAAGGAGAGCACTAGCGACCTTCTGGGATTTCTTGGGCAATGGCCTCCACCCACAGATAACGCCTTGCAAACCATCCCAAGAGGTGCAAGAATCTCCGTATTCTCCGCTGTGCGGGGCAGAACCCCGTAGACGCAAAGGTAAGCCTGCGGCTACTGACCGTCTGAGTGCTCCATACAGTCTAGTAAACAGAAAAAGCCCCGTGTCCTCCCCAACAATAGGGGAGAACGCGGGGCTTTTATCGGGTCCGTAAGGCTACTTCGTAGTCACCCGAATAACTGTGGACTCAAGCGTTGCTGCGCCAGGCAAGCCCTCAACATCGGCGAACTTATTCGTATTCGTGATCAGTACCGGGGTGATGAGCGGATAGCCCGCCTCTTTAATGACGGCCGGGTCAAAGGTCAGCAGCTCTTGGCCCGCTTTCACGGAATCGCCCTTAGCAACTTTCACCTCAAAGCCTTTACCGTCAAGCTGCACGGTATCCAAGCCCACATGAACGAGCATCTCAACACCGTTCTCGAACTTCAGACCCACCGCGTGACCCGACGGCAGGGTGGCGCTCACCTTTGCATCAGCCGGAGCCACCACGGCGGTACCGGTCGGCTCAATGGCCACACCCTTACCCAGCTTACCTGAGGCAAATACCGGGTCAGGCACCTCTTCCAGCGCTACAGCCTTACCCTCCAGGGGGGTAGTCAGCTCATATACAGTGCCGGACTCAACCGCAGGCTTTGCCGGGGCTGCCTTTGCGGCAGCTGCTGCGGTGTCAGCCTTTTTCGCGGTGTCTGACTCATCGGCACCAGCAGCCTTAGGCTCACCCTCAGACCCGGTCTCGGCAGCGGCCTGCCCGTCTTTCTTTGAGCGCGACTCATAGCCAAACAGCAGCACGCCGGTCATTGCACCAAAGAAAGCAATTGCCAAGCCCAGAGCATACAGGGCGGAAGGCTGCATCGCGGGGATCGACAGGAGCGAGGTGAAAGCGAAAGCGTGCGACTTGACTCCCAGCAGTGAGATGGTGGCACCGCCGACCACAGCCGGTACCAGAATGAGGGGAATAACCCGCTTGTAGCGCAGAACCACACCGTAGAGGGAAGGCTCGGAAATACCACCAAGCAGACCGGACATAGAAGCACCCACTGCAGTCTGGCGAAGCTCCTTATTCCGTGAAGCCCTAATCGCAACACCGGTTACCGCGCCGAAGACGGCGAAGTTGTAAGCACCCATGGGGGACTGGATGAAGTCAGTACCCAGGGTCTGCAGGTTATTAATCATCACGGCGTTCAGCGGCCAGTGCAGACCCAGCGGAACCATGAACAGGTACAGGCCCGCGATCAGCGCACCCACAGCCCCCGGAGCTACATCGTTAACATTCTTCAAGAAGTCAGAGATACCCATAGCCACGCCAATACCGATGGGGCCCACCACGAAGGCAGTTACGGGTACCAAAATAATAACGGACAGCATGGGAACGAAGACCATCTGCAGCATATTCGGAATGATCTTCTTCAGCAGGCGCTCCAGAG
>ERZ773049.1506-NODE-1506-length-13350-cov-7.657240_pt1 | contig 13350 bp, 10 predicted proteins | sample MGYA00580633_ERZ773049 | MGnify/ENA primary metagenome ERZ773049 (study PRJEB29015, sample SAMEA2737991) | human oral metagenome | biome: human oral; feature: human-associated habitat; material: dental | place: China | collected 2066 ... | reverse complement strand
CATCGTCTGCGGGAGCCGCATCATCCTGCTCGAAGATGCCGATGATCCCCGCCATCTTGCGATATGCCTCGGCCGCCGTGCGGAAATGTGCCGCATCAAACACTGCGCCGCGTTCAACCTCCTGATGATAGCGATTGATCTCCTTCGCGAGCCCGAACATCTGGCTGATCGCCAGTGCCGTGTTGAAATCGTCGTCCATCGCTACATCAAAGTCGCGCAAAAATACCTCCGCCTGCGCGGCAAGATCCGCCGCAGTGTCCGCCGTCCCCTCACGTTTCAGGAGTTCGTCGATCACCTCATTCGCGCCTTTCAGACGCGCGAGAGCTGTCTGCGCCTCCTGCAGACGCTCGTCGCTGAAATCGAGCGGGCTGCGATAGTGGGTCTGGAGGATGAAGAAGCGAATCACCTCGCCCGGATATTCCTTCAGAATGTCCTTGACTGTGAAGAAATTATTCTTTGACTTCGACATTTTCTCATTGTCGATGGTGATAAAGCCATTGTGCAGCCAATAGCGTGCAAATTTCACGTCAGCGTCGATGCACGGATCTGCCTGTGCGATCTCATTCTCGTGATGGGGGAAGATCAGATCGCTGCCGCCGCCGTGGAAGTCAAACGCCTCACCGAGATACTTCACGGACATTGCCGAGCACTCGATGTGCCAGCCCGGGCGTCCTTTCCCCCATGGGCTGTCCCACGAGGGCTCGCCCGGCTTTGCCGCCTTCCATAGAGCAAAGTCCATCGGATGATGCTTCGTCGCGTTGACCTCAACGCGCGCGCCTGCCTCCATGTCGTCAAGACTGCGTCCGCTGAGGCATCCGTACGGAGCAAATGCCTCGACGCTGTAGTAGACATCGCCCGTCTCTGTAACATAGGCATAGCCGCGCTCAATCAGCGTCTCGATCATGCGGATGATATCGTCCATCGTCTCAGAGACACGCGGGAATACATCGGCACGACGCACATTCAGCGCATCCATCGCTGTGAAGTAGGCAGCGATATAGCGGTCAGAGATCTCCTTCCACGTCACGTCCTCACGGTTCGCCGCATTGATGATCTTATCGTCCACATCGGTGAAGTTCTGGATGTAGCGAACGCGATAGCCCTTATGTGCGAGATAGCGCCGAATGACATCCCATGTCACAAAAGGACGTGCATTTCCTATGTGCGGGTCATTATAGGGCGTTACCCCGCAGCAGTAAATACTGACCTCGCCCTCACGCAGCGGATGAAATTCTTCCTTTTTACGTGTCATTGTATTGTAAACAGTAATCATCGTATCTCCTTATTCGCATTTTCAAGGGCATCCAACCGCTCCTTCAGTGCGGCGATCTCCTGACGCATCTGTTCGATCATCTCGGCCTCCGGATCCGGCAGCATATCATGATCGAGATCAACATCCAGTTCACTCGCGATCTCCTCAGCACTCTCCTCACACTCCATGGAGTAAGCGCGTGCCTTCAGCAGCTCTGCCTCTGTACGGACACGCTGCCCCTTCATCACGACAATACGCCCGGGGATGCCGACCACGGTGGCATGCGCGGGAACAGGGCGCAGGACAACGGATCCCGCGCCGATCTTCGCGTGATCGCCCACCGTAAAGGAGCCGAGCACCTTTGCCCCCGATGCCACGACGACGTTATTGCCGAGCGTCGGATGACGCTTTCCCTTTTCTTTGCCCGTTCCGCCGAGGGTCACACCCTGATAGAGGGTAACATTCCGCCCGATCTCTGCCGTCTCACCAATGACGATGCCCGTTCCATGATCGATGAAAAGCCCTTCTCCGATGGTCGCTCCCGGATGGATCTCAATCCCCGTCAGGAAGCGCCCAAAGTTCGAGATCAGGCGCGGGATCAGCACCCAGCCGCGCACAAAAAGTGCGTGGGCCATACGGTGCAGCCAGATGGCATGCAGCCCGCCGTAGCAGAGCACCACCTCGGCCACGCTCTGCGCCGCAGGGTCGCGCTCAAAAACGACACGAATATCGCGCCTGATCTGTGCAAACATGACAGATTCCTCTCTTCGGTGAACAATATAGGATGCACTGATAAATTCAGTAATTTATCAGTGCGCTTTTATTTTATCAAAAAAGACAGGGCCGTGCAACCACAAGAAAACACCCGCGGGGAGAATCTCCGCGAGTGTTTTTCCACGCATCAGCACCATCAATATGATCAGATGCCCTCCTCATTCCGTTCATGATGCGGCTGTCCATTGACAATCTGCATCGCACGCAGCGTCTCAGCGAGTATCTCCACCTCACATTGAGGCTCCATTCCCTCAACACGCTTCAGAACATTGCCCTTATGTGTTGATACATAGCACGGCGGCAGATTATTCAGTGCAATCATCATCATATCCGTACGACAGCGGTCACACATGCAGACGTCCGGATACTGCGCTGCGAGCCGCGTCAGCATATCCCCGACAACATCCTCCATATAGTTCTTAAATGGCAGGTGGTTCATCGCATCGCCCTCCCCGAAGGCCATCATCCAAGACGAACAGTATAGATCGTTCCCTTGTAATTCTTTGCAGCGAGTGTATGCTCCGAGGCTACCGTATATTCAATGGTATTCGGCGACTTCTTGCGAATGTATACACCGACCTCATCACCATCATTCACATCATCGTCGTCAATCATGCAGCGCACCATGCGTACCTCCGCAGCCTTCATATGCCCTTTAAGTGCACGCGGTTCCTGCGTATAGTAGAGCTCAAATTCGTCTTCATCCGCATAGGTAAAATACGTCCATGTGCCGTAGTCGACGCGTGCATCGATATCCACATGGAAACAGCCATGTTCGTTCAGGCTGCCGAGGAAATAGGGGAACAGCAGTTCATCGTGCTCATCGACGTTCTTATTGATAATCTTGACGTCCTTCCCGCCCTTCCGGCAGCGAAGGAGTCCGAACGCCACGCCCGTTTTTCCCGTACGCAGACGATCAAAACCATCCAGCATTCTTTTGCCGCTGTCTTTCTCTTCGTCTTCCATTCCGAGCGGAAGATAGAGAAGGAATGGCGCATCTTTGCTCTGTGCCAATGTACTCTTGGACACGTCCTGCTTCTTCCCATCCTGTTTCTCATGCGATGCAGGCTTTGACATCTGCTGGAGGGAACTGATCTGACGGGCAATGTACTCATCGAACAGCTTGCGCACCATCGGTGCCTTGCAGGAATTTCCGGCGAGGAAAATGTGTACCTGATGCACATCACGCCCCTTAAATGCCGCAGCCATCGCCTGGAAGAAGTTATCTACGCCGCGGCGAATGCGGTTCTCTAGTGTCCGCTCCAGTTTCTTTACATCAATATGCAGACGGACGTCTGCACGATTGCCCGCATTGCCTGTCTTCTCCGAGGAAAATAGTGTGAGCTCCGTATCGAACGCATCTCCTGCTGCAAACTCCTCATAGCCCGCTCCGCGCTCCCAGAAGGGACGCAGCCGTTCTGCCAGAATCTTGTTGTTGAGATGTGATGCCGCATCTCGGGTCTCGCGCACGAGTGCCTCCGCCCCTGCAAAGGTTTCGCTCTCCGGAGGAAGTGCAAACGTGATCTTGTGCTGACGCATCTCGGGCAAATTGTCCTTGAACACCTCATAGGCGAGCAGTTCGAGGATATTCTCACCGCCGAGATACATATCACTGCCAAAGCCAAACTGCTCAATAATGAATTTACGCCGTCCGTTCTCCGGCACAGACTCCACACCAAAGTCAAAATCCGTTGTGCCGCCGCCAAAGTCGAATACACCGTAGGCGACCTCCTCACCCACGCGCTTTGGCTCGAGCCCATACGCCTCAAGGGCACTGATCGCGTATGCGGCAGGTTCATTTGCCCCATCGTACACGCGGAAACGGCGCATCATCTCCGGATCATCGAGAAGAGCCTTCGGCAATGTCTTTCTGAGACCGCGCTCAAAACTCAAGCGAATGTGCTCGCGCACACTTTTTTCGTACCCAACGGGAAAGGAGAGAATGTAATCGAGATAGATATTGCGGTGCATATTGTTGATATAAAGACCAAGATAGTACGCGTAAATCTCGATGGGATCGAAGCCGCCTGCATCGAGCGGCTGTGTCTCCGCGTAGGGTTTGACCTCTTGGATATAGCCGTGCCGATCCTTCAGAATCGGCGAATTCGCCGTATCGCGCGTCCAGCGTTTCAGCTCGCTGAACACAGAGTAATAAACAGCAATTCCCTCCGTTGACTGACGCTCAAAGATCGCATCCGCGGCCTGATGGGATGCTGTCACCTGCGACCACTCCGTATAGGGGCGTCCCTCACGGGCGCGATAAAGCTGTTTGAACTTTTCGATATCGATCAGCTCGATCGCCGTTGGATTCTCGTAATCCTGAATCGTCGGCGCATTGGAGTAGTCGCCTTTGCCAATACGCAGGAGGCGCGCCTCGCGGTCACGGCAGACGACGACCGTACTGCGCGTACCGAAGTCGATCGCACAGGTTCCGTTCATGATAACATCCATCTGCGGCGGACGTGCTACGAGAAAATCCGTCGGCGGCAGGCGCAGACATACACTATCCTCACGTCCCTCGTCCGTCAATTCCTCATAGAGATCCCAATGTCCAAGGCTCATATCTGTCAGTATGCGCTCCGCGTAAGGCTGGATATTTGCACGGACATAGTCAGTATAGAGAAGGGATTTCTTAAATGGTTCAATGGGAAAATCAAGCGCCACCGACCCCGTATTGATTGCCGTCTCAATAACACTCTGAATATCGAAGGTAATTCCAAAGATCGTCTCCTTGAAACGCCCTGCCACAACATCTTCAGCAAACCGTTCATGATCAAAGATGAGCTGGTCTTCCTCAATGCGGATATAGGCACGGATCTTCGGATATTCCGCCACTAAACGGCGCAGACGCTCTTCCTGCTCATGCGAGACGTCCTCCGCGTTAAACTCGTCTGAAATCCATTTCAGGAAACTGTGTGCGCCGCTCGTTTCCATCCCAAGCGAAAACATGTACTTCTTGTTGACAATCGACGCTGTCTCATCTTTGAGTTCAGCGATATCATTGCCAATCTGTCTGCCAAAACGAAGCGAACTCTCATAAAAGAACTGTCGGAAGGTGTCCTTTTTTAAATGTAAACTGCGCATGAGCACCGGACGCACCGTCGCCTGCACCTCTTTTCGCGCCATTGATTCATCTCCTAACGAAAAAGCAAAAATCTTCTTCTTGTAAATATTCTTCGTATTTCAGAAAAATCCTTTTCTGTGGTGTATGAAAAAAGCCCCGCACATCCTGCAGGGCAATTCATTCATCATGGTGCGCTCGGCGGGAGTCGAACCCACGCTTTCAGCTCCGGAGGCTAACGTCCTATCCACTGGACTACGAGCGCACAATACATAGCGCATTATAGCGCAAAAGGATCTATTTGTCGATATTTTTTTCGCCGGCCTCGGCATTATCGTCCGTATCATCGGCATGGTGTGCCGACGAAATCGGTGCAAAGTAGTCGCGAACCGCTGAAATGTCATCCTCTACAAAGAGCGCCACAGGAGACTCGCGCAGCATAACAAGTTCCAAGAGGCGTCCCTGCGCAGCAGGATTCTTCTCCTTCATTCCGGTAGGATCAGCAGCTGCACGGGTCAGTGTTATTGCCTTTTGCTGCGCCGCGGCATAGTCGTCCGTTCTGCTGAGAATAACAGCCAGATGGTCATAGACGCCATCGGAAAGTTCGATCGGCGGTGCATTTTGCTCAATACGGCCGCGCAGATTCTGCATTTCTTTCTCGAGTGCTGAAAGACGCTCATAGGTTACCGAAAGGCGGGTATTCCCTTCCTTGGCATCGGCTATAATCTGATGATAGCGCGTCCAATTACGGTCAAGTTCCGCAATTTGCTTCTGATATGTCCCCCACCATGGCATGAAGTAATCCTGATCGCGTGCAATCGCTGTACGCTGCTCCTGAGTCAAGGGAGGAGGTGCATGATCGGCGCTCTGCATCTGAACAATGATGCCGCCGGCTGCCGCAAGAAGCACCACAAAAACAAAGAAAATGCGATGCGGCAGATAACGAAACAACAGAATAAGTAAAAGAAGGACGAGAACAATAAGGGCATAAATCAACATTATTTACGATCTCCCACACCTTCATCTGCACGACGACGAAGGGCAGCACGGTCCATAATATGAATGCAGCCGCGTGAAGCGCGTACCATTCCTTCTTGTGAAAACTCGCCAATGAGACGGCTGACGACCTCGCGTGCCGTGCCTAGTGCCTGCGCCGTTTGCTCATGGGTCAGACGAATCTCACTGCCTGCTGTGCGTTCTGATTCCGCAAGAAGAAACTTCGCCAGGCGTTGGTCGGCGGGTGTAAAGAGCATTTGCTGAAAGCGCCATAACATCTCTGAGAGACGGTGGACGGCACTTTCATACGCCAACAGACGTACATGAATATTTGCATCAATAATTCTATGACAGATCCCCGTCTCTGAGCAGAACAGTTCTGTATTTTCTGCCGCCTCGATCGCAGCTTCACAGGAGACACTGCCAAGGAATGCGGCGCTCGAAAGGAGGGCGACCTCGCCGGCACGCATGAAGCAGAGGTTCACCTCACGCCCCTCATCGGTGACGACATAGACGCGCAGCGTGCCGGATACAATGTGCAGCGTGCCAAGATGTCCAAGTGCACCGCGATGGAGTGTCTCCCCCTTTGCACAGAACCGATAATATGTGTGTGCTGTCAGAAGGACGCGCTGTTCCTCTGTCAGAGGCCTCCACAGATCAAACCGGTCAATATAATCCCGAAAATGATATTCTTTCCGTTCTCTGGCCGGCATATTTCCCCCCCCCTTCTTTCCTCTTTCATGTGCTCTGCCCGATTCCCTAACGGGTTTTCCTCTGCACAAGAGAGAGTCCCGCCTGTGCTCCCTCATACGCAGCCTTGACAACTTGAAGCAGCCCTCCCGTGCAGTCTCCTGCGGCATAAACCCCTGGGATGTTCGTTTCCATGTGCGCATCGACCACAATATTGTTGTGGTCGAGCAAAACACCCAACTTGCGCGCCAGCTCCGTACTCCCTGCCACACCGACGGCAAGGAAGACACCATCCACGTCCATCTGCGCTCCTTCAGTAAAGATGATCTGCTGCGCACGCCCTTCCCCTGCGATGGAGTGTATCTTCCGTGTGTCCAAGACAGTGCGGTCGGGAAAATCCGCCTTTAGTTCCGCTCCATTGGTCAGGAGTGTTATCTCTGCAGCGTGCGGCAGAAGAATCTGTACTTCATGCAGTGCATACGCTCCCGCACCAATGACGGCGATCCTTTTGCCGCGATAGAAGAAGGCATCACAGACCGCACAATAACTGACTCCATGCCCTTCAAATTCCTTAATCCCGGGCACAGTGAATGAAGAATGTCGTGCGCCTGTTGCCAGGACAATAGTATCGGTAGTATAAGTGCGACTGACTCCTTCGACGATAAAACCGCCGTCCTCAAATTGAGGCTGAATATCGACCACTTCATCCGCATGAAACGCCACGCCAAGGCGGCGTGCACCGGCGGCACCTCGACGCAGAAGTTCTGCTCCGGAGATGGGAGAGCCCACGCCATAGTAGTTCTCAATTTTCTCAGCACAAGCAAGTGAACCGCCGTCCTTGGCAACAACAGTCACTTCGGCGCCGCTGCGCCGTGCATAGAGGGCGGCAGACACACCGGCTGGTCCTCCCCCAATGATGACAACATGCATATCTCCTCCATGGATATGAAAAAAGGGGCGTCCCATCTGACACCCCTTCCTCCGCCTGTGGGAGGCGGCTCAGTGATGATTAAAGAGCAGGCTCACTGAACGATGGCTTTGAATACGTACAATGACATCAGCGAGCGATTGTGCAAGTGAGAGTACAACCAGTTTCTCTGATTCTTTCTCTGGCGCAAGCGGAACCGAGTCCGTGATGACAAGCTGATCGATTACAGAAGCATTGATGCGCTCCATCGCAGGATCCGTCAAAATTGCATGCGAGCATGCTGCCAGCACGCGCTTTGCTCCGCGTGCGGCAAGAGCCTTTGCGCCCTCGCAGAGTGACCCCGCCGTATCGACTATATCGTCAATAAGAAGTGCCGCCTTGCCTTCCACGTCTCCGATGAGATTCATGACCTCGGCGCAGCCGGGACATGGCCGGCGCTTCTCGATGATAGCAATCGGTGCATGGAGGAAATCCGCCATAATGCGCGCACGCGTCACACCACCCAGATCGGGCGAGACAACGACAAGATCCTCAATCGCCTGCTCACGGAAGTAATTCGCAAGTACCGGCGCTGCAGCAAGATGATCCACGGGAATATCAAAAAATCCCTGAATTTGTCCAGCATGGAGATCGACAGTAACGACACGCGTCACGCCTGCCGTTGTCATGAGATCAGCGACGAGTTTCGCTGAGATCGGCTCACGCCCGCGCGTCTTGCGATCCTGCCGCGCATATGCATAGTATGGGACAACAGCTGTAATACTATGTGCAGATGCCCGTTTGCACGCATCTGTCATAATCAGCAGCTCCATGAGATTGTCATTCACAGGATAGCTGGTCGGCTGGATGATGAAAATATCTTTCCCACGGATACTCTCTTCGATCATCACCTGGATCTCACCGTTATTGAAATGTCCGACAAACGCCTCGCAGAGCGGGATCCCGATGCGGTCTGCAATAGCCTTTGCCAACTGTGGATTCGCATTTCCCGTCAGGATGCATACATTATCGGCCGGAAAACTCATTTCTCTGTTCCTCCCAAATGCCGGACATGCGGCTGCTTTTGAATACACAATTCGTATATAGTATAGCACGCACACTATCGTTTGGGAAGAGTTACAGGAGGTCTTTTTCGCCCCCGACTATGAGAGAAACCCTCTCACTTCCGTTTGTCGTGCCAGCCCTCAATTTCCTTCTGACGCGCGCGTGCAACGGAAAGCGTACCAGAGGGGACGTCATGGGTAATGGTCGATCCCGCCGCAACGTAGGCATTCTCTCCTACCGTGACAGGAGCAACAAGATTTGAGTTGCACCCGATAAAGGCATCATCGCCGATGGAAGTGCGATATTTCTTCTTTCCATCATAATTTACCGTGATCGTACCGCAGCCCATATTGACGTGCGCCCCCATATCGCAGTCCCCGATGTAGGAAAGGTGCGGAAGCTTTGATCCTTCGCCGATATTGGAGTTCTTGACCTCCACGAAATTGCCAAGTTTTGCCTCCGCATCGATATGACTGCCAGGGCGAATGTGGTTGAACTGCCCGAGCTCCACATTGCTTTCGATCTCTGCATCATGCGCATAGACATAGTGTGCCTTGACACCGTTGCCGACCGCCATGTTCTGAAAGCGTACATTGGGACCGATGCAGCAGTCCTCTCCGATCATCGTATCGCCCTCAAGAAAGGTAAATGGGTAGATGACTGTATCCATCCCGACACGCACATCGGCATCCACGAACGTTGTGTGCGGATCGATGATCGTCACGCCCTCCGCCATCAGCTCTTCTGTCTTGCGCCGCCGCAAGATGCGCTCGGCGACAGCAAGCTGACTGCGCGAGTTAATCCCCAGCGTACTCTCATAGTCATCCGATGTGACCGCCCAGATCTTCTCCCCCGCATCGCGCAGGATACTGAGTACATCAGGCAGGTAGTACTCTCCCTGCGCGTTATCGTTCGTCACCTTGGCCAGTGCCGAAAAGAGTGCCTGTGCGTCAAAGCAGTAAATCCCCGCATTGACCTCATGAATCTGACGCTCCTCCTCCGTCGCATCCTTGTGCTCGACGATTTTCAGCACCTCTCCGCTCTCACGCCGTACAATGCGCCCATAGCCCTTGGCATTCGGCATGATGGCGGTGAGGACACTTGCCTTTGCCCCCGCATGGACGTGCTCTTCGTGGAATCGTGCCAGGAGCTCCGCTGTAAGGAGCGGTGTATCGCCGCAAAGCACCATGATCGTTCCACGTTCATTTCCAAGAAACTCTTTCGTCTGCAGGACGGCATGTCCTGTCCCGAGCTGCTCTTTCTGTTCTGCATACTCCACACTGTCCCCGATCGTCTCACGCACTGTCTCACCGCCAAAGCCCGTGACAACAATATTGCGGCGTGCTCCCGCTGCATTCGCCGCATCAATGACATGCTGCAGCATTGCCTTTCCGGCGGCAGGGTGCAGCACCTTTGGCAGTTTGGACTTCATACGTGTTCCTTTGCCTGCTGCCAATATCACCGTTACAAAATCCAACATAATTCTCCTCCCGTTTCTCCGCCTTCTTCGACAAGAGCACTGATAATTCAGCTGCTCCCTTGGGGCAGACTTCATTGGGTCAGCGACTCCCCAGCATTATCCTTAAACTGCTGAGAGCGCCGATTCACCAAGGACGTTCCCGTTTTCTTTTCCTGTTCCTCAATCGCATTAAGCAGTGTTTTCTCTGAGTTCTCCATGTGCCGCACCGCCACCCTGCGCGCATGGCGGGCATCGCCTGAACCGATGGCATCAACAATGGAGCGGTGTTCATCCAGCGTTGCCTTGAGGCGTCCGGGATATGACATGGAAATCGTACGGAACCGCGTCAGCTGCTCGCGCAGATTTCCGATGATCGTGAGCAGACGCTCATTGCGTGCCGCCTGATAGAGCAATTCATGAAACTCAATATCTGTCCGCACAATGCGATCCATATCATGCTCCTCAATTGCACGGCCGATGGCGACCAGCAGTCGTTCCAATCGCTCCTGCTCCTCCTCCGTAATCCGCTCTGCCGCAAGTTCACACGCAAGTGCCTCAAGTGCCGCACGAATCTCGAAGATCTCGTTGATATCACGAATCGAAACACTTGCCACGTATGCACCGCGCCGCGGTACAGTAACGACATAGCCCTCCTGTTCCAGTTTGCGGATCGCCTCGCGCACAGGAGTGCGGCTGACCAGCAACTCATCGGCAAGATCATTTTCCTTCAGCCACTCACCCGGTTTTAGAATACCTCCGCGAATTGCATCGCGCAGCACCTCACAGACAATCTCACGCAGCGGCTGATAACTGTTGACCACAACGGGCGATAACTTTCCTTGCATATACGTATCCCTCTGCTTATCCCTCACATCCGACGCATCGTATGCGTCAGATGTACTTCAGCATCCGTCTCCCGGCGCATCTTCTCTGCCGCACGCGCGGCAGCCTCATCTACTGCGAAAATACCGAATACAGTAGGCCCGCTGCCCGACATCATCGCACAGACTGCCCCTGCCGAACGCAGACGAGCACGATAGTCACCAACGACGGGGTGTGCCGCCTCCGTCACAGGCTCGAGCACATTTGCTGCCATACACAGGCACGCCGCCGTATCTCCTGCATGGAGCGCACGCAGAAACGCTGTACAATCCGGATGCTGCACGGGAGGATTGGCATCATAGGCACGATATGCCCATGGCGTTGAGACTTCCACAGGCGGCTTCGCGAGCACGACCGGCAGATCAAATGCGGCGGGCAGATGCTCCAGCACCTCTCCGCGCCCCGTGGCAAGAGCCGTTCCACCCATCAGGGAGAACGGTACGTCCGAGCCGATCTGCGCCCCGATACGGCAAAGCTCCGCATCGGACAGTCCAAGTTCATAGAGTTCGTTCAGACCGCGCAGTGCCGCCGCCGCATCTGCACTCCCGCCGGCCAGTCCCGCTGCGATGGGAATCCGCTTTTCGATGCGAATGTGAACACCGCCATTCACACGACACTCCTTCAGGAGAAGTGCCGCCGCGCGGTGGGCGAGATTTCGCTCGTCCGCCTCGAGTCCCGGCAGATCAACCGTCAGCGTGATCCCCGCCTCCTGCTTGGTGAGCGTCAGCGTATCAGCGAGTGCAAGAGACTGCATCACCGTCGCGATTTCGTGGTAGCCGTCCGCTCGCAGCCCTAGGATATCGAGCAGCAGATTGATCTTCGCATACCCGTGTACCGTCACCATAGGCATTCCTTCTTCCATTGTGCAGGAAAACATCGCCGCATTGCCAAAGATCTCCTTCTACCCCAAGATTAGCAGGGTTTTGAATTATATTCAATAGTTTCCAATTAAAAAATTGTGATTGGATCGATATCGATGGCGATATCATTGCGCAGGTGCAGTCCCTGTGCCCGCAAAAATTTCTGTATGTCGGTAAGAACCAATGTCTTGATAAGTACGACAAAACGATACTCCCCACGCTCCTTTGCGATGAGTGCCGGGGACGGACCAATCACCATATATCCCTGTCGCCCATGAAACGCCTTCTGAAACACGTCTACGAACGCAGCTACTGCATCCCATGCACGCTGGCGATCCATGTGGTGAAAGAGGAGCTTGACGAGACGGCTCAGCGGCGGATAGAACAGCTCCCGCCGCAGCACGATCTCCTGTGCATAAAATGCCTCGTAGTCCTGCCGCAGAGCAGATTGCACCGCATAGTGCTCCGGATTGTACGTCTGGACGATGACCTCGCCGCGCGCACCATGGCGCCCTGCGCGTCCCGCCGTCTGGGTGATGAGCATAAAACACCGCTCCGCCGCGCGAAAATCCGGAAGATTGAGGCTCGCATCCGCACTGATGATGCCGACCGTCTGAACGCCGGGCAGATCATGCCCCTTTGCCACCATCTGCGTGCCGAGGAGAATGTCGTAGTCACGCCGACGAAAACGCGCGAGGATCTCCTCATGGGCGTGTTTGCGGCCCGTCGTATCACGATCCATGCGGATCACGCGAGCCTGTGGGAGCAGCTGCTCCAGCTCTGCCTCAAGCTTTTCCGTGCCTGCCCCGAAGTATTTGATGCAGCGGCTGCCGCATTTGGGGCAGACCACAGGCACATCGGTGCGCAGATCGCAGTGATGGCAGACAAGGGTACCGTCGGCATGGTAGACCATCGGCTGCCCGCACGCATGGCAGGAGAGTACGAAGCCACAGGCACGGCAAAGGACAAATGTCGAATAACCGCGCCGATTCAGCATGATGATCGCCTGCTCGCCGCGCGCCAGCGTCTCCGTCAGGAGGTCACGCAGATCGTTGGAGAGGATCGTGCGCCGCCCGAGGCGCAGCTCCGCACGCATATCGACAGCACGCACGCGCGGCAGGGGCTGCGCACCGATGCGCTCCGGCATTCGGAGGAGTGTCAGTTCCCCGGAGAGTGCTCTCGCATACGCCTCAAGTGAGGGCGTTGCGCTCCCCATAACGAGAATCGCCCCATGCCGACGTGCAAGGATCTCTGCGACAACGCGCGCATGATAGCGCGGTGACTCATCCTGCTTGTAGGACATATCCTGTTCCTCATCGAGGATGATGCAGCCGACATTTCCCGCCGGTGTAAAGAGCGCGGACCGTGCGCCGATGATGACCCCCGCTTCGCCGCGCCGCACGC
>ERZ773049.1502-NODE-1502-length-13365-cov-8.131705_pt1 | contig 13365 bp, 10 predicted proteins | sample MGYA00580633_ERZ773049 | MGnify/ENA primary metagenome ERZ773049 (study PRJEB29015, sample SAMEA2737991) | human oral metagenome | biome: human oral; feature: human-associated habitat; material: dental | place: China | collected 2066 ... | reverse complement strand
CCGATGACGAGTGCCGACTGATTATGATAGGACAATTCCCGATATCTCCCTTGGTGAATCATTCAAAAGTTTACGTGACGAAAAACTCTACGACACGAGCACAAGCACCCACGCAAGCAGTGCACCGAGGGCGCCGACGCCCCAGAACGTATAGACCACGCGTGTCTCGCACCAGCCGCTGAGCTCGAAGTGATGATGAATCGGGCTCATGCGGAAAATCCGCTTGCCGCGCGTCTTGAACGACGCGACCTGCAGAATGACCGAGAGTGCCTCACAGACGAAGATAATACCCACGATGGGCAGCAGTGCCTCCGTCCGCGAGAGAATCGCTATGCCTGCAAGCGCACCGCCGAGGGCGAGCGAGCCCGTGTCGCCCATAAAGATGCGTGCCGGATGATGATTATACCATAAAAAGCCGATGCATGCACCTATTATCGCGGCGGAAAACGCCATCAGGCTGCTGTCTGTCCCATAGAGGAGCATTGCATAAAAGAGCGCGGCGACCGCCACGGTTCCCGCCGCCAGACCATCGAGGCCGTCCGTCAGATTGACCGCGTTCGACGTGCCCACGAGGACAAAGACAACGAGAACGTAGTACCATGCACCGATATCGAGCGATCTCCCGAGGACGGGCACCCAGGCGCTCGTATCATGCCCGAGGAGATGCCGTCCGATCAGAATGGTGACCAGGGAAATGCCGAGCTGTCCGAGCAGCTTCTGATAGGCACGCAGCCCGAGATTGCGCTTCTTGACCACCTTGATATAGTCGTCCGCAAAGCCGAGCAGAAAATGTCCGAGAAAGATGAAGAGTACGAGCAGGGTCGTCACCGTGAGCGGTGCAAAGAGCAGTGTTGCCGCGGTCACGGCGAGTACAATCATCACGCCTCCCATCGTCGGCGTGCCGCTCTTCTGCTGATGGCTCGCGGGCCCCTCTTCGCGGATGCTCTGCCCGTATTTCAGGCGATGCAGGAGCGGCAGAAAATACACGCCGCTGAAGAGCACAATGGCGAGCGCCGTCACGGCGGACAGCAGGAGACGCAGCTGCGGGCTCAGGGATTCGAGGAGGGCTTCCATCAGTGTGCTCCCTCCCCCGTCAATGCAGCGATGATCTGCTCCATGCGCATCCCGCGCGAGCCCTTAAAAAGGACGGTGTCGCCGTCCATGAGATGGCGGCGGAGATAGGCCGCCGCATCGGCATGGGAGGCGGCATGACAGCAGTCAGGACAGCCTGCCGCCTCTGCCGCCTCATGCGTCCACTGCGCCTGTCTGCCATAGGTCACAATCATGGCAAACCCAAGCTCCGCCGCCCGTCTGCCCACGTCGCAATGCGCCTTCTCCGCCGCCGTGCCGAGCTCGAGCATATCGCCGAGCACAGCGACGCGCCGTCCGGGGTAGAGTGCTGCCGTTGTCTCAAGCGACGCGCGCATCGAGGAGGGGCTGGCGTTGTAGGCATCGTTGATCAACGTCCACGCACCGACCTGATGTACTTCATAGCGCATCTTTTCCGCCGTTAGTTGGGTCAGCCCCTCCTGCATCTCCTGCGGCGTCATGCCGAGGACAAATCCCGCTGCGAGCGCCGCCAGCGCATTGCTTACATTATGCCGTCCCGGCAGGGAAATGGCGTATTCATGACGCTCGCCGCCCCACGTCACCATAAAGCGTGAGCCGTCTGCCATGCACTGCAGTGCCTCGGCACGCACATCCGCAGCAGCGGAAATGCCATAAGTCATGACGCGCACCCCATCTGCCGCACTGCTGCGCATTGCCGCGACACGTGGGTCGTCAGCGTTGAGGATCACCGTGCCGTCGGCGGGAATCGCCGTCACCAGCTCCGCCTTTGCCTTGGCAATGTTCTCGATCGAGCCGAGGAGCTCCATGTGCACCTCGCAGACATTCGTTACAATGCCGATCGAGGGTTCGGCAATCGGCGCGAGCGCAGCGATCTGCCCCATCCCGCGCATCCCGATCTCCACGACCGCCGCCGTGTCCTCCGGCGTGATGCTGAGCAGGGTCAGCGGCAGACCGACTTCGTTATTGTAATTTGCCGCCGTGCGGCAGACCTTGCCGCGCCCCGAGAGAACCGCCGCCGTTAGATCCTTCGTCGTGGTCTTGCCGTTCGAGCCCGTGATCGCAACGACGGGGATATTGAACTTCATGCGCCATGCGTGCGCGATGTCCTGATAGGCGCGGAGCGTATCCTCCGCCACAAGAACGCCGCCGTGCGCGGCATCGAGCGCCGCCAGTACGGACGCAGGTGTCTTCTGGTCGACGAGAACCGCCGCCGCACCGCGTTCGAGTGCCTCCGCCGCAAACGCCGTTCCGTCAAAATTCTCCCCGCGCAGCGCGACAAAGAGATCGCCCGCCGCGACCTTGCGCGTATCCGTCGTAATGGGCAGAACGGTATCCCCTGCGACGCCCCCACGACGAACAGACGCATCCGTCGCCGCGCAAATCTCGTCCCATGTCAGTCCGTTTTTCATGCCCTGCTCCTTATCGCTTCACGTGCCTGCTCGCGGTCATCGAAGTGAATCGTTCCATCCTTCAGAATCTGATACGTCTCATGCCCTTTGCCAAGGATGACGACCGTATCCCCCGCCTGTGCACGCTGAATAGCGTGAAAAATCGCCGTACGGCGGTCAACGATCTTTTCGTATGGCTTATCCCCGATCACGGGGAGGACGCCGCGCTCCACCTCATTCACAATCGCGGCAGGATCCTCCGTGCGCGGATTGTCCGAGGTCAGGATGGCAATATCCGCCATCTCCGCGCCGATGCGCCCCATGATGGGACGCTTGGTCCGATCGCGGTCACCGCCGCAGCCAAAGACGGCAATGATGCGTCCCTTGGTCACCGCACGTGCCGTGCGCAGAACATTCTCCATCCCATCCGGCGTATGCGCATAGTCCACGATCACAGCGAAATCCTGCCCTTCGCGCACGAGCTCAAACCGTCCCGGCACGCCCGTAAACGCCGTGAGCGCGGCAGAAATATCCGCCGCCTCCACGTGCTCGGCAAGGCTCGCACCTACGGCAGCGAGCACATTGTGCACGTTGAACAGCCCTGTGATGCCCGTATGCAGATGAAAGAGGCGTTTCCCGCCATGCATCAGCGTCAGCTCCATGCCGTCGCACGCGAGCTGCACATCCTGTGCCGTCAGATCGGCAGGATGGTCAACGCCATAGGTGATGACGGGACAGTGCGTATGCGCGCGCATCGTCTCCGATGCAGCATCATCCGCATTCAGTACCGCCGTTTTGCCTTCTTTCGTTCCAGGCGCGGACACGAGCTCAAAGAGATGTGCCTTGGCAAGCGCGTAATTCTCCATCGTCTTATGGAAGTCAAGATGATCCTGCGTTAGATTTGTAAAGGCCGCCGTGTCAAATTCGATCCCTGCCACGCGTCCCAGCGCAAGGGCATGAGAGGATACCTCCATGACGACCGTATCTATGCCGCGCGTGCGCATTTCGGCAAGCATCTGCTGAAGCACGATGATATCAGGCGTCGTATTCGACGTCGGCAGCACCTCGTCCTCGATCATCGCCTGGATCGTACCGATCAGCCCGACACGATGTCCCGCATGGCGCAGGATGGCGCGCACGAGATAGCTCGTTGTCGTCTTGCCGTTCGTCCCCGTGATGCCGATGACACGCATGGCACGCGCGGGATAGTCATAGAAATACGGCACAATCGTATCCAGTGCCTCCTGCAGATTTGGCACGTAGAGAACGGCAACCCCGTCAGGAACGTCCACCGATGCCCGTTCTGTCAAAACAGCGCGGGCTCCTGCCCGCGCCACATCCGGTATGAAACTGTGTGCATCTACGTGTGCACCGCTGATACAGGCGAAAAGGGCCCCCTTCCCTGCCTTGCGTGAGTCACGTTCAATGGAGGTAATCTCTGTCCCCGCATTGCCTGTAACGTGCGCCCCTGGCACGATGGCAACAAGCTCCTCCAATTGCTTCGTCATAGAACCTCATTCCCCTTCATGTGAAAAATATATGTGTTTTGGGATCTGCATATGCAGCTGATCCACAGCAATCGATTCGATGCGCGCAGGTGATTTCAGCTGTGCGATCTCGATCTTGAGGCGCTCGTTCTCCTGCTCCAGCTGATCCGCCTTCTGCCGTGTCTCAAGGAGAGTGTAGGCACTCTTTGCACTGATACCGCCAAGCAATGTCACCGTCATTGCGCCAAATGCAATAAGAAAGAAAACAGCACGCAGACAGTTGCGCAGATTGGTATTCAATTCATGACGCACAAGCGGTCCTTTGGGGGGATCAATATGACCCACAGGCGGCTCGATCGGCACATCATAAAGATGTTCTTCCTCTTTCTGCGCCAACATGCGCCCCACCTCCTCTTATTTGATCTTCTCTGCCACACGCAGCTTTGCACTTCGTGCTCTCGTATTCGCGGCACATTCTTCCTTACCTGCCGCCTTTGCCTTGCCGACAAGCCGCACTTCGGGGGTATGCCCGCAGACGCAGACCGGCGTATGCGGCGGACAGATACAGCCCTGTGCCAGGCGCCGCAGTGTATTCTTTACGATGCGATCCTCAAGAGAGTGAAAGGTAATGACCGCGAGCCGTCCTCCTATCCTCAGGACATCTACGGCAGCTGTCAGCGCTCCCTCCAAAATTCCGAGTTCATCGTTGACCTCGATGCGGAGTGCCTGAAACACTCGCTTGGCGGGATGTCCTCCTCGCGCGCGCACCGCCTTCGGCACGGCGCGGTCAATCACGGCAACGAGGTCTCCCGTCGTCGCAATGGGATGCACCTGACGCTCCTTTTCAATAAAGGCGGCGATGCGCTTCGCCCAGCGTTCCTCTCCATACGTGTAGAAAATCTCCGTGAGCTGCTCCGCCGTATAGGCATTGACTACATCGTACGCACTGAGCCGCGCTCTCTGGTCCATGCGCATATCGAGCGGTACGTCCTGCATATAGGAGAAGCCGCGCTCCGGCGTATCGATCTGCGGTGACGACACGCCGAGGTCAAAGAGCACGCCGTCCACATAAGGAATTTCCTCCGCTGCGAGAATCGCGGACAGATTGCGGAAATTATCCCGCACGAGTGAGACCTGACAGCGGACATCCGCCAGCTGTTCGCGCGCGGCAGCGATTGCCGTCTCGTCCTGATCGATGCCGATCAGACGTCCGTGTTCCGACAGATGCGCAGCGATACGCCGTGCGTGTCCCGCGCCGCCGAGCGTTGCATCCACATAGATGCCGTCTGGCATGACGTTCAGCGCACCGACCGTCTCCTCCAACAGAACACTCACATGATGAAACTCTGTCATATCGTAATCCCGTAGCCCGCAAGCTGGGTCGAGATCTCCGTAATGTTGGGATCCACCTCGCCCGCATAGCGTGTCCACTTCTCCTTATCCCAGACCTCGATGCGCGTATCTGCCCCCGTAAGGATAACGTCCTGCTTCAATCCGATACTTGCATAAGCACGCAGATTCGCAGGCACGAGAAAACGACCTTGTTTATCACACTCCAGCGTCCGTGCTCCTGCGATAAAGAATCGCGCAAAGGCGCGTGCATTTGGATCAGCAATGGACAGCGTACGCAGCTTTGCTGCAAACTCATCCCATGCCGCCTGTGGGAAAAGAAACAGACTGCCGTCCAGTCCCTTCGTAATGATAAAGGAGACGCCGAGTTCCTGGCGAAAGTCCGCCGGCAGGATGACGCGGCCCTTGGCATCGATGCTGTGGGCGTACTCCCCCATAAACATCCGACCGCACCACCTTTCAGGTTCTTATCGCCACATCGTGACACAATCCACCACAATTCGCCACTTTTATCTACAGTTATAGCAAAAAAGATATTTTTTTTCAAGAAAACAGACATTCGTTTTTCTCTGTATACAATGGATGAAATCTTCTGTAAGCCCTAATATACAAGACTTTCTTTCCATTTCTCGGAGATGAGACAAACATAAAAAAGGACTTACTTCCTACTGGAAGCAAGTCCTTTTTTATGCTGTCGTTCAAACGAGATCGTGTGCGATCATGTATTCTGCGATCTGGAGTGCATTGAGTGCCGCACCCTTGCGGATCTGGTCGCCGCAGATCCAGAAGTTCAGCGTATTCTCCTGCGACTCATCGCAGCGCAGACGGCCGATCTCCACATCGTACTTGTTCGAGGTGAAGAGCGGCATCGGATACTCCTGCTCTGCGGGGTTGTCACGCAGGATAATGCCTGGGAACGCCGCAATGGCCGCACGTGCCGCCTCGAGCGTCACCTTGTCCTCAAACTCGACGTTGACGGACTCAGCGTGGCTGCGATAGACGGGCACGCGCACCGTCGTCGCCGTGATGCGCATACGATCGTCCCCCATGATCTTCTTCGTCTCGTCGATCATCTTCATTTCCTCTTTGGTGTAGAGGTTGTCCTTGAAGACGTCGATCTGCGGGATGAGGTTGAACGCGATCTGATAGTGCTTTGGCAGTTTGCCGACGGGCAGAACCTTTGCCACGGGCTCTTTGCCGGAGGCGAGGGCGGCGACCTGCTCCTCGAGCTCCGCCATGCCCTCCTTGCCTGCCCCCGAGACCGCCTGATAAGTCGACACAACGATGCGGCGGATCTTCGCGATATCGTAGAGCGGCTTCAGCCCCATCACCATAATGATGGTCGAGCAGTTCGGGTTTGCGATGATGCCCTTGTGCGCCTTAATTGCCTCGGGGTTGACCTCGGGGACGACGAGCGGCACCTCGGGGTCCATGCGGAAGGCACTTGAGTTGTCGATAACGATCGCCCCTGCCTTGACGGCATGGGGCGCAAACTCCTTGCTTGCCGCACCGCCCGCAAAGAGTGCGATATCAATCCCCCCAAAGGAGTCCGGCGTTGTCTCCTGCACCGTGTACTCCTTGCCCATAAACGCAATTTTCTTCCCTGCAGAACGGCTGGACGCAAGCAGACGCAGCTCCGAGAACGGGAACTTGCGCTCCTCGATGAGCGTCAGGAATTCCTGTCCGACCGCACCCGTTGCGCCGAGTATCGCGACACGATATTTCTTCATATTCTTCCCCTTACAGCAGCTTATCCAATCCGACCGTGAGCGAGGTGAGCGAGCGCACCTTCTTCGCGGCGAGCACAACCCCCGGCATGAACGACTCACGATTGATCGAGTCATGGCGGATCGTGAGGGTCTGCCCGAGCCCGCCGAAGATGACTTCCTGATGTGCGACATAGCCCGGCAGGCGCACGCTGTGGATGCGCATGCCCTCATAGTCCGCACCGCGCGCACCGTCGAGCGTCTCCTTCTCACAGGGATGCCCCTGCTCATGTGTCTCACGCACCTCGGCGATCATCTCCGCCGTCCGCACGGCCGTCCCTGAGGGCGCATCGAGCTTGTTGTCGTGATGCAGTTCGATGATCTCCACCTCGGGCATGTACTTCGCTGCCATGTGGCTCATCAGCATCATCAGCACCGCACCGATGGCAAAATTCGGTGCGATGAACGCCGGCGTATCGTTCTTCTCCGCCGTTGCCTTGATCTCCCGCTGCTGTTCCTCCGAGAGCCCCGTCGTCCCAACCACAGGCGACACCTTATGCGTGAGTGCCAGCAGGACATTCTGATAGACGACATCGGGACGCGTGAAGTCGATCATTACGTCCGGATGCAGACGATCGAATGCTGCCGCGAGATCGGTCTCCACGAGCACGCCGTTCTTCGTCAGCCCTGCAAGTTCCCCACTGTCTGCTCCCTCAGAGACATCCACCGCACCGACAAGAGCAAGTTCTGGATCCTCGATCACAGCTTTCAGTACGGCGCGCCCCATGCGCCCGCAGGCACCGTTGACCAAAACATTTGTCAAGGCAATCTCCTCCTCTGTTACCATTTGTCCTATTCTATCGCAGAGAATCCACTGCTGTCAAGGAATACACTCATACCTCCCGTATATGCTCAAACTGTTCCCGATACTGCTGCAGGAGTGCCGGCCGGACAAAATCGAGTGCCGCAGGATCATCGACAGTCGCAAGTGCCGCACGCCGCGCCAGAAGCAGCAGATCCATGTCGGCGAGCACGTCGGCGATCTTCAGATCACCCAGCCCATGCTGCATTGCGCCGAAGAACTGTCCCGGCCCGCGCAGCCGCAGATCCTCCTCTGCCAGGCGAAATCCGTCGCTCGTCTCCTCGATCACGCGCAGCCGCTCCGCTCCCGCCGCCTGCCGCCCCGCGATGAGAATACAGTAGGACGCATCACTGCCGCGTCCCACGCGGCCGCGCAGCTGATGCAGCTGGGCAAGGCCGAACCGCTCCGCATGCTCGACCACGAGAACCGTCGCGTTCGGCACATTGACGCCCACCTCAATCACGGTCGTCGCCACAAGCAGTTTGATCTCCCCTGCGTAGAAGCTGCGCATCACGGCCTCCTTATCGGACGCCTTCAGCCGGCCATGGACAAGCCCGCAGCGGATGCCGCGAAAGGAGCCGCATGAAAGTTCATTGTAAACTTCCTCCGCCGACGGCAGATCGCTCTCCTCATTTGCCTCGATGAGGGGGCAGACGACATACGCCTGACGCCCGCACTCGATCTCACGGCGGACGAAGGCGTAGATCTTCGTCCGCGCCGTCTCGTCGCGCAGGAAGGTACGGATGGGCCGGCGCCCCGGCGGAAGATGTTCGATGCGCGAGACATCCAGATCACCGTAGACCGTCAGCGTCATCGTCCGCGGAATCGGCGTCGCCGTCATGACGAGCACATCGGGCACGATGCCGCTCTTTTTTTCGAGCGCGGAACGCTGCGCCACGCCGAAGCGATGCTGCTCATCCGTCACCACGAGCCCGAGACGGTCAAACGCCACGCACTCCTGAATGAGTGCGTGGGTTCCGATGACGACGTCGAACTCATGTGAGGCAAGAGCGGACAGCACCTCCGCGTGCTCCTTCTTCGTGAGCCGCCCCGAGAGGAAGCCCACGCGGATGCCGAGCGGCGTCAGGAGTTCCCGCAGGCCGTCATAGTGCTGGCGCGCAAGAATCTCCGTCGGTGCCATCAGCGCGCCCTGACAGCCGCTCTCCACTGTCTTGACGAGGGCAAGAAGCGCAATCGCCGTCTTGCCCGAGCCAACGTCGCCCTGCACGAGGCGCCGCATGGGCAGCGGAGCCTCCATATCGCGCGAGATCTCCGCCCAAGCCTTCTCCTGATCCTCGGTCAAGGCAAAGGGAAGTGCATCGCGTACACGCGCAACGAGTGCACCATTTGCACGATGAGCAATCCCCTCCTCATCCTCCGCCGTCTGCTTTTTAAGTGCCAGCAGCCCGCATTGGATGAGGTAGAGTTCCTCAAAGGCGAGCCTTCGCCGCGCCGCTGCGAGCTCCTCCGTATCCTTTGGGAAATGGATCTGGGAAAATGCCGCCGAACGCCCAATCAGATGATACTCTGCCCGAATCTGCTCCGGCAGAGTCTCCGTCAGCTCCTCGCCCGCGTGCGCGAGTACATCTGCCGTCATCTGCCGCAGCTGTTTCTGCGTCAGTCCCTCCGTTGCTGCATAGATGGGCAGAATGCCGAGATGCGCCGCGGCGTCCTCCTGTGCACCGAGCAAGGCAAAGGATGTGACGGGTGAGAATGCCATCTGCCCGCCTCCGCCATAGGCATAATTCACCTTCCCCGTGAGGAGGATACGCTGCCCTGTGCGCAGCTTTCCTTTCAAAAAGCGTTGGTTGAACCAGGCCGCCTGCGCATACCCTGTCCCATCACCGACGAGCGCCGTGAGGACAGTAAAGCCGCGCCGCCGCGTCTGCCGCTCTGTCACCTGCTGAATCATGCCGAGCACAGTCGCGCGCGTCCCTGCCGCGAGATCCATGATGCGCGTGATGCGGCTCTGATCCTCATAGGCACGCGGATAGAACGTCAGGAGGTCGTACACCGTCCGTACGCCGAGCCGTGCCAAGAGGGCTGCCTTCCTGACGCCGACGCCGCGCACGGCATTCACACTGTCCGTCAGCTTCACGCGGTGCCTCCATTCTTTCAAAAAAGGCTGCCGCATTTCTGCGGCAGCCTCCATTTATCTAAGAAAACATCAGAGCTGAGGGCCCGCGGCAACAAGCGCGTCTGCGTCCTCGTTGCCCGCATACTTGTCAAAGTTCTTGATAAAGCGTGCGGCGAGATCCTTTGCCTTCTCCTCCCACTCCACGCGGCTTGCATAAGTGTCACGCGGATCGAGAATCTTCGGATCGACGCCCGGCAGCTCCGTCGGAATCTCAAAGTCAAAGTACGGGATCTTCTTCGTCGGTGCGCTGTCGATCGCACCGCTCTGGATCGCGTGGATGATGCCGCGCGTATCCTGGATGGAAATACGCTTGCCCGTACCGTTCCAGCCTGTATTGACGAGATAGGCGCGCGAGCCATGCGCCTGCATCTTGCGGACGAGCTCATGTGCATACTTCGCCGGATGGAGTTCGAGAAAAGCCTGACCGAAGCATGCAGAGAACGTCGGCGTCGGCTCGGTGATGCCGCGCTCCGTACCTGCAAGTTTCGAGGTGAAACCCGAGAGGAAGTAATACTTCGTCTGCTCCGGCGTCAGAATCGAGACCGGCGGCAGGACGCCAAACGCGTCGGCAGAAAGGAAGATCACGTGCTTTGCATGAGGACCCGCCGACTTCTTCGCGACTTTGCCCAGAACGATATGCTCAATGTGATTGATCGGATAGGAGACACGCGTATTCTCGGTCACGGTCTTGTCCGCAAAGTCCACATGTCCGGCGAGATCAACCGTCACATTCTCGAGAAGAGCGTTGCGGCGGATGGCGTTGTAGATGTCCGGCTCTGCCTTGGGATCAAGGTTGATGACCTTTGCGTAGCAGCCGCCCTCATAGTTGAAGATTCCCTCATCATCCCAGCCATGCTCATCATCGCCAATCAGCAGGCACTCGGGATCCGTCGAGAGCGTCGTCTTTCCTGTACCGGAGAGACCGAAGAACAGTGTCGTGTTCTCCCCCTTCATATCCGTATTCGCCGAGCAATGCATGGAAGCGATGCCCTTCAGCGGGAGGTAGTAGTTCATCATCGAGAACATACCCTTTTTCATCTCGCCGCCATACCACGTATTGACAATGATCTGCTCACGGCTCGTGAGATTGAACATGACCGCCGTCTCGGAGTTCAGTCCAAGATCGCCAAAGTGCATGACACGCGCCTTTGCCGCATTGTAAACCACAAAGTCGGGTTTGAAGTGCTCCAACTCCTCCTCTGTCGGACGGATGAACATATTCGTGACGAAATGTGCCTGCCACGGCACCTCGACAATAAAGCGAACCGCCATGCGCGTATTCTCGTTGGCGCCACAGAACGCATCGACAACGAAAAGGCGCTTGTTGCAGAGTTCGCGGATGGCAATTTCACGAACAGAGTTCCACGCTTTCTGCGAGGCGCGATGGTTGTCGTTCTTGTAGGCGTCGGATGTCCACCACACTGTATCGTGCGATGTCTCGTCATCCACGATGTATTTGTCCTTCGGCGAACGTCCCGTGTAGATGCCCGTCATGACGTTGACGGCATCCTTCATATTCGTGACCTGTCCGCGCTCATAGCCCTCGAGATCAGGGCGCAGTTCCTCGCGGAACAGCTGATCGTAGTCTGGATTGTGGACAATCTCCGTCGTCCCCGTGATACCATATTGTGTCAGATCAATTGTTGCCATAGTTACCTCTTCCTTCCAAAAGATCGGCGTCATGGATGCGGGATGAGTGATTTTTTCTCTCATCTCACACTCTGTCACAATTCTACATAAATACGAAAAACCCTCTTTTATTGTGAAAAAATTCCGCGATTCAAGGAATCGCTGATAAAACAGTCCCTTGGATTGGTGCAGATTTTTTGTCCTGTCAAGAAGACAAACCGGACGCATAGCCAAAGCTATGTGGAGGATTCTAGGGCACAGACAGGGCGAAAAAGATGTACTAAGACGGCGGTGCTGAGTTTATCAGTGCTTCCTCAAACTCTACGTGCAAAGTCCAGCACGGCGTCGCGCATCCCGTCCTTTTCACAGACCTCCTCGTGACGGACAGGTGCTGTACGAAGTGCGGCAAGACGCGTTGGAATCGGCATGCCGCTGTGCTTTTGCAGGCGTTCCATCAACGTGAACTCATCCAGCCCGTCCGTATCCTTGCCCAGTGCCTGAAGCACACTCGCGCCGAATTTATACGGGCTTGCCGTGGAGAGGACGATCATGGGGCGCAGATCCCCCGTCTCGCGGCGATAGTCTTCCGCCACACGATAGGCAACCGCTGTATGCGTGTCGAGGGTGTAGCTTGTCCGCTCGTAGACGATACGGATTTCCTCCTCCGTCATCATATCGCTTGTGAATGCCGCCCAAAAATTCTCGTGAAGTGCAGGAAGAATCATGCTCGCGTCGTACACACCCTCCTCCGCGAGCGACCTCATCCATGCGTCGACCTGTGCCGTATCCTCCGTCAGATGATAGAGCAGGCGCTCAAGATTGCTTGAGACGAGGATGTCCATCGACGGCGACATCGTCTGATGGAACTCGCGCCTTCGGTCATAGATGCCTGTCTGCAGGAAGTCCGTGAGCACATTGTTCTCGTTGGATGCACAGACGAGTTTGCCCACGGGCAGCCCCATGCGCTTTGCATAGTAGCCTGCGAGGATGTTGCCGAAGTTCCCCGTCGGCACGGTGAAGTTCACAGCGTCGCCTGCCTGAATCTTCTGCGCCGCGAGGAGATCGGCATAGGCACTGAAGTAGTAGACGATCTGCGGGACAAGGCGCCCCCAGTTGATGGAGTTCGCTGAGGAGAGTTTTGTATGGGCAGCGGCGAGCTCCGCTGCCATCGCCGCATCGCCGAAGATCTCCTTCACGCCGCGCTGTGCATCATCAAAGTTGCCGCGCACGGCCACGACGCGGACATTGTCCCCCGCCTGCGTGACCATCTGAATCCGCTGAATGGGGCTGACACCGCCGTCGGGGTAAAATACCATGATGCGGATGCCTGCCGCATCGGCGAAGCCCTCAAGCGCCGCCTTGCCCGTATCGCCCGATGTTGCAACAAGGATGAGAATCGTGTCCTTCTCCCCCTGCTTCACGCGTGCCGTGCTCATCAGCTGCGGGAGAAGCTGGAGTGCCATGTCCTTAAAGGCGCTCGTCGGACCGTGCCAGAGTTCGAGCACCTCGAGCTCACCGACCGATGTCACGGGGGCACGGCGTACGTCGTCAAACGTATGACTGTAGGCGCGGCGCACGCAGCCCTCGATTTCCTCCTCCGTATAGTCCGTCAAAAAAAGGCGCAGGATGCGTACGGCACGCTCCTCGTATGAGAGCCCCGCCAGTTCCTCGATGGCGGAAAGCGGCATCTGCGGAAATGACGCAGGCACAAACAGCCCGCCGTCCGAGGCAAGCC
>ERZ773049.1500-NODE-1500-length-13367-cov-4.941932_pt1 | contig 13367 bp, 13 predicted proteins | sample MGYA00580633_ERZ773049 | MGnify/ENA primary metagenome ERZ773049 (study PRJEB29015, sample SAMEA2737991) | human oral metagenome | biome: human oral; feature: human-associated habitat; material: dental | place: China | collected 2066 ... | reverse complement strand
ATAAGGAGAGAACTATGGCAAAAATCAACAAAAATCTAACTTTATATCTACTTAGAAAAGTGGGCAAGATCAATGTTCTTACAGATAGAAAAAAACCAACCGAGAAAAAGGAATTAGCCGTTAAAACCTTTGAAACCAAGGTTATTACCAAATATGGCGTAAAATTTTCAGACAAACTTTTTGATGCTTTATTGCATAGCTCATATGAAGATATGAAAGATGCGTTTAGAAAAATAGAAAGCGCAATAATGTCATGGAAAGGAACGGTTGAAGGCGTATATCCGCTATTCGTAGATTTTCCTGATAAAGTTCCTGACACGGAAGATGCATTTGCTAGAACTATTTTAAATTATCTCTTTAAAATAGAATTTTCAGATTCTGTTACACTTCCTTGTGGATGTAAAATTGCCGCAAAAGATATTAAGCGATTTGGGGGTTGTCCTTCTTGCGGAAAGATGTTTGAAAATAAAGATATCAAAGGTCTATTTAGTAAAAAGCAGCTGAAAGCTCAAAAAGTAAAGGAAAGCGATTTCTTTTTAGGACTTCAAACAATTGATCTGATAACTGACAAAGAAGTTAAGGAGCTATTTAAAGATATATTATCTCAGAGCGTTCCGCCATCAAAAAGCGATATGGAATTCTTGCAAATTGTGTGCGAGGAAGAGGATGATGATGAGTTAGTTCGTTATATTCCAAGTAATATCACGATCAAAGATACCATAATTGAGCTAATTACGATTTTAATGAAAACTTATTCTCGCAACGTAGCAAACAGATTAATATCTGCAACCAAGCTAACTGCTAAGGATACCTTGAAGCTAATCAGGTCTTTTTCGGGCGCAAATGATAAAATAAAACTAAAAAGCGGCGAACGCAAACTTGTTTTAAAGATCATAAATAGAATAAATCCGCAAATTTTTGCAAAAGAAGCTTATGCCGATAGAGAGCTTTGGAAAAAAATAGCCTATATGTTGCATATAAAAGCGGCAAATATTCTTGTTAAATATCCAGATGCTTGTGAAGCACTATTAGAGCTCTGCTTCGATAAGAATGTAAGAAGCTTTGAAAGCGAGCTAGAAAAGGCTTTTAATGAAAAGAATTTTAATAAGACTATCAATCTTTTAAAGAAAAAGCCGGGCGTAATGATAAGAAACATAGTAAGACTTGCAAAAATAAGTATCGAAAATGAGGATAAATTATTTTCCATTTTGCCATCTATTTGCGAAAATATAAAGACAAGTTTACTTTTACAAATTTCGGCGCTATTACGAGCAAGAGCGAATAAGGCGGGGGCATATATCCCTGAAAAATCGGCGAAAAATACTGAGTCTATAGAATCTATTGATAGAGCCTTCCTTCCAAAAGGCTCTTTTTCTAAGATGTTCGTAATTAGCGAACCAACCAATAAAACAAGCGAAAAGGAACGAGCCGTTATGAACAAGATAGCGGACGTAGTAGATAATGTTTTATATGCTAGATTTGCAAAAAAAGAAACTTTTAAAGAGCTTCTAGCGAATAAGAGTAAAATTTTTATAAGCGAAAAACTAAAGGGCGCCCTCGTTCCTTTATCGCAGAAAAATGCAATTGAAGGTTTTCAGGCGCTTTCTCGCGGAAGCTGGATGCCGCTAAATGAAGAGATTAAAATCCTAAGATTATTTTGCTATTGGAAGGCACCGACGGATATCGATCTAAGCGCGCTATTTATTAAAGAAAGCGGCAAAAAGGATTTTAGATGCTTTTATGGCGATAAACTTCCAATAGGAGAAGGCAGAGTTATTCATTCAGGCGATGTAAGATCGGCCCCTAACGGAGGGCATGAGTTTATCGATATGAACATAGCCGAGCTTTTAAAAAGAGAAATTAGATGTGTTATAGCTACCATCAATTCATTTTCCGGAGAGCCTTTTATCTCTCAATCTTGTTGCGTAGGTATTTTAGGGATAAATACCTTAAAAGATGAAATTTTGTTCGATCCAAAAAAGGTTATGTTCAAGCAAAGCCTTAATGGAGAAAGCAAATTTAACCTTCCTCTTTTTATAGATTTAAAGGAAAGAAAGGTATTTATTGTAGATATTAATACCGCCGCAAGCGCCAGAGAGAATATCGTAACTAGAGAAAGAGATATACAAAGAATCTTAAAAGGAACAGAAGGATTAAATACTATTTCGCCTAATTTATATGACCTGATAAACTTATTTGCCAAAGCTAATAACCTAGAAGCGGTAAGGGAAAAAGAGCTTGAGGCTATGGAGGATGATGAACGCAGCAAAGTATTTTCGTTTGATTACGAAGGCGATTTCTCTCCTTATCAAACTAACGACATAATCAAAATTTTTCTAAATTAGGTTACAATATGCCTTTCGGAAAATCTGAAAGGCATATCAAAAATTTAAAGGGTTTAACATGTTTAAAAATATTTGTTTGGCGCTTTGTCTAGCTCTCTCCTATTCCCTTGCATTACAAGAAGGCCACGGAGTTCAAGAGCTAGCCCAAGAAACGCCCCAAACGTTTAGAATAAAGTTTTGGAAAGTTCCTAACGTTTCTAATGTAGATCTTCTTGATGATACGAAAGATAAGAAAGTTTTTGAAAGCTGGAGCTATGAGGAAAAATCTCCATTTAAGTTCTTTTCTTCGATAAAAGACCCGAGAGCGATAGATTACATTACCCTTTCTATGCAAACAGAGTGCTTTTTGAATAAACAAACTTATTCTTGCTTAACGCGCGATCTTGACGGACGCGATTTTATCATGCGCGAATATCCGCTAGATTTAGGAAAGCCTTATATAATAGAGCCGAAGCTCTATGCATTTGATAATAAATTTGGAATTATGGTTGTCGATCTTTCCGATAAATCTTTCGGTAATTCGCCAGATTTGGAGCTGAAAAACAGAATAGATAAGATTCCGAATCTTGTTCGCTATCTTTCCGAATCAGCTAAAATTCCGCTTTCCGATATTATAGTAATCGGCAATTTTGGAGTAAGCGCCGAATATTTGAAAAACACTTTTGCGGATTTATTTGATGTTTTAATCGATGAGCCGGATATGATAACCGATCAAGAAGGAAAGATATTTTTTACTAACTCTCAAAATATTTTAGTTTTAAAAGGTTCTTTATTTGCCAAGAAAGGCGTTGTAAGGAACGATCTGCTAAAGCTTAAAAAATTTGAGGGAAAGAAAGAGGAGTTAGAGTATATGGATAATAATGTATCCTCTTTTTTGCCGATAGAAGTTGAAGTGGAAATTTCGTTAAAGCACGCGATTAGGTAAGGTTCGTTATTTTTTATATTTCTAGCTATATTGCGCTATGGCTTTTGTTTAATTAACGAAAGTTAAAAATTTTTTTGCAGACGGTGTAAGTGTTGAACAGCTTATATTTGTCGGAAAGGAAAAATAAATGTTCAATAAAGTAGTTTTGGTGGGTAATTTAACCCGCGACATTGAGTTACGCTATGCACAAAATGGTAACGGTATCGGCAATACCGCTATTGCCGTCACACGCAAGTTCAATGTCAATGGCGAGAAACGTGAGGAGACATGCTTTGTCGACATTACGTTTTTTGGCAAAATGGCGGAGGTAGCAAACCAGTACCTTCGCAAAGGCAGTAAATTGCTCGTTGAAGGTCGCTTAAAGTTTGATCAATGGAATGACGCCACTACGGGTCAGCCACGATCGAAACATTCTGTTGTTGTTGAGAATATGGAGATGCTTGGCTCTCCTCAAAATCAACAGAACAGCGGCTATCAACAGCAGAGCTACGCTCCGCAAGGCGGCTATGCTCCACAGCAGAACTATGCTGCGCCGCAACAGCAAGGCTATGCTTCACAGCCACGTCCTGCTGCTGCGCCTGCTCAACGCCCTGCTCCTCGTCCGGTTGCCGCTACCCAGCAGCAACAAGGTTATGCTACTCCTGCTCCACAACAGCAAGGATATGCGCAACCTAAACCTGCTGCTGCGCCTGCACCTCAGCAAGCCGCCGCTCCTCAGGCTCAATATGCGCCTCAGGATCAGGGTGCTTATGAGGACGGCGGTGCTTATGTCGAGCAAGATGAAACCATCCCATTCTAATGGGATGGTTCATCATGCTCTAGTTGCCCCATTAACTTGGGGCTTCTTTTCTTTTAGAAAAGCTTTCTTAATTTAATCCTTATACTACCGCTCAAAATCCCAATCAAACAATTTCTTTTTTAGATTATTATAAGCTTATGATTTAGTTGTTTTTTCAACTAAGTTAAATTTTTTATCAAGGAGATAAACATGTTCAAGTTTGACAAAAATTTTGTCATAATCGAGGCTGTTAAAGCAGCTTACAAAGTAGTTAGAGAAGAAATGGTAGAGGCTAAGCATTTAGCTAATTCCCGTTTTAAAGTTACAGACGAAGGAAACATTGATCTGTTTTTTGAAACGGAAGAACTTTCGTTCTTTCTCAAGGTAGATTACGATTCAAGCGTAATCCCAGATCGCGTTCAGGAAATCTTTCCTTGCCCGCGAGTGTTTACAAACGGCGTTACCAAAGTAACTGTCGTTCGTTGTGACATTAAAATGGGTGATGAGCTTTCTATATCTTGCAGAAATATGGAAATAGAAAGTAAAAGTTGTGGAAACATTGTGGAGCCTATAGTTTTGCTAACAAATGAGCTCTTTAGCAGAGAGTTCGGACATCCTATTAGCGAATGTAAGCTAATAACTGGGAAATTCTTATTAACGTATTACGAAGATAACGAATTTTTCAAAGAAAGATTTCCTTCCGGTATTTACGATAAATATGGGCACCGCGTAACATGGGGCGAGGAAGAGATCAATGGTTGCTTCGCGGAAGACAGCGAATGGATGCGCGAATACGAAGGGTTTTTACTCTTGGATTCAGAGCGAGGTTTTCATATCGAAGCAGAGGCGCTTTACAATGAGAGCGACTATGAGCCGGTAGAAAATATGTTTTGAAAGGAGAAAAAATGAAGTATTTTCAATTTTCTTATAACTATGTAGTGTCAGAAGCCTTTAAAATGGCAATAGACGCTATTAGAAAAGATATTAATGAGGCAAGTAAAACTTCCGACGTAAAACTTACGTTCCAATTAGATGGGACCATTAAGCTTGATGTTAAAGCGACACTTGATAATGTAAAAGCGTCTTTTGAAGCTATCGTAGTTCGCGACAGAACGAACGAGAGTATTAAAAAAGCAAAGCTTTTATGCCCTGCACTTTTTCTTCGCGAGATAGAGCAGGTACTTATTAATAATCTTGAGGTTTACAACAAAGAAACTTTAGATGTAAATCAGCTAAATGGCACGTTTTCGGGTCTTTCCGATAGCACTATTTGCGAATTGGCTTATGAGTTAATTCGTTTGGCTTATTTACAAAACCTAAAAAAGGATATGCCAAAATACAAGCTAGTAATGGATAAATTCCATGTAGCGCAGCGATATGGCATGACTTATTTTGTAGAAAAAAGTTTTGACGACGTAATCTATGATCAATTTGGCAATACGTTATCTACAAATGACGGGGATTACGATGAGATATTTAATTTGTTCCAACACAAATTAGGTGATCGTCGCACGTTCTGCGGTTATAAGGAATATGACGGATTTGCCATATTGGGATTTAAGGAAGGTTACCATATTGAAGCCGACGGCTTTAATGCTGCCGATAATATGTGGTAATCATAGGTTTTGAGAGCTTGCTTGATACAGGTTCTCAATAAATATTTTGATCTATCCTGTATTGGATAGAGTAATTTATTTTTCTAAGGAGAAAAAATGTTAGATTTCGATCTTAATCCGATCGTAGCGCAAGCAATGAGTTGGGCTAGCACTTATGTTAGCCAAGGTATTATCAGAAGCAACACCATGCCAAGCATTGAGGAGGCTAGAGAGATACATGCGAAAAGCAGGTATGTCGATACCGAAATCAATTTCAGCGAGGAGAAAGGCCTGGAGATATACTTCAAGCTTTTGGAAAAAGAGAGAGGGGATGATCTATCTTTTGTATTTAAGGTAGATTATAACTCATCTAAAATTCCAAACGGGGTCCGAGAGCTTTACTCTATTCCAAGAGTATTTGCAAACGGACTGGTAAAAAACTTCGTCGAGCTCACTAATTGCGAGATAAAGACCAAAGGAATTCACTCAAAGTATAAGAATGTAAAATTCCTATGCAAAGAGGTACTCGCTGTCCAAATCGAGCACTTAGCGAATTTGCTTTTGCATCAAAAGTTCGTAATCAACGATTATGAGCCCCCAAGAGCCAATTGCATATTGCTTACAGGCGACATACTTGTAACGCAATATAAAAATTACAAAAACCGTTACTATTTTAAGCGTAGAGGCTTTCCACGCATCTATTGCGACGATGGTAGCGCGGTAGCTTGGGAGAGCCAAGAAATCGAGATTCGAGCTTCTTTTGATGAGGGCTATGGTGAAAACATGCGCGAGATAAAAGGCTTTGTCATCCTAGATGAACAAAGAGGCTTTCATATCGAAGGTGAAGTTCAATATGACGAAAGTCGGTTTGAGCCCATCGAAAACATGTGGTAAGCCGGAGGGTAAGGAAAGGGAGTTAATCTCTCTTTCCTTTATTAATTAAATAAAACTTTAAAGGAGAAAAAATGGAAAAAACTCAAACACTTGAGGATTTCTTGAAAGAGAATGAATCGAAACGAACAAAATGTGTTGTCTACACAAGAGTGATGGGCTATTGCAGACCCGTAGAGAGCTTTAATATAGGCAAAACGGGCGAACATAAAGAACGCATTATGTTCAAGGAGAAATGTGAAGTTAAGAAAGCAATTTAGCTTTCTTTAAAAATCAAGAGCTTATTCAAATGAATAAGCTCTAATTCCTTTTTAGGAAATCAAATTAAGAATTAGCCGCAGCTTTTTCTTTCCTTACCGCATTATTATTAGCAGAGGAACTTCCGCCCGACACAACCTTTTCCATTGATTCTTGATTAAAATCAGAGATGTTTAAGCCCTCCATCTTTCCTTCAGAAATCATTTTTTCAGCACCAAGCAAATTGCCGATAGCATTTAAATATTCGGAATTCTTAGTTATTACGAAAGATTTAAAAGGAATGCCTTGAAAATTACTCATTACGTCATGATCTAAGTAATAAGCACCGCCGCCGATTATATAAATTTTAGCAATCTTTTGAAAAATATTCTTTTGTCTTTCGCGCAAAGCTGTAAGCAAGAATAAAGTATATTCTTTCTTAAAATTATCAATGATCTTTGTAAAATCATATTCCTCTCCGAAGGAAAGATATTTACCGGTTCGGATAATTTCTTGAAGTTCTTTCATAGAAAGGACGCTTTTAAGCTTAGCATCCGATGCGATATGCTCTTGTAGGTTTTGCGTAATTTTAACTATACCTTGATGAGCAGTTCCGCTTGCGGCTTCACTTCTAGCTTTTCCGCCGAATACGGTAACGGCATCTACGGTTAGTTGTCCGATATCTATAATAGCGTAGTTTTTATCTTCATCGGCCGCATCTTTATAGTAAATATTGTCGATTGCATATCTTGCTCCGACTCCCTGCGGAAACAACGCAATCTTTCCGGTAAAATCGAAATTTTCCTTATTTACGGAGAACTTACTTAGTCTTTTAACAAAATTAGCTTGGTAATTGCATTGAGCTAAAGAAAGTCCTACGGAAATACAACCTACATTTTCTTTATCGATTTTACTTTCTTCAAATGCATGCCATAAAGAAAGAGGAGCAAATCGTTCGTGATCTTTATAATCTAAAATATCTAAAATTTTAGATGAATCCTCTAAAAGAGCAATTTCACCCAAATAGAATCTCCTTCCTTCAAATAAAGGCATATCAGGTGTATCTATCGGCGCTTCCGCGATTGCGGAATTTACCTTGCCGTATTTGATCTTTCCATCAGCATTCCTATAAGCGTATTTATCTACGCCATAACCGCTATCTTGTGCAAAAATGATCTTTCTCATTTTTTAATTTCCCTTTCGTGTGGTGTTAGATTCGTCTGAAATCATGTTGTTAATCATAGAATCGTTAATTACATTTCTATCAATAGTTTCTTTAGCACTATCTTTTATAAAGGAAAGAGGCGCCGAGTTATCGCTCTCATTTCCTTCTTTAGGAAAGAGCTTAATAATTTTCTCTCCTTCTTTTTGCATTTCTGCCTCCGCGTCTTTTACTTTTCTTTCAACCTCTTTCATATCGACACTAGCATTTTTTTCTACGTCATTTACGCTATTTAAGAGCCTATCTTTAGTTTCGCGCAACTTATCTTTAACTATCGTGATATTTTCCTCCATAGTTTGCATAAAACCGGTAGAATTTTGATCTTTCGTTGCATTTGCATCGATAGTCGCATTTTGTTCTTTAGTCATATTTTCATCATCATTTGTGGTGCGATAAGAAACAGAGGCATTAGGATTTGGGAGCTTTTCCCCAAAGTTTTCCTCGAATTTATCTTTTTCTATAGCAAATTTTATTTTATCGGCATTCCCATTTTGTTCGATTAGAGAATCGATATCTTTTACTTGCTCATCGATCGTTTTGATTTTTTGAAGAATAGCATTCTTTATTTCAGGATCGATCAACTCATTTCCATTTTCGTCCTTTAAGTCCTTACCTATGACTATTAAAACCTCTTTTAGGGTTGAGGTATTCTCTACAGATGGGCGCGAATCTATAGCCTCAGGAAGCTTTGATACATCATCTTCAATTTTTCCTATTTTTTCGATGATCTTTGCAATAGCCAACTTTAACGTATAAACGTCTTTAGAATTTTTGGCTATCTGGGTGGTATCTATGACCGCGGGCTTTTGTGCTTGAGCCGCATTTAACGATAGAGCCGCTACTACCGAAAAAGCAATAATTGTTAAAGGGGCTTTCATTTCTATCTTTCCTTGAATAAACAAATTTGTTCTAATTTTAGCTAAGAAGCTTGCGTTATGCAAGCTTTGGAAAGAAAGTTGATTTAAACATTAACTTTTCGCATTTTGCGAAGTAAAATTTTGATCTACGAACTTCTGTAATTCTGCAAATATTGAACGCAATATCGCAATTTGAGTACATAACAATACACGCCCTTGGAGTTCTTGCGTTACCTCTCCGTTATAGTTTGCGGAAGTTATTACCTCTCCGAATTTGTAAATATCGGCGAAATCCTCTTTCAAAATATTTGGGATCATTTCGTTAAACATTTTTATATCTTCAGGAAGTAAACTAATATCCAACTCGGTTTGTAATTCCAGTCCGTCTAACAAAATGTGAAAACGATCTTTAGTTACATGCGTAAGCCTTTTAGATTCTACTACGTAAGCAAGAAAGAGAGCTAAGAACATTTTCGTATTAAGTAGATTTTCTTTAGCTTCCACATTATTTTCTTTAGCCATTTTTATGCTTACACATTGCATATTTTTATATAAGGAAAGACCCATAGAAGGAAAGAGCCTTACCTTATTTAAAATAGCTATGACATGCACTATGGATACGATCGTAGCAGCTATATTGTCTGTGAAAGGAAAGCCCTCGGGTATCTTATCGTTTTTAGCTAAGGAAAGAGCCAGCTCGTTTAAAGCTACAATATTAAAACAGTAGATTTTATCTCCGTCGAGTTCGCCATTTTTAAAAGCATCATTTCTATCAATAATGATCTTGATGAGCTCAAGCTCATTATCATTAAGAAGCTCCTTGACTTTTTCGTTTGAAAATAAATTATTGATTTGATCTTCACAAGCCTGAAAGACCTCACTCATCGCTTTAACTTCATTATCTGCTTGCTTATTCACGGAAAGAAGATAAACGTTTCCGAATTGATTAATCGTGGCTTGTTTTTGCTGCATGCTTTTTCCTTTCTGTTCGAAAGCCGAATAAGATCGGCTTTTATGATTTTAGCGGAATTTCTTTAAGTTGCCTATTCTTGTTGATTTTAATAGCATTATCAAACATTTTACACTATTCCTTTCCATTAGCAAAATTTAGCATAATTTTCTTTGATAAAAACCTCAATAGCTTCAACAGAATTTATTTGATCGGAATTTTGCATATAAGGAGACAGCTTGTGTATCTTATTGAGCTTGTCATAAGCGTGCCTTATAACTTCCGCCTTTTTAGCCAATTTTACCTTTTTAATTAATTTCTTTCTAATTGCGGTAATTCTAAAAGCAACCACAATAACGGCAATAAACCAAAGCGAAAATGTAAATAGAAATACTCCTTGCAAATTTAGAACAGTGCCAAACATAACAATAAACAAAAAAGGTATGAGCGCTATAAAAAATGCGGCTAAGTAAGTTTCACTTTTATTAAGAAACCCATCTTCTTCGAATAATAAATTTAAGATAAACGATATGAGTATCCAAAAAAGAGCAGAAAATAAAAACGAGCCAAACACCACTGCACCGCATGAAGCATGCCCAGAAAGAATGCTGGCTGCCACAGCACCCAAAAAAATAAGCAAGTTCAGAAAAGCGCCAAACAAAAAGAATAAATCTGTTATTTGTCGCTTGAATTTAGTTAAAACCTTAACTTCTTTGGATTTGGCTTCCAAAAAATCACTATCTTTTAGAATAGAATTTATATATTCATAAATATATAAATTTCCATTCCCTTTGGTATAACGCTCGCAATATTCCTTGATCGCACATTCTAGTTGTTTATTCAAAGTTTTTGACACGTTCTATCCTTTTCTTTTAGTTTTATTATTTATGGTTCTTAGAGTTGTCATTTCTGGATTTAGGAACGGAAGGGGTGGTGCTCTCTTCTTTTGGCTTTAAAAGCGTATCAATTAAGCCCTTTCCTAAATCGCTTTGATTTAAGCCCTCGAGCATAGAAGCGATACCGGTGCCGCCCTTAGAGCTTAAAACATCGCCGATCTTACTAATGCCGTTTGCGATATTGCCTTCATTAGCAATAATTTTTAAATCAGCATTCATAAGGGCTTTGGCTTGTTCTAACCCTACCGCTTGTGAGGCTTCAATTTGCTTAATCGAAATGAGGTAAGTTTGATAACCCTTATTTTCGCCGATCTCACGGGCTAGTTCAATTTGAGCATTAACCGGCGCGAGCTCTTTTAACCTCAGTGCCTCAGCCTCTGCTTGCCCGATTTTCAAAGTTCCTTGAGACTCTTTGTCTTTCATTTCCAAAAGAGCAGACGCTTCCAAAAATGTTTTTTCTTTCTCGCCTTCCGCAGTTAAAATCTGATTTTGTTTATGAGCTTCGGCGTCTTTAATCTTAGCATTTTTTCTTGCTTCAGCATCAATCTCGATCTTTCTTTGCTCTTGCTCTGCTTTAACGATCTCTACTTGCTTGGAAATTTCAGCTTGCTTAACATCAGCTACGCGAACAACTTCCATCTCTTTCTCTTTTGTAACCTTTTCTTGCTCAGCTACTTGTTGATTAGCTTGTTGGCGAGAGATAGCAACTTCTCGTTCATTTTCTACAGTTTTTAAGCCTACAGCTTTCTCAGCTTCTTGCGTTTTAATGTCGGTTGCTTGCTTAGCATTAATCTCGGCGATCTCTGCAAGCTTTCTATTTTCGGCAACCGTCATACGCGATTCTTTTTCAATTTCAGACTTTTTCTTTTCCATAATATTAAAGATAACCTTACTATCTTTGCTATCGCGAATATCCATTAACTCGATATTTTTAACCGGCTCAATACCCCAATTTTGAAGCTGCTCTTTAACAGCGGTAGTAAATTCCAAACCAAATTCGCTTCTTTGCTGAAGGATATCCTCAAGTTGCTTACTTGCTAGGATCGAACGAATAGAGCCTTGAATAATATCGGTTAGTTGAGCGCGCATATCTCCTAAGCTTGTTACGCGCTGAGCGGCAAGGTTACTATCTTTAATCCTAAAGAAAGCGGTTATGTCTACCATGAACGGCAAACGCCCTACGTCATAAGCCTCATAGCCATCAATCTTTATACTAAAGACGGAAACCGGAAGCGTAATTTTAGTTACTCCGATAACCGGGACCCAGCTGGGAAATTCATAATACGAGTTTCCATTTGCCGTATCTTTACCATAGGAAGTCGTCTTTCCTGCGGTTTGAACGATATGAACTTCGTTCGTAGCCACTACTCGCCTAAAAAGTAGCGGTATGGAAATAGCGATCAAAACTACGATTGCCGCAACTGCTATAAGAACAACTTGGGTGTGCTCCATTTTTTCTCCTTTAAATTTCTTTTAGAATGGATTTTAATCTTTCTTTTCTTTCGATGTCACCCTTAATTAGGTGAACTGAATAAGAGCGAGCTCGATTTGTTTTACGTATAAACCTTTGAATTGCGTTTTTAAGTTGAACATCGCTAAAGCGAAAAAACATTACCTGATTTTTATCTATATCGATTCCGCGCCTATTTATAGCTTCTATTATAGCTTGCTTATCTTCTGAATTTACTGACACGAAAGCGAAAACAATCCCATCAAACGCGAGAGTAAAAATCGTGGCGATAAAGATAGCAGAGCCGAAATCGTCTTTTAAGATTGAAATTATAAAGCTTACTCCAATAGCAATAACTAGCAAGATTGCAATAATGCTAGTAGATAATGCCTCAAAGGAAGTTTTGATTAACAAACCGGACCGATATAAATATGCGAAAAACGCAGCCGATAATATTATCGTTATTATCAAGGTTATCAGTTGTAAAGTCATTTCTTAGCCTTTTAATTTGTATTTTTCTTTAAAAGCTTCTCGTTCCTTATTCTGATTCTCAAGAGCGCAAGAAGCAGATTTCGTTCTTAATTTAACCAAAGAAAGGAATGAAGTAATCCAGCCGTCGCAAGCGAAGGAATTAAGATTGTTCAAACATCTATTTCCGCCAAAACTTTCTGTCGTTAAAATTTTCATCTGGTAAGTTTTAGCCAAATAAGCTTTTTCGTCATCATTCAACCTAGATAAAATTGCTCGTAGAACCAAATCATTATTTTTGGCTTGCAATTCATCGGCGAAAACGGGAGTTTCCCCGCTTAAATATTTTCTCTGAATAGATTCGGAAGGAGCGTATGCTATGGCAAATATTATTAAAAGAGCAATATAAAAGCCGAACCCATAAAAAACCGTAGTTATTTTGTCCTTGTAAAGATTAATGCCTAAAAAGGCGAGGAAGATAAACGCTGAAATTATTTGAAACGCTATAGCCGAAGTCGTTATCACAAAGGAAAAATATGCAAGTATCAGACATGCGATAAGTATAAAACCGATCTTAATAAACGGCTTATTGATTTTAGATAAGATATAAAACGAACAGCCAAAAGCGATTAACCACACCAACATAAGAAAAATACTTAACAATGAGCCATCCCTTTCCTTTTAAAAATATTTCTTATTATATGTTAGTTTTTCTTAAAAACATATAAAATTAATAGCAAATAATTCATAATAT
>ERZ773049.1498-NODE-1498-length-13370-cov-6.616673_pt1 | contig 13370 bp, 10 predicted proteins | sample MGYA00580633_ERZ773049 | MGnify/ENA primary metagenome ERZ773049 (study PRJEB29015, sample SAMEA2737991) | human oral metagenome | biome: human oral; feature: human-associated habitat; material: dental | place: China | collected 2066 ... | reverse complement strand
TCACCCGGACGTCAGCGTCCAGCCAAAGGAGGCACCCCATGCAACTCACAAAACGAAACCTCATCAAAACCGCCGCCATCGGCTCAGCTTTTGTTGGAGCACTAGCACTCGCAGCGCCGGCCTCGGCGAACTCATTCGGACCGACAGATTATGGCACATACGGTCAAGCGAAGGTCAGTTACGACGATGCTAACGACCTATTCTGCATAGAATCGACCAACCCGGGCGGAACAGAGTTCTATCTCGCACCAACTACTAAGGTTGGACCACAGATGACCTCCCACGTTAGGTACGGCCAAGAGTCCTGCTACAGCCTTGCAACGGCGTACGAGGATACTCCCTATTTATACTATATTTTTGACGGACCGCACATTCTTTCGGGGACAACCATAGAGGTACATTTCTACAGTTGATCCAAGAACGGCCTGAAGTACCCCTGACGATCGCGCCATAGCCGCCATTCCCATCTCCCCACTCCCGCAGCACTCGGGCCCTCGGCAGCGCATCGACTGCCGAGGGCCCGAGTGAGTTATCAAGTTCCTGAGCGGAGATCTTGCAGGCCTGCTCCAGATACGGCTACACGTTAGTAGCGAGCCGACGTGCGCTGGAGGCTGCACTGGCTAGGGCAGGCAGGCCGAGCAGCGGACAGACCTCAAGCAGCGCAGCCTCCTGGTGCGGTTCGGGCGGCGAGGTGTCGAGCAGTTGGTGGCCGACCACCTCGACCACGGACTGACCTACACGGAGATCGCCAAGAAGTACGATGTGGCACTGAGCACAGTCAGTAAGTACATCCAGCAGGCCAAGCGCCAGCGAGCGGAGGAACTCACGTAACCTCCGTGGAACACGTCTTTTTAAATCAACGACAGCATGCGCGGCGGAACTCTGCCGCGAAACCGCCTCAGTCCATTGCCGACACCAGCGACCTCGGAACGAACGAATACACGAAAAGACCGACAACAAATAGCAGCAAGGGAACGCCCAATACCCACGCAACGACCGAGCTCGAGAGCCCCAGCGGGTCGAACTCAGTAGGCACGGCAGCGAGCACCTGTATCAAGAGCCCGACAACGGCTCCACCTAGCACGGGACCGGTTTGGCGAAGGACATTGAGGAGGGAGGACGCAGCACCAAACTCGTCACTCCTCAGAGCGGCCATGCCTACTGTCGTCAGTGGTGCCATCACGAGGCCATTTCCGATACCGAAAACGATCGTCGCACCCAGGAACCACATCCAAGAAACCCCCATAGCGGTAATCAGTATGCTCAGTGCGGTTCCCATCGCGGAGGCCCCGAAGCCAATCTGTAGAACGAGGCGGGCCTTCCCCCCATCAACCCAGCGCCCCGCAATAGGTGCTGTGACCACAGACGCAATCGATGCTGGCGCGAGAACAAATCCCGCCCAGAACGCCGTTTGCCCCAGCACAGACTGGATGTAGTTCGATACGAGAAAGGTCAAAGCGAATACGCCAAGGGCGGCAAAAAGGCCGAACAAAGCGGCAACGAGGAATCGTGGATTTCTGCGAAGAGACTGCGGAAAAACTGCTTGCGCCGGATCTACCCGGCGTTCATACCAGAAAAACACAGACAGGCAGAACACAGCGAACGGTAGGCAAGAAATGGTCAGCGGGTCCCAGCCCGCATGGGGACCTTGTAAGCACCCGTAAAGAAGTGCCACAAGGCCAACGCCTGCAAGGAATGTGCCCACGAGATCAAGTCTCACAGACCGGGTCGCTTCGGTTGGAAGACTTCGCAAGCCCAGAACCACGACGAGAACCGCAATCGGAAGGTTGATGAAGAAGACCCACCGCCAACTGAGACCATCAATCAACGCTCCACCAGCCAAGGGGCCGATGATGGACGCAGTTCCTGCAACTGCCCCCCAGATGCCGACTGCGCGCCCACGGATTTTTTCAGGGAAGGTGACGCCGATGAGCGTGAGAGTCTGTGGCACCAACATGCCAGCACCGAGTCCTTGAAGGAACCGGCCGGCGATCAAGACGAACGGAGAGGTCGCAACGCCGCAGGCGAGGCTGGCGGTAGCCAAGATGATCGTCCCCAGGAGGAAGAGGCGTCGGTGCCCAAATCGGTCGCCTAAACGACCTGAAGGGATGATCACCAGTGCGAGAACGAGACCGTAACTGTTGACCGCCCAGAACACCTGGGCTGTGGACGCGCCTAAGTCCTGTGTCAGCGAGGGAACTGCGAGGTTGATAATTGTTAGGTCGAGGAGAGCAATGAAGTACCCTCCGGCCAACGCGCACAGCCCGATCCACTGTCGAGCGCTGATTGTTATGGCTAGGGAGTCTTCTGTCACGTCTTCCCCTTGTTCGCAAACCCGGTATCGCGGAATGTGTCTCTCTTTTGGCTATCACGGTGTAAACATCGAGTTAAAGCCGAGGCTGCTCCCCAGCTCTCTCGCTATTGACGTAGATGTCATTGCTGAGATGGTTAACCGCAGCACCAGAACGATGCGGGACTGGCTCTCGGGCTGGAGAATCATCAGGTTGCACTCAGTGGTCACCGGGCACACCGGCAACGAGAACGCAGCCAAACTCACCTATCTCATAACACCTTGATGAGCTTTTGTTGGTATTGCGGTGCTTGAGCGGAGATCTTGCAGGCTTACTCCAGATACGGCTACACGCTGGTGGCGACCCGACGTGCGTTGGAGGCGGCGATGGCTGGAGGCAGGCCGGCCGAGCCACGGGCAGACCTCAAGCAGCGCAGCCTCCTGGTGCGGTTCGGGCAGCGAGGCGTACAGCAACTGGTGGCCGACCACCTCGACCGCGGGCTGACCTACACGGAGATCGCCAAGAAGTACGATGTGGCACTGAGCACAGTCGGCAAGTACATCCAGCAGGCCAAACGGCAGCGGGCGGAGGCTAATGAGTAAGTCCCGACCGACAGCTGCAACCGCGTCACAACGAACTTGCTACGCACTGAGACCCAAGAATACTCCTCATAGTTTCGGTCATCTGTGACGGTGGATAATGTACTGAGAGCGGTCGCCATCTTTCACATATTTTGTCACTTCTCCTACAATCTTAAGTCGCTCCAACAGTCGGTCCACACCTTCAATAATATCGACACGGACTTGCGTCCTTCCTTTGTTAAGAAGATCACTGTAGGGCTGTCCTAATGCCGTCACAATGTCACGAACATCGGAACCGGACAGACTATCTAATCCCGTGACGAGCAGTGACACAACCACATTGGACTTAACTCCTTGGTTGAGCAACCAGATCAACGCATTGCCGTCGACGGTTAAATCCGGTTGGCTAGCAACGCACTCCACGAGCGACGCCAGGTCTTCGACATCCATTCCGTAGCAGTAAGGCGAGATGCTGTTGATGATATTCTGTTTGACTTTAACTGGCACCAACCGGCTCTGAACTATTGCAAGAGCATCGTCCCCAACAAGGTTGACCTCCATATAGTCAGCAAAGCGCTGAGAAGAAGCAATCGCAAACTCGCGACTTGGCCATTCAAGCCCTTTTGCTAACTCATACGAAACTGAATCATCGGCAATCAAGCCGGCCGCAATCAGCCGCCCGACAAATTCTCCTTCTTGTGGGTTGATCTGCTCTGCCGGAATCAGTCCGCCGCCTAGTGACGCTACCAGTGACACGCGCCGTTCGACAGGAATCTGCTCGTCTTGCAAGTTAAGAATCGCCTTAGCGAGTTCGACATACTCACCATTACCCAAGGCATCACCTCGACTCTCAATAGCCGAGTAGCTCCCCAGCAACTCCACTAGAGCGTCGTCGATACCACGCTCGCTGACGTACCGCCAAATATTCAAAGCCGTCACGGCAAGGCGATGATGTTTCGCTAGCACTGGCCAACACCCAGCTGGCAAGTTATCCAGGTCAATGGACCAGTCTCCCCCCGATGACGCAAGTAGGTTAGAGAGCAGCGGGAATGCTTCGCTGTCGCCTAACTTCGCATCGTCTGCAGCCGAGTCTTCCGCTCTCGTATTCCCTGCAACATCAAGCTTCACAACGTCAGCGATGACCTTGGCTGTGTCGGCTGAGCCAACCAAAGCCGATAACTTGCCGCTCTTATCCTCAGCGACGATGGCGAAATATGCTTCGAGCGATTGCAGAAGATAGGCGTAGACAGAAGGCCGATTCCAAGAAAGCACATCTAGGGCTGCCTGATTGTCACCCGACACGAACTCCAGATTATAACGGTTAACCTCATAGCATCCATTCTCGATCAGATGCTCACGCAACTTCGAGTCAATTTGACTAATATCGGAGAACTTCACGCCAGTTCGTGACATGAGCGTCGCGAGCGTATCCACGGTTTTGTCGGCAATTGGATCCGTGAATGTGGTCATTGCTTTATAATGTTTCTCAACAAACTCCTTGAGTAACGACGTGTCATAGTCGATGTCAGAAGATACAGAGCGAAGCGCAATATCAACGTATCCAACTTGTTGATCGTCTGGTACGCCGCGAAGTCCCACGAGAACATCGAATATTCTGGAGCATCGTGGCGTCAGCTCGTCGATCAAAGAGATTTGATTATAACTGGGCGTATCTGAAGTGAAGATTGCTTGAAGAAGTATGTCGGCATTGTTGCTATCTTTTAGCATCGACCCGATGACGGCTTCAAAGTGACCTCGGTACTTGTCCTTGTTCAATAGGAGATAGTTGAGGATTGCGACATTGTATGCACCTGGACGGGCGAACTCTTCCGGTTCAATTGCCATATCCGAAAGGAGCTGTCTCACATCCTCGGCGCTCAATAGGTAGTTCACATTCATCTCACTTTGCTCCATGTGTTGGAGCCGGAACGTCATCGCGTTAGCGGACAAGAATGTATCATAGTAGGTCGATGTATAAAGCACGAAGTTTCGATCAATGTAGCCGTAGCGGATGAGGGCCGCAGCCAGTTCTGATCCAAGCAGTGTTTTTACGTACTTGGCAAACGAAGACGGCTCCGCTGTATGCGCCGATGTTACCGTGGCCGAAGAATCCGACATCAAGTCGGCCATAGTAGCGAGCCGGTAGTGCTCGCGATCGTGTTCTAACTCTCTCAGTTTAGAGTCAATATCGTTGCGTATCTTGCTATTTACAGGCGCAGCGAAGATGCTTTTACCTAAAAACTCCTCCATGTCAGCCTTGTTGAAATGTAACAAATTCACCTGGTTTGAGTATGGACCGTATTGATACCGAACAATAATGGGCTGGTTACTTGACATCTTTGACAGTGCACTCCAAAATGAATGTGCTTCGATTTTGTCTTCAGAATAATCGCAATTGTCAATTTCTACACTGAATGACTCGACATTTTCGGCGCTTCGCGCAGCGACCCACTCGACCATTTTTCTTAACTTAGATGCACGTTCTTGAATGTCACCCGCTTCAACATTAGACTCTAACCGTTTTTCGAGCGCATCATACTGGTCATTTATTCTGCGGATACAATCGTCTCTAACTCGTAAACTCATCCGGTAAACTTCATCAAGTTTACTCTGCCCAAGATGTATCCTCTCAAAGTCCTTCAGGTGAACGGACTTGTAGAGCATGAGCGCAAATAACTTGTCAGGATCGAGCTTAAGTTTATCGTCTCCGAGTATAAATCGTGCGTATATCGTGTACTCATTGCATACGCTGCGAAGGAGGCGGAAATCTGGGATGTACTTTGCGACGCGATCGATCAACTTTCCCGAGACCTTGGGTGAGACACCGTTGAGTTCCTTACGCATCAAGTCCCGTGCGCTTCGATGCGTTACGAATGGCACGACGGGGATGATGACATCAAAGAATTTTGTGCGGTTTGCTTTTTGAATCTCTTGAATTGCCCTGTCTTGATTGTCTTTCGCCACTTCATCGGTATCGGGGACTGCCTGAGGTTCAAAAATTGATTCCTTCATTGCGTAAATGAAGACTATCTCATTTTTGTCAGACTCGCTCTTTTTGTCTTGGAGTTGCTCGGCATTATTCAGTAGTTTGTTGAGCTCACGCAACTCTTCGAAGATCTCCCAGTTGCCGAACCGATCGATATCTTCAAATACAACGATGCGGCATGTCGACATTTCAAAGAAGTAGATTAGCTCGTCGAGATATCGATCAAAATAACTGTCGTCATTGCCGTTGTCAGAGCCGGATAGCGCGAGCGTTGCAGGGCCTGCGGTAAACTTATCGAGGTGAACAGTGCCTTGTAAATATTTGCTGGCGAACCATACAGATAGGGATAGCAGTAGCCATAAGCAGACAAACTTGACGCCGAATTCCCACCATGCTGAGTCGCAAACTTTTGGTATCTTTGAGAATCCTCCGATTGCTGCGATGACGATAGTCAGGATAAACCCGATCAGTGCAGATACTACCAGCGACTGCTTCCAGTCAGGTTTCTGTATACGCTTGAATCGAGATGCAGGTAGCTCGTTTGGAGGCTTCCGATAGAGCAGTTGCTTGACAATCTCTTTCTGGATCTGATTAGTCTGTGGAGAGATCGATCCATCAGATGACTTAGGAGACTTCGAGGCGGCCGGTTGGCTGAACCCTAGCGTCGAAAGCGAGATGAATATAGCGCCGGGATGCTCGTCCCAAAAACCTTCCAGGATGGAACTCTTTCCGACACCATATGGCCCACTTAAGGCTATGTTTGTTACCTCGTCCTGCTGAATGGCGTTATTGAGTGCATCAACATACATACGATGCTGCTCTGGGTTATAACACGGGTGAAGTGGCTTCAACTCTCGTACATTCTTGCCTTCAGCGGCTTCGTCTTTTTCGGTCGACGCACTATTGTTGCTTATCATTGTCTATCTTCTTCGTCGATTCTAGCATTTTGTCGAATATAAATGAAGAGGCAATTACTCTGGTACACTCTAGACCACGCGGGTCTGGTGCACACTTCATCAGGTGCTGTCACAAGAGAAGTCCATACCGCCAGTGTTCCACTCGACTCGCGAGGTGGTTGGGCAGTGGTGATCACAGATAGGTCACGATAGAGAACGAAAGCTGACTCGCTTCTTAGTATGTTTTACTTCGCTGTGAGTGCTCACGGTCTTACTACTTCAGATGACCACTATGTTGCGGGCAGAGTCGTGTGTTGGGATAGGCGCTCAGGAGCCGTCATCGTTGGCCTCAGAAGCGCTGGTGCATCTGCTTACTCACGCCATCCCTCCCACCAGCTCCTCCACCCGCATGTCCAGCGCCGTTGCCAAGGCGATGAGAGTGCGAGGGCGCGGATTCATCGGGGTGCCGGGGCGGGACTCGCCCCTTTCGAACTTTTGGTAGGTGTAGGTGGAGATGCCGGCAACGTGAGCCAGAGCTTCTTGGCTGAGGCCCTTGGCGATGCGGGCGCGCTGCAGCCGCAGCCCCAGGCTGGTGCGGGCCAGATCATCCAGCAGCTCAGGCGTGGCTATACGCGCTACGTCCTGGCGGTCAAAGCGGAAGGCTTCGATGACGGCGTCGCGCAGGGCGGGTGCTTCCTCATGGATCGTTTGGCGGAAGCGCTCTGTCACCGCGCGCTCCTGATCCCGCCGGAAGGTGTACTCGAAGAAGGTCGACAGTAGCCCTGTACCAAACAGCGTCCCACCCAGCTCTCCTAACGGCAGCACGTGTAGCGACTGCCAGTCTCCCAGCTGCAGCGGGGACAGCCAGGCGTTGAGCATCATGAGGAGGATGCCAGCTAGGGTGAACGAGGCGGCCAGCGGTGAGGCTTAGAGGCGGAGGAGATGGTGATGGAGGGAATGGAAATGCTTGATTGACATAGAGAACTATGTTCTAACATTCCAAACACGAGAATACAAATAGTGGATTGCCGTTCCCGCTTTATCTCTAGCGCGACAAGGCGCTACATGCTTAGGTAATTTAGGTTGATTGCGTAGACGCAACTTCTTTCGTGGTCTTGTCGTCAGCTGTGTTTTCTGTAGCAATATTCCATTTGTTGGCATATTCTCGTGCAAAATATTGCGGCCAGCGAAAAGCAAATTTCTTCTCCAGCCACCACGCTGTCAGAGGTAGTGATATACAAGCCAAAGTAAGCAATGTGATTAACGTCGAAACGAGTGCGGTGTAATTTCCCCTGATAGACAAAACAAGAACAATACACAACAATGCCGGGCAGAGAGAATGCAGTAGTGCAATTACGACACGTAATGCATCCGTGCTGCGAGACAAAATTGGTGGTTCATTAAAGTGATCCGCCTCGTACTGACGGCTCACCCAGGCTCTTTCGGCACGCCATCCCACTGTTTGCCAACTGAGACATAGACAGAAGAAAAAATATAATATCCGAAATACCCAATTGTCTTCTAAGACTTCTCTATGAAACTCGCAGTACACCACAAGGACGCCACCACCAATAGCCCAAGATGGAAACCACGCAAATTTCCACCACGGCACGTGAAGGGCTGCAACGAGCCTAGCCTCCTGGGACGATCTTCGTTCTTTAAGAATTCTCAATCGCAGCTCATTGCCGGTATTCCCATCGACCGCACCGTTAATCCACTCAATTGTACGGCGCGCCTTTGCTGAACTGGAAACCTGACCAAGTCCGACAGCAATTCCAACGAGCACACTAACGAAACCTAGTAGTGCAGGGATCTTTCCTCCAATACCAGGTATGCTCATGCCCAAAGGTGCATAAGTCCGGGCAACAGCGGTGCTTAGCATCCCATTCATATTGCATATGATACATCTCAGCGTTCGGCTTGTCGTCCCATTAGGTCCTCGACATATGAAAAATCGCCACTATCCATTGAGCACACAGTATGAATACCAGGTCAACCTACCCTGGATCAACAACTTTTCCTCATACCCGCTCAGTATAATGACTGATATCCGAGATCCAGTGTTACACCTCGCCCTGGTAGATGGTGGACGCAGTACCCGAAACAGCGTGCCATGTCGGAAAGGCCACTCGCCGCCATGCTCTCTGCCGTCGCACTAGTCGGTGGCGTCACCAGTCAGAGTGAAGCAGACAGGCCGGTGCGATGCCAGACAATACTTCACGACCCATCGACCACCCGCCACGTAAACTCAACATACGGTGCAACGTAGGGCGTACCCGTCTCCTCCCTCTGAACACCCGTGATCTCGACAAGCGCTAGCCGTCCGTCTTCGTTCATCAGCACGACGGTATCGCCCACCTTCGCAACGACGGAGCGCCCAGGTGAAAGGTGACTCTCAAGGGCAGTGATGCTGGTATCAGCGCCTCGGACAACGCCTACCGCCTTGATCGGATCATCGTAAACGTAGATAGAATCGTCTCCGCATTCCGATACATCGAGGGCGAACTCCGAGTCCTCACACCCCCACCGAAAGGTGTTGCCAGGGGCATCCTGGTACATGAAGCGGATCTGCCCCTGAAGCTGGGGGCTTCGACAGCGAGCTGGATCTGTCTTTAACTCCTGTCGTTCTAATCTGGCCGCCCGTTCACGCAATGTCGCTATCGGTGTGGCATGGTCACGGTTGGCAGGTAGTCCCTCGATCCAACGCCAAAGATCCTCAACCTGTTCCGAACCTGCGAAGTCGTTCGGGCGAGAAGAGTCGTAGTTGAAGGAGTGCCCTTTCGGCTTACGATCCGCAAGCCAGTTTGGAAGGCGGCACGAAGGATTGTCCTTGAACAACACAGATAAACACGTCGATGGACGATCAGCAAACACTTCAGCAATCCAACGGTTCTCGATAGCGACGCCGGAATCAGGGGCGGTGTTGGCGCGGTCCACATAGTTTTCGTCAACGATCAAAAGGACATGCTTTGCATCGGTCACTTTCCGCATGAAGCCTGTAAGGCTGTCACCATAGTCAAGATTAGCATCGATCAGAATGCTGTAGCCAAGTGCCTTCAATTGAGCGACGAGTAAGTGTACCCATTGTCGGTGGCCATCGGATGTCCAGGCGTAGGAGATAAAGAGGTCGGCGACTGTCATTTGCTCTGCTAATTATATACAAACCTACAAGCCTACCAAAGGAACAGTAGTGTGCATAGAATCATGATCGTGAGACCTATTCCCCCTAAGGCTACACGTAATCTTCCGCATCTCCAAAGGTATTCAAAAGGTTTGCGTAAGCAATTGGGGAGCATTTGAGAATAGCACTTCAAACGATAAGTGTCCCAGACTGAGGCGGACTCGCCGGACAATATGTCTTTCCTTACATGCCGACGGGAAATTTTGGCATCGGGATGCCTGTCACCCAGCTTTTGCCGGTGAGCATCTTCGAGGAAACGAACGCCTTCGTAGGCATCAGTTCTAAAAAACTGTATTCTGTAGATATGGTGCGCTATGAAACACATGGCCACGACGCCAATTAAAACTGTCGCAACAAATAATAACCAAACAATTATGCCTTCTGTCGTGTGAATTGATTTCCCGTCTTTGGGAACGACAGACAACGTACAAGCGGTGACAACTGATAGTAACGTAGCTGCCCCTACTACCCACCGAAGCCCGGCCAACGCGTTGGAGAGAACGAGGTGCTCTTCGCCAACAACTAGAAACCCTAACATCAAGGGTAGGCTGAGAGTACTAACGGACGATATAGTACTACTGTTTGATATTAACATGTTGACAATCAAGGCATAAACTGTACATAGCATCAAACCAAGTGCCGGAACAAGAAAACGACCTCGGTTACTACTGATGTTCAGTCTAACCTGCCATACTTGATGAGAGGTACGAAAATTTGGCGGCCAATCCACAGGCAGTCCCAAATCATGTAGTTCAACACGTTTACGGTTGTATATCATTTCCAGCGTGGCTCGTTTGTAGATACCACTTTCTTGCATATTGCAGTGTAATGCAGAATAGTGTTCGGGCTCGTAAGCGTAACCGCGGTGTATTGACCAATATTTCGGAGAATCGTAGCCCTTGGGCAGGCGTTCGATCTTGTAAGGAAAATTGGCTCCTGAATAGATTCCAACGCTATCGATTACCATTCCTTCAGGACATACGATTCGCGTATGCCGGCCTTTAAAACCCCGGCCTAGCAACGGAGCAGTGATTATATACTCAGTTCCGCTGGACTGGGACAAGCGACGTCGACTAGAGATTCTACCCGATTGGGAAGAAGCGGAGTTGCTTTGTTCGACGGCGACACTTTCGTATCTAATTAACTTAACTATCCCGACGCCCTTGTCTTCAGTGACTGAAGTATTACGACCGAACCGTTCCGACTGTCCGTTTTTATTTCTTTCAGTGTCGTTACCATCGTGCAATACACACGGAAATACGACAAAGAGCGTGTAAGACAATCGGTACTGAACGTACGCTTCCATGAACTCGACAGAGTTCACCAAAGCAAGAATGTCTGGGGGTAAAAATGGCGGCCAGAGTGGACGTCCACCATTGTCGATTGACATGCCAGAATGGTCGTGATCGTCAAGCAGGTCATCCTGCCAACGTTCGGTTTCCACAAGCCATTCTAGGAAAGGAATGACCCAATCTATACTGAATGGCTTAGGAGGCGTTTTAGGGCGTTCCTGTATAATGTATCCAACTAGTTTCGCTGCGCCTAGTATTGCATTTTCGCAGCGCTTCGCCGTGGTTATTTTCGACTTTCCGCCGCCAGATAGATCCATGTTTAATATTGGTGAACGAGACATACCTTCTACAGCAGGTAAATAACAGCGATATCCAAATTGCGAAAAACGAGTTCGAAGTTGGTTGACTGCACTATAATCAATGTCGATAGTGATCTTGCGCTTAAGTGTTCGCTCGCTTTCGAACTCGATGGTCTCAATCATGCGACGCACCCAAGACTGTTCGTAAGATAGGCGATTGTAGTACACGCAAGACTTCGCTATCTGACCCGTTGTCTCGCCTAGCAGGTATTTAATACGCGCTTTCGTAGTCGTTTCTGGGGATTCCGAACTCCGCAAAGATTTACTCATAGGTCGAGTTCCTCACTACAGGGTCGACAGCGATCGGCAGAGGTAGAGAAACGTTGCCGTATTCGCCTAACGCTTATGCTGAAAATGGCAGCACTAACGTGCGCTCAGGTATTTTGAGAGCGCAAAATGAATAAAATGCACCGTACACTGACCTCTATGGTCACAGGCCATAGAAGTCGTGATCGTCTGGAAGAATTAAAGAGTTACTGAACTAATCTTAGTTCTGTTCCCAAGAACGCCGCTCTTTTTCATCTTCCTGTGTGAGGAATTCGAGAAGGTCGTCGAGTTGTTTCTGCCCCTCTGGGTCTCTCATCTGGCGACGCATTCTGCGCTCGTAGGCTACCTGTGTTGGGGTTGCCGGATATACTGACGGAACATTAAACAGTGTTCCTGCGGGAGCACCACGAAGACCAAAAGAAACATAGTCCGCAATCGGGCCAATAACGTTGCGAGATTCTTTCTCGCGAGCGATTCTGCGCTCTTCCCGCCTTTTTTCCCGCCAAGCTTCGAAACGAGAAGTGATAGTTGTGGGAATAGTTGCAGCAGTCATGGTTTCAGTTTCAGCTCCTTTTGCTGCCGCTGTTCCTATGGCGCGGGTGCGTTGTTGATCGCCATGCTCAACCGCAGCTTCACCAGCATCTACGCATTCGTCTTCCCGACGTACTGGTGATTCGTTTGTGAATTGTGGTCTTTCGCTCATAATGGTTGCCATTATAAAACAGTCAACCAATCTATGCAATATCCATGCGAGCGATTTGCTTTGTTCCTTCGAATTCCGTCTCTATATCGTGAAGAGCAAATTCACGGACGCATTCGAAAAGCGACTGCCTCGTAATATCGATCCACCGCTGCACCACAAGGCGGACGCATCTGGTGCGCAGCAGACAGACGCCATCGGTGACACGCAGGCGCAGGTAACCTGCCAGGCCGTGACAACTGCCGGTGCTGTCGCAGCCTGAGAGCGTCTATGTCTGCCTGGTAGCGCATGCCTGTCTCCATCGTCGCGCTGGGCTGGTGGTGCCCGCAGATCGTTCTGGACACTTGGAAAGGTAGCACTCCGTGCTGTGGTTGCCCATAGGGACTCTGTGCGCCAGGGCTGCGACGGCGGGATGTCGTTGTAGGAAGCGGGCAGACCAGCCCCTGGAGGCGGAAGAAATGACCGCCAGTTCGGCACCGGACCGTGCAAGCGTTATGGACATCCTCAAGGATAACAAATCGGTCACTTACGGCGTGGATGAAGCCTCACGCCACCTGACGTTTGTGCTATCGGCCAGGCAGACCAACTGTGTTAATGGCCTTGGCGGCTACCATCATTGCTCAACGCCGCGGCTCCTCCACGCCTTCGTGCGCTTCCTCCCCCTCATGCAGCCTCGGCACTACCTCTCTGACGCTGCTGGTGTCGTCGCGCCAGACGAGGCTGACCTCGGCGGCGCGTTGACGGAAGGTCTGGAGGCGCACCAGGTAGTGCGGGTCGACCACCCAGCCGGTGAGCTGCCAGACCGGCCAGACAGGCA
>ERZ773049.1494-NODE-1494-length-13385-cov-10.175544_pt1 | contig 13385 bp, 18 predicted proteins | sample MGYA00580633_ERZ773049 | MGnify/ENA primary metagenome ERZ773049 (study PRJEB29015, sample SAMEA2737991) | human oral metagenome | biome: human oral; feature: human-associated habitat; material: dental | place: China | collected 2066 ... | reverse complement strand
CCACTGACCGATCCCAGCCCTTGGGAACCGCGAGAAGCAGGTCGCCGTCCTCAAGACGGTCCCAGTCACCTTTTGGGCCTGGGTGCTTGGCGAAGGAGCAACCGCTAAGAAGTGTTGCGGCTGTGGCCGTTGAGGCTGCCAGAAGGGCACGTCGTCGTTGGATGATCATTGTTGCTGCCTCGTCAGGGTCAGAGAGTTCTCGATGCCGTTGCGCAGCCCGTCATCCAGGGTGGTGCTCAAGAGTGTGGCAACGCCGACCCCCACTTCTGAGGCGAGCAGCCAGGTCCATCCCATCCAGGATGACGTTGGTCCCCAATAGAAGGCGATTCGCTCGGTGGCGGGCCGATCTCCACTGGCCTCCCAGGAGACCTGGCCGATCTCCACATAGTTCTCGAAGAGATAGGAGCTCATGAGATTGACGGTTTGTCTGACTCCGTCAGCGGTGGTACTCGCGTCGATGCCGGAGAGCAGGACTCTCTGGTCGACCTTGTCGCCGTCGCCCTGCTTGTCATAAGACACAACGTACGGCTCCCATCCACTGCGTCGAGTGGGGCCCTTGAGCGAGGACAGCAGACTGAGAGAGATGCCGGAGTAGTTGATGGCGGTCCAGTCCTTGGGAGCGTCCTGAGGACCCTTGGACGGGGCTTGCGGCTGCCTCACATCATCGACCGAGGTCATCCCTGTAACAGGTGTCTTCTCCGGGGATCTGCTGCATGAGGCGACCGTGCTCAGTGAGACGATGCCGCCGGCGACCATAAGGAGGCGGCGCTTCATGAGGCGATCACCTTGACCGATGAGAGGACGGAAGACATGCGGTTCAGGCTCTCCGGATTTTTGGGATCGGCGAAGACATAGATTCCGTAGCTCTCTCCGCCCGGGCCATCGACAATGATTCCTGCGCAGGTGATGGATACCTCGGCAGCTTTGCGATCCTGCAGCCATGGCGGGATCGCCGTGGTCTGCCAGTCCAAGCGGTTTCCATTGGTTCCTCCAGGGACCTCAGTGGAAGTGACCTTGGGCTGAATCGACTGGGAGCCCAGTGCCTGCTGCTCCGCGGCCAGGATATTTGCCGCTGGTTTCGCACCGGCGGAGTAGTACTCCACAGCAACGGTGAGAGGGATGCCGCCTCTGCTGTCATAGTAGGTCTGCTGCATGCCGTCGTCGTAGGTCGTGGTGGCTTCAGTGACGGTGTCGGCAGGTACCTGAAGCAAGAGGTTTCCTTTGGGAAGCACCGTCATCATGCCGTCAGACGACGGGGCGTCCGAGCCACTCGGCGCTGACGGCTGGGATGCTGAGGCGGCGGTCGATGCGGTGCTGGAATCTGCGGTACTGCTTTGGCTACAGGCGCCCAATGCGGCGGCGGTGGCTAATGCCACTGCTACGGCTGTTACAGGAGTCTTCATGCACGGTCCTTGTGTCGTCAGGCGTTTGAGTCAGAAAGCGGCTAGTGGGTCTGACTGGCCAGCTGTTTCCGGCCCTCTTTGAGCTTGTCGGCGCTCCAGGTGCCGGAAAGTGCGTCGAAGCCGCCGTTGTCCGTGATGGCAGTGCCGTTGACGACGAGTTGCGTGGTGCTCGCCTTGGTGGCGAGGACTGAGGCGAACGTGCCATTAGCGGAGGATCCTTGCGGGTTGCTTACGGACAAGGATGCCGTGGGGACATTGACAGTGCCCGATGACAGCAGAACGGTCTCGGCGTAGCTATTGGCGAGATCTCGATCGGAGCCGCTGAGTACGGATACGTCGAGCGTCGTGGTCACCATTGTGGTGACTGCTGTGCCTGTCGAGACTCCCGAGATGTTGCCGTTGGCGGCCCCCTCGGTCACATGGGTGAAGGTCATCTTGTCGAGATCGCCTCCAGTGTCATAGAAGAGAACGACGCTGCCCAAGCAGATGCGTTGACCTGCCGGGGGAGAGGTGATGCCGAAGGCGTTCCATGAGGAATCAACCTCCTGATCGTGCTCCGGGACTGGGACGTCGGCCTTGTAGGAGAGCGTGTGGCTGGCGGCTCCGGTGCCGTTGGGTTCCGTCGTAGTCGTACGTCGGTAGGTGACGTTGCCGCCAATGGTTAGGAGCGGGTAGGTGACCGAGGACTGGGACGGTGTGGTGCCGTTGGGTGTATTGCCCGACGACGTCTTACCCACCGTCAGCCGGGCTGCTGACGACTCGATCGTGGAATCTGGCTGAGTCGCTGCTGAAGGGTGCGAGTGCTTGGCTCGGCCTGCTCCCACGTTCTCCGCCTGCTTGGTGACCTCCGGGGGTGAGGCTGATGCGCAGGAACGCTGATTGGAGCACTTAGATGTCACTCGCTGAGCTCGGGTTCGGGTGACCTGCTCGGTGACCGGATTGGAGCTGGACCCTTCCGCTACGTAGCCGCTGGACAGTGAGTTTGTGACGCTGGCGCTCGAGTCGGTGTTGGAGTCTGGCGCTGCGGTAACTGGTTGGATGCTGGCGATGGAGAGGGCTGCCAGCAGTGCTATTGTCACGGTCCAGCAGCGCTGGAGGGTGTAGGAACGGCGGCGCACAGAGTGCGTCCTTTCGGTGAGGCGACAGATGCAGAGCGGTGTCGTCGGGATCGATACCGTTATCTATCTGAGACTCTACGGACAGATGCGTGCTGTTGCCAACGTGGAGCGTCCCGGGTGTGGTGGGGAGGGTGTAGTCGTGCAGTGGCGGGTGCCCTGGCCAGGGGGTCAGCAAAGTCGGGGGGGGGCGTCTGAGTCGGTTTGATAGGGTTTGTGTGTCGTTGGGGGCTTGCTCTGTTGTTTGGAGCCGATGATTGCGGCCTTTGCGCTGGGGAGAGTGACATGGGCAGGAAGAGCTACTCCGAGGAACTTGCGCCGTCGGGCGGTGGATCTGTACGGGACGATACCGGGTGCGACGGTGCGTGAATCGCCCTGGGTTTGATTGGAGGCAGTGATGACACGGAAGGATCACTGTCATGGGACAGAAGAAGTACCCAGATGAGCTGCGGGAGCGGGCCACGAGAATGGCCTTGGAGGTGCTGGCCAACCCGGCACGGGCCGAGGGGGCGGTGCGCAGGATCGCCGATGAGCTGGGAGTCCGCCCAAGGGGAGCGGCAAGGGCGGTTTAGGTGGTTGGTTGGGGCAGTAGGCTGATAGTTCGTTTAGGGCGTCTGGACAGGGATCTGGTGGCTATAGCGGCTCTGGTGCCGTAGGTCAGGCGGATGAGGCTGATGGTCAGGTTACGCAGGGCGGCCATGATCTCAGGTCCGTTGCGGGTGCGCAGCTGGTGGCGGTCCTCATCGAAGACGACATCGCGGACCGACGTGGAGACGGTTCTCGATGCCCTAGCGCCCGCGGACCCAGGCCGCGATGGTCTCGGTCTGGGCGTCGGCCATGGGCAGGGAGCACGCCAGGTAGACCACCTCGACAGGCTTCCTGGCTTTTGGCGGTTCGGGTGCGTCGGACCTGGACCACCTGGGTGGCGTCGGGGAAGCCCACCCACTTAGGGACCTCGAGGGTCTTGATGGTGCGCCGCACCCGCCGACCGTGAGAGGTGTCGACCGAGGAGATGGATGTGACGTCCTTCCAGGGCAGAGCCTTCAAGGTACGACGAATGGTCTTCTTGTTGTCCTTGACCCTCAGGAGGTAGTGACCACTGCGCTGGGTGATCCACTGGGCGGTGGCCACCTGGGTGTGCATGGCGTCAGCGGTTACTACGACCCCACCTGGGTCGAGGGACTCAAGCAGGACCCTGAGAGCCGGGATCTCGTTGGACTTGTCCGCGGCTCCTCACTGGGTCAGGATGGTACCGGTGACCTGGTCCAGGGCTGACAGTAGATGCGGGGGCGCTGCGCATGGTCTTACCCGTCCGCGGCGACCACTGTGCGGCCGTTGATGGTGCCGGTACGCGTGTAGAACCAGGTGGGCGTCAGGGTCTGCGTCGGGGTCTGCGGGGGCCAGGTCCTGGAGTACCCGTCGGATCGTTGACTCCGATGGAAGGTCTTGCCCCTCGTCCTGCCTCACAGAGCACTGGTCAGTGCCGGTCAGGTCGGTGGTGTGCCCCCGTATCGCCGTCAGGCTCCGGCGTCCGGCCAGCACCCCGGGGATGGCCGGGGACAGGATCGTGGGCTGGCCTCAAGCGCACGCCCCGACGGTCGCTGGGATCGGTCACGTTCCTGAGGACCTGGGGCAAGGGCCGGCGCGACAGGGTGGTCGTGGCAGAAGATGACATCGGCGGCGTGACCTCGCTGGTGACGGGATTGAGTAGACGCCTTCATCGTCACCGTGCGGGTCACGCCGCACCCACACCAACACGCCAGACCCACTAGAGACCAGACAACCGCCCATCGACTTTGCCTACCCCCTGGCCCTGAACCACCGCCGCATCCTGACCCTGCACGCCATGAACCGCAATGGCACCCTCTATGAACCACAGCCATCGGCACAACTACCCGCGCCGCTTGACACACCAACATGGAGGCCTACAGCCCCACCGAGCTAGAGGGCGAAATATGGGGCGTTCGCCCCTATGGTGAGACGCGGGCGGCCTATACATTAATTTCTGTCAGTTAAACCTGTCGCGAAGGAAATGCGGCAGGCATCCATCTCACCCAACAGGGAGGCAATCATGACGAACAAAGATCTGCTCCGACTTCAGGTTCGTGTCCAGAATGCGTGGACTCGTCTGCTAGACAGTGAACGAGGCCAGACGATGGTAGAGTATGCTGGTATTGGTCTCGTCGTCATCGTTATTGTTGGCGCGGTTGCTTCAGCAACTCTTGATGGGGAGGCTGGTAAGGGTGTCGCGACCGGCATTCTCAACAAGATTTCAGCCATCATCGGGAAGATTAAGACCGACTGACACTTGGGGCGAACTTGATTCCAGTTCATGTGGGTTGGCACCCCAAATACTCATATGGGGTGCCAACCCACATGAGTGTTGGTGCCCTGATATGGACGAAGGGGCCGGTTCCTTATTGGACTAAAGACACTCAATTCGAATAACGGCATTACTCGTGCACGAAAAACTGGTGTAAGCAACTTTTAAATCAATAGTTTTCGATGATGCAGTGGCGTCTCGAACTCGCAGTGCTGACTTGAGAGACGTCCTTTAGTTATTCATAACGGAGAATCCGCATCTGAGCTGCTGCAACACTCCGGCATGCTAGAGCCTTGCTTTAGTATCTAGACACAGGAATGCACATTCCTTCTGTTCAGTCGGAGAAAACACGTGACATACACTAATCATGAAAGGGCGATCGCCAAAACAGCGCACACACCCGTACCATTTAGCCTGAGAGTGACACAAAACCACAATTGCCGAACATCAGAAGATGGCGATTTTACGTTCTTCACAACTTTAAAGGTACTTTCTTTCAATCAAAGTTATAGAAAGTAACAACGATGCAATGCTTTCAAAGTAAACCTGGCTCCGATAGATTAAGTTCTCTTCGAAGTGAACGCGGAACGATTTTTCCGTACCTCTGTGTAGCTGCTGCAATCGTAGCGCTGATAGCCTTGCTTCTTATGTCGGGACTAGGGAACGCAATCATCCTCAAAAAAACTGCGCGTAATGCAGCAGATGCTGCCGCACTCGCTGCTGCCGAGAATTGGTCGCGCTCCATAAAGAAATCCTACGAAGCTCCTATGAACTCCGGTGAGCAACAGGACAACAAAATGATCGTTGGTCGTGATGTGATTTCGTACTCTGAAGGAAATAAGGAGGCGGCAATTAATTATGCATCACTTAACGATGCGGAGGTAGTAGACTATAAAATAGATCGATTACAAGGAACTGTGACCGTGACCGTAGCAACGACTTCGTTTATCCAGGGAAATAAAAAGAAAATGTATGCTACGTCAACTGCGAAACTCATATTTGCTGAAGGCATTTGTCTAGATCGAGGAAAAATTGGTTTGCAGATGGAAAAATCTTGCATAAGTCAAAGAAAATATGCAAGGAATGGAACTTCAGGTCCTCGTTCTGAGAATGATCCGCATACTCGTACGTCAACAGGATCCTCTTCGGATCCATCTCAGCCGGCGGAAAAGTCGATGCACTTAAACGGGAAAAAAGTTAGAGTCTACGCTAGGCTAATATAGGATACGAATTAGGGGAGTATCAACATGCCTCGGCTTCAATCTAAACTTATTGGCGGCAATAGATGTGCAGGCCCCGGAGCTAGTTCCGAGAAACCATGTATAGCACGCCCTATGTTCGGTTAAGTATATCCACATCTCATGTGTCACAAATTAGCGTTACCGAATCGCAGAAATAACGATATCGACATATTACACATATTCATGCAGGCTTAGTTTGACGAAATGTACTGTAATCTGATGGATTCACTATTTGCATAGGATCACTTTCATGCGTTTTTTAAAATCGCTTCGGATCGAATCAGGTCAGTCCACGGTTGGATATGCTGGGATCGGTCTTGTAGTTGTAGTGCTACTCGCAGTTATTGCAGGCGGAGCGATTGGTGTGACAACTAATACAGGGCAAACCATACTCTGTAAAATTGGCAACGAGATTTCCTCCATCGGTGGCGGTGGAGGGCAACAGATGTCTTGTGGTGTTGAGACCGATAAAACAAATGCTTCCGCCGGTAACGGCAAAGCAGACACTAAAATGCCTGAATCTTGCACTACATCAACTTCGACTGATTCAGGCAGCGGCTATGTGAAAATAGGTTTCATCAAAATTGGCAGTTCATTTGCGTTAGTGACGCAAGAAGAAAAGTATTTAGATCCTAAAACCGGAGAAGTTAAAACTCGATACAGCGTAGTTGCAACAGATGGCGCTTCGATAGGAGCAGAAGGAGGGATTGGTACTAAGGGAGAGGTAAATGACAGCGGCCTTGGCGCCGATCTTTCGGCTGAGGCAGGTTTTGATGTAAAAGCAGGAGACACATGGGAATTCAATTCAGAACAGGAAATGAAAGCATTCTTAAAAGACTATGAAGCATACCGTATTCAACAAATGCAAATCACGAATGATACCAGCGGAGGGTATGCGCTATACTTGGCGCTATCTAATGGTTGGCTTGAACCGCCTCGGAGCTCGGATAAAACCAGCATTAGCGGCGGTTTCCAGGCCAAAGCGAACGGCAATGCAGGAGCTCGTCTTGGGAAGGATACGGATACTGATAGTTCTGTCGATCTGAACATTGGGCTTTATGCTGAAGCTAAGGCTGGAAAAGAATATGCTCGTCAGACGGATCGCCGAAAAGGACATGAAGGCGAGTACACCGACACAGTTACATATTCGGGTTCAATTGGCGGTGGCGCCAATGCAGTATTTGCCGGCGTATCCGGTACTGGGAGTTATGAAGGTGCAATGTCGACCACGTATGACAAGAATAAAAAACTGACGGAAATTACTTTCACTCAAAAAACATCTGGTGATGTCACGTGGAACGCCACCAATGGCCCGGTCAAGGGTAATGGTGACGCGACCGGGTCAGGTAACGCTAACTCATCAAGTAAGGAGACTCATGTCACCACTACGACATTGAAGGTTACGGATGAGAATCGTGCTACAGTTGAGGCATGGTTAGCAAAGGCATATTTGGTAGATCCCCAGTCTGGCGCCCCCGCGCTTATGGTTCCTAAGAATGTGCTTAACCCTGATTCTCCATCACCCAAAGATGCTATGCAACAGTTGCTTTATGAACAGGCGACTAGCACCGATTCTACTTACAATGTAGATGGCGATGACTTTTCAATTGGCGGTGAAGTTGCTTTGGGTCTCAAGGTTGGGGCCGGTATTAGCGCTGGACATGAAGATAGCACAATTAAACAGCAAACCTATTTAGGCGAGCGGCCATCGGCTGGTGCTACACGACCGCGAAAAGTGACTGAATGGTGCAGTAAATAGGAACATTGAGGTTGACACTGTATGTTACGTAGGGTTTTTTTATCATGCTCCGGTATTGGAATGGCTGCGTTATTGTGTGGAGGGTGTTTTTTGAAGGCGAGCGTTCCGAAAGGATGGCGACGCATCTCTCTCTCCAATGTTGCTTTCAATGTTCCTCAAAATTGGAAGCAAGTTGAAATTCCAGGTAGCGCCAACCTCATTGGATGGGACTGGGCAATGCAGGACACTTCGACGTATGACGACGGTTCCGCTTCTTGTCGCTTGTTAGTTATGACTCATGGAGTCAACTCACTGTTTAAGAATCCGCCTAAAAATGATACTAAACTTTTAGCGACATATCTGTCGCAAACCGAACTGTTTGGTGAAGGGACGGCAGACGGGCCATACAAAATCAAGGGGATCCCAGATCAATTGTGGAAATTAGAGTATAAGGGAACGAGTGAGGGTAATTCTAGTTCGGGAGCTTCGGATTCAGTGTTCGTGGCTCAAGATGAAGGTGAGTCAGAAATTGCGGTTGTTGGCTTGACCGGTCCTGGAATCACTCAGGATATACTGGATCGGTTCTCTGCGAGTATCGAGGTGTTGCATGCCTAGCCAGGAAAATGGTCGTAGTCCACAAAGAATTGCTGTCACTGCTTGGTTCGTCGGAGCGCTCACTTTTGTTGCTTTGAGGTTCGTTGTTTTTTTGGTGACTCCCGTCATTTTGGGTGGAAATGTCGCCGGGATTGCGGGTGCGGTGATTTTCTTTCTTGTTCCAATTGGTGCGGTGTTTGCTAGTTCTTGCGTTGTCCCTAAGGTTACCCTTAGTAGAATGTCGGTTAGCTTCGTTTGTCTGTTACCTGCCCCGATTTTTTGTTGTGCGTTACTTGCCTTGACACTTCCTGATTATGTTCCTAATCGGAGTTCGATTGCTTTCGAGTTGCTGACTGTCGGTATTCTAAGTTCAGTCTTTGGGGTTGTATTGAGTCGTTTTTTGCGGCGCCTATTTTGACCAATAGAGTCTTCTCATCGTGGTGAGGGTGCTCGCGCCCTGAGCATTGCTATGCCCTGGCTCATTACGCTTAGCGTGCCTGGGGCGGGATGTTTAGGGCGGCGAGGATGTTTTTGGCGGTGTCGGTCAGACCCGGGGCGACGGTGAGGTGCTTGCTGTTGAGGCCGATGGTGATCTCCTGCAAGCCGCGTAGTTTGCGCACGATCCTGGTGATGCTGATCTCGATGGTCTCCTGAAGATAGCGGGTTACAGTTTGGGCGGTCATAACCACGGTCAGGTGGGCGTCGATGGCATCGCGCTGATGGTGGTACACGGGCTGGCTCCGCAGATTGTGCTTGCTCATCTGCAAAGTACTGCCTCGCGGGCGTGCCACAGTTCGTGATACGAGGATATGAATTACTGGTGTCCATCAAGTGCGTGCGGGGATGTTGGTGACGTAGCCCTCGAGCCCTACCAGTGGACTGCTGGGTGTTTTTCGGACAGTGCTCGTCTTCTTGTATAAAGCTGCCTTGGTTAGGTCCAGAAGTTCGCGTTCGACCTCGTTCGGTGCGCGATATTCTAGGGCCGAGTGAAGACGCTTGTGATTGCATCTCCGCTCAATCCATAAGGCAATTTCCTTGATAGCCTTGTTAATCGTGGGGTGGGCCATTCGGTGGACTCTTTCATTCTTGAGCGTGGCGTCGAATGACTCTGCCCACGCATTGTCCCAGTACACCCCGGCACGTCCTACCGAGGGACGAATGACATAGGAGTTGAGGTCGTCCAGAAGTCTTTGAGGCGTGTACTTGCTACGTCGGTCCGTTTTAAAGACCGTCACCCTCTCCTCAACCGGGCAGCTCCTGACCTCCATGTCAATGGTCTGGCACACCAGGAGGATGTGCATGTGGTCGGCCATCGTATAGCCTACGACCTTCAAGGCGTCAGCAGTCCAGAAGGGTCGCAAGATATATGAACCCGGCCCACGTCCGGACATGGGTGATGTCTCCGCACAGCTTCTTACCGGGCTTGTCAGCAGTGAAGTTCCGCTTGAGCAGGTCCGCCCGCTCGGCCAGGTCATCGGCTGGTACGGTGGTTCGGACTTTTGCTCGTGGTTGTGCGGCCGGTAGTCGCAGGTTCTTCATGATGGCGCGGATGATCGACCGGTCGGCCCGCACACCATGCCGCTCCAGCATCACCTGATTCCGTCGATACCCGTGGGTTCCATCGGAGTCCTCGAAGATGTCCTTAATCATGATGGCCAGATCCTTCCTCCCGATGGCCAGTCTGTGACTGGGGTCGGTCAAGCCAGGAGTAGTGTCCTGATTTTGATACCCTGGACCACCGGCACATTGAGGTGACGGGGTAATGGCTTTCTTCACGGCTGTTGAGGCTGTACCGCTTGGTCACGGTCGTTCCTTGGCGAAGAAAGCGGCTGCTTTTCGGGAACTCATTCTCCTGATGCAGCCCACGGGCCTCTGCTCTTAGTTTGGCTATCTCGGTCGATTCGGAGGCTTTCTTGCGGTCCTGGCGGTGGCGTGCAGCCGAGGGTCTGGGTTTCCTCTGAAGCTCGGCGATGGAGGCGGCCAGGGGCTGCCGCTCCAGGTAGCGGAACAGGGGCTGGCCGAAGTGCTCGTTCGTGCCCTGGGTGGTGGGGTGGTAGGGCTCTGCTTGGAGGTGATGGGCTCGCCCCCTAGGGAGTGCACGTGCTCCACCAGGCGTCCGGTATACCCCCTTCGGCTGGGGCCCAGGGCCATGCCGTTGTCGGCCACGTAGCCGTTGGGGCACACCTTGGGCGGCTGCGCCTTTGTCGAAGACGTCGATGGCTGCCTGGCTGGTCTCTCTCGAGGCGACCAGGGAGGGCCACCGCCAGGCGGGAGTGGTCGTCCTGGAACTGAAAGATGACCACCTTGCGCCCTGCGGTGACGACGTTCTCGGTGGCGCCTGTGCTGCCAGCAGGCATTGGGGCGGGGTAAACGAACCGTCTCCAGGTCGCCCGTGGTCTCTTGGACGGCTCTGAGCGCCCCGTTACCTTGTTGGTGGTCCTGGGTGGTCCGGGGCCGGGCCAGCTGCTGTGGGCACGGTTGTCTTGCGCCTGTCCGTAGATGATCCGGGGGGGGCGAAAGTCACCTGCAGCAGCCGGGCGCTGGTGACTGCCGATAAGGGGAACGACCCGCTGTGTGTGAGGTCTTTCGCAGGCGTGGGTGCGGGACCGGTCGTCCACCGGCTGGCCCCGCACCCATGCAACGAGAGGCGGCACAAAGATGAATACCGAGGACATCGAGGTCTTCATCGGCACCGGGCGTCGGTAAGAGCGAGCACTGGGCCACGGCCCTGATCCGGAACGGGCGGAAGGTCCTCGACAGGGCCCTGCCCAACGACAAGGAGCGCATGCGCGCTCTCTACGAGAAGCTGGCCGATCATGGGAGCCTGCTGGTGGTGGTCGATCAGCCAGCCACCATCGGGACCCTGGCCGTGCCGGTGGCCCAGGACCCGGCACCGACGCCGCCGCAACGGTGCTACCCCACCTGGCCAGGCAGCTCATCGCCCCACGCGCTCAGCGGGCCGATGTCGCCACCCAGGCCAGTGACCCTGGCGGGCGGCCCACCCTCATGTACCAGGTCCTGACCACACGTGCCCGGGATCAGGGGTCCCGGCCGCCGCCGTCCTTGCTGGCCGAGACCCTGGGCAAGACCTCCAGGCACCGGCGCCCAGCTGGCCTCCTACGCCGGGCTCGCTCCCGTCACACGCCGCTCCGGCTCATCGATCCGTGGTGAGCACGTCTCCCACGGCGGCAACAAGAGGCTCAAGCGCGCCATGTTCCCCTCCGCCTTCGCCTCCCTGCGCTCCGACCCCGTCTCCCAGGCCTACTACCAGCGCAAACGCAACCAAGGCAAACCACCTTGGGCCAGGCCGTCCTCGCCCTGGCCCACCGGGCCTTGTCCCTTGTTGATGGACACGGGGGTTGGCTTACGCGGCGGTTGCCAGCGTAGTAGTTGAGGTCTGCTTCTCGTAGGTGGTTGGGGGTAGGTGGCCGCAGTAGGAGTGGCGGCGCACGGTGTTGTAGCGGTTCAGCCATCTGAAGGTCTGGCGACGGAAGGTGAGCTCATCGTTCCAGGAGCGTGCGTCCATGAGGACCTCGCGCTTCAATGTGGCGTTGAATGACTCGGCCAGTGCGTTGTCAGCACTGGAGCCGATCGCACCCATGGACTGGGTCACGCCGAGCTCCTTGCACTCGGTGGCGAATGCCTTGGAGGTATAGATCGATCCGTGGTCAGTGTGGAAGACGGCGCCCTTCAGGCTCCCACGAGTAACTGCGGCCTGCTGGAGCGCCTCGATGACCAGAGGCGTACGCATGTGATCGCGCAGTGCCCAGCCGAGCAGGCGTCGGCTGAAGCAGTCGATGACGGTAGGCAGGTACGGGCTCGTCCCGTCGGCTAGAGGCAGGTAGGTGATGTCGCCGACGTGTACTGATCGGGAGGGTTGGTTGAGGGGGTGTGATCTGAGTCTTTGAGGTGAGGAGAGCGCCTTGGGCTGGTTGAGTGGAGGTGTTGCAGTTCCCCATCAGCCAGACACGAAAGGTGCTCTCCTCATGTCCCACGCTAACGCAGCCCTGACCCCGCGTGCTCGTTTGAGGGTCGCCCGTCTGGTGGTTGAGGAGGGCTGGCCCGTCAGCGAGGTTGCTGCCCGGTTCCAGTGCTCATGGCCCACCGTCAAGCGCTGGGCCGACAGGTACAGGGCCGGCCAGCCCATGACCGACCGCTCCAGCCGCCCACGCTCGTGCCCTCACCGCACACCCAAGGCAGTGGTCAAACGGATCGTCTCGCTGCGCATGCGCCTGCGTGAGGGCCCCGTCCAGCTCGCTGCCCGCACCGGGGTCGCGGCCTCGACCGTCCACCGCATCCTGCGAGCCGCCCACCTCAACCGCCTGTCGTACACCGACCGGGCCACCGGTCAGGTCGTGCGCCGCTACGAGCACCCCTACCCCGGATCTCTTGTCCACGTCGACGTCAAGAAGATCGGCAACATCCCCGACGGTGGTGGATGGCGCTACGTCGGTGCGCGCCAGGGCGCGCGCAACCGCGCCTCCACCCCCGGCAAGGCCCGTAGCCAGGCCAGCCGCAGACCGGTGATGGGCTACGCCTGCGTGCACTCGGTGATTGATGACTACTCCCGCGTGGTCTACAGCGAGATCCACGACGATGAGAAGGCCGATACCGCCGTCGGAGTGCTCCAGCGCGCGGTGTCATGGTTCAGCGCCCGAGGAGTCAAGGTGGAGCGAGTCCTGTCCGACAACGGTTCTGCCTACCGTTCCCAGGCCTGGCAAGCCGCCTGTCAGCAGCTGGGCATCAAGGCCAAGCACACCCGCCCCTACCGCCCCCAGACCAACGGCAAGATCGAGCGCTTCCACCGCACCCTGGCCGACGGCTGGGCCTACGCCCGCCACTACACCTCCGAGACCCAACGCCGCCAGGCCCTACCCGCATGGCTGCACCTCTACAATCACCACCGACCCCACACCGCCACCCAAGGCCACCCACCCATCACCCGCCTAACCAACCTCCCCGATCAGTACA
>ERZ773049.1492-NODE-1492-length-13399-cov-4.124101_pt1 | contig 13399 bp, 6 predicted proteins | sample MGYA00580633_ERZ773049 | MGnify/ENA primary metagenome ERZ773049 (study PRJEB29015, sample SAMEA2737991) | human oral metagenome | biome: human oral; feature: human-associated habitat; material: dental | place: China | collected 2066 ... | reverse complement strand
ATAAAAAATATAGCTTTTCGGAAGCTATATTTTTTATACCATTTAAGTGGGCACTAACTAGATCAAGGATATAACCTAAAGCCTGTTAGAATCTATTTATTAGAATCTATCTAGACATTAGCAAGTTGGTCAAATTCTTCTAGGCTTTTAATCATGACTTCACGAGGTTTATTACCATTCGCAGGGCCAATTACACCAATTTCTTCAAGCCAAATAGCAAGACCGGAAACAAAACCATGACCCTTACCGAGATAAGTCTGAAGCATGGCAGTAGAGAATTTACCTTTTGCAAGAGTGATCTCAACAGCCTTACGAACCACTGGATCGTTTGAATCGTATTTACGACCAAGGTCACCAAAACCGCCACCGTCAGTCGGGCCAATGCCCTTGATTTGGACAGCTTGCGAGATTACCTCATTATTATATTCAGGTGCACGCTGTTCACGAAGGAAGTTAGTGAGCTTTTCGACATCACTATCGGAAGCGTAAGCACCCTGGATACGACGAGGTTTACCCATCATTTCGGTGGTAAGCATTAACATATCACCCTTACCAAGCAGTTTTTCAGCACCACCCATGTCAAGCATAATACGCGAATCGGTGTTGTTATTGACAGCGAAGGCGATACGACCTGGAACGTTTGCCTTAATGAGACCGGTAATTACTTTTACTTCAGGACGCTGAGTGGCAAGTACAAGGTGGATACCGGAAGCACGTCCCTTCTGTGCGATACGAACAATAAGTTGTTCAAGATCCTTCCCTGCCTGCATCATAAGATCAGCCATCTCATCAATCACGATGACAATATATGGCATCCTACCGCCATCATGCTGTTGCTCATTATTATCCTGATCGGCAACAGTGGCAGTCTTTCTCTGTAGCTTTTCATTGTAGTCTTCAATTTTCTTAACTTTTTCTTCAGCCATTAAGGTATAGCGACGTTCCATTTCGTTAACTGCCCATTTCATAGCCGAGAGAGATTTTTCAGTAGAATTAATAATCGGAGTCAAGAGATGTGGAATATCGTTATACTGCACCATCTCCACCTGCTTCGGGTCGACGATAATCAGCTTCATATCACTCGGTGCATTACGATAAAGTAAGGAAGAAATGAGAGTATTAGTCATCACAGACTTACCAGAACCGGTAGTACCAGCAATGAGAAGATGAGGCATTTTGGCAAGATTAGCGATTACGGGATTACCAGAAATATCTTTGCCAACAGCGAAAGCTAGAGGATTTCTTTCTTTCTTCCATTCGTTGCTTTCAAGAATAGAACGTAAAGTTACGTCAGCAGGACGAACGTTTGGGATCTCGATGCCAACAAGACGAGTGCCTGGGATCGGGGCCTCAATACGCACCTTATCGACAGCAAGATTTAAAGCTAGCTCTTTGTCACGAGCAGCAATCTTTGAAAGAACTACACCGGTTGGAGGCTGAATTGTATATTGTGTGACACGGGGACCAACATTAGCACCATCAAGTTTAACTTCGATGCCAAAATCAGAGAAAGTGGAATTAATTATGAATGCATTCTGCTGAATATTACCGCCGTCTGGGGGGTTTTGTTTCTTAGAAAGAAGATCAGTGCTTGGCATTTTCCAATTCGGATCAGATACCTCAATAAGAGCGCGCTCTGGTTCAGATTCAACTGGCTTATCCATGGCTGGCTTCTTAACCTCGATCTTTGGTGTTGATTTTAATTCTTCAGGAGAAACTTCTACACCATTAGCCTTAATTTTCAACGGACCAAGAGCGCCAGCCTTAATCGCATCTTCAGCCTGAGCACGACGGGCCACACGAGCATTTTCTGCATCTTCCTCGCGACGACTAGTCTTGAAGAGGCCGGCAAGATCACGAAAAACGGTAGCCGGAGAAAGTTGCAGAATGAAGATGGCGGTAATAAAAATAAGAACAAGGTAGATAAAAGCTGCAACACTGGGGTTTAGAATTTGAGTAGTAAGGCCATTCAACCAAACACCCAGAATACCGCCAGTTTGAGGCGAAGTCGTGCCATAGGTAGGCAAGCCAAAGAGACCAGAAAGCCAAAAAATCATTAAAAAGGAGACAATCCAAACAACAGCCGGGAGACGATTATCTGTACTGCGGAAAATCTTAACTGCAAGATAAATCAAAATGACAGGGATAGAAAAAGTTGCATAACCAATCAACCAAAAACCGAATTTATGAAAGTCGTTAAGTAAAGTACCGCCACTTCCAAACCATGTCATGACAAGAACGATGGAGATGGCGACCATAAGAATTGCTGAAACTTGACGCCAAAAACCTCCTGGCAATTCGTGTTCTGGAGTCACGTCACGAGAGTTTTTACGTCGACCTTTTTTTCGTTTTACCATAGACAGATTATAACATAATAATTATAGATAGAGTGAGACGTAAGCGTTTTTGGCTTAAAATACTAATTATGACATAGTGGAATTAAAGGAGATTTTTGGTATCGTTGAAATTTAATAATTATAATTATGAAGATAAAAAGATTGGCAATTCGGCCAATCTTTTTATATCTATCCCAAAAATTATAATTGAGAGATTAGCTCGCAAGATAGAAACCTTGCGAGGTGTTTTATAATAAAACTACTGTTCGACATGGCGCATACTGAGAGAAAGACGCCCCTTGTCATCAATAGATTCAAGACGAACCTTTATTACGTCACCAAGATGAAGAGCATCTTCTACTTTATCAAGACGCTTTTCGGAGATTTGTGAAATATGAAGCATTCCGTCAATGCCCGGTAGAATATTAACAAAGGCACCGAAATCTTTGATGCTTACAACCTTACCTTTATAAATTTTACCGACCTCTGGTTCTTCGACGAGACTTTTAATCCAATCAATAGCATGCTGGATTTTTTCTGGATCAGTACCGGAAATAGTAATTAGACCAGAGTCATCAATATCGACTTCCGCACCAGTTTCGGAAGTAATTTTGTTAATCATCTCGCCACCTTTACCAATAATGGCACCGATTTTATCGGGACTCACTATCAATTTTTCGATACGTGGAGCATATGGAGAAAGCTCTGCACGAGGGGCGGAAAGCACGGAAAGCATATGATCTAAGATAAACATCCGTCCTTCATGGGACTGATTGATGGCTTTTTCAAGAATATCTACTGGCAAACCATGGACTTTCATATCCATTTGGAGGGCAGTAATTCCCTTTCTTGTACCGGTGACTTTAAAATCCATATCACCAGCAAAGTCTTCGGCATCCATCAGGTCGGTAAGAACGTGCGGAGTTTCACCATCAAGCATCAAACCCATAGCAACACCAGAAACTGGACTCTTTAAAGGAACACCAGCGTCCATCAAGGCGAGACACGATGAACAGGTGGCAGCCATAGAGGTGGAGCCATTCTGAGACATAATTTCAGTAACGGAGCGAATAGTGTATGGAAAATCTTCTTTGGACGGAAGAACTGGAAGTAGAGCTCGTTCTGCAAGGTAACCATGACCAATCTCACGGCGCCCAGGAGAACCGATACGACCAGTTTCACCAACAGTGTAACTTGGAGCATTATAGTGATGCATATAGCGACGTTCACCGTCGGTAACTTCCATAGTATCGACAACTTGAGCGTAAGAAAGAGGCGCAAGTGTGACAATATTCATTGCTTGGGTAAGTCCACGCGTAAAGAGCGAAGAACCATGGACGCGAGGCAAGATTGAAACTTGAGAGCTTAAGGGACGAACCTCGTTAAGCTTGCGCCCATCAGGACGGACGCCATCTTCAACAATAGCACGACGAACTTCATGATGGATAGCTAGTTCGTAAGCGTTATGAAATTCGGCCTTCAAGTGAGCATCATAATCGGCGATTTTTTCTTCCGAGGTATCACCTTCACCAAGCTCAAGAGCAAATTCCGCATCCATTTCATCTCGCAAGGCGTCGGCGATGCGTTTACGATCAAGGACATTACCACGAATCTTGGTACCGGTTTTGCCGTCTTCACCCTTAAAATGAGCAAGAGTCCAAGCTTCAACTTTTTCGGTAATAGCCTGATCTGGCAAACTTAATTCGTAAGATTTTTCAGTAATTTCAAGTTTGTCACGAAGCTGTTTTTGAAGATTAAGTGCAGGCTGAATATTCTCAACCGCCCAGCGCATTGCTTCAATGATTACGTTTTCTGGAACTTCATTAGCACCAGCTTCCACCATAACAACCTTTTGATCCTTGACGGCGACTACTAAATCAAGATCAGACTGCTCACGCTCTTCTTTGCTAAGGAAGGCTTTAAATTTACCATTAATACGACCAATGCGAAGACCAGCAACTGGACCATCAAAAGGTACACCAGCATTTAGAAGTGAGGAAGAAGCAGCCAGCATAGCTACAACATCTGGACGAAAGCTGGGATCCATCGAAAGAACGGTGGTGACCACTTGAACTTCTTGACGGTAACCTTTAGGAAAGAGCGGACGAATTGGGCGATCAATGAGACGACCGATAAGTACGGCTTCGTCGGCCGGCTTACCTTCGCGTTTAATAAATTTTGAGCCTGAAATTTTGCCAGCGGCATAGAACTTTTCTTCATAGTCGATGGAGAGTGGGAAGAAATCCTGAACAACTGGCTTCTCACTTACTACAACTGAACCAAGTATGACAGTATCGCCGTAGGTGACGAGAACAGAGGAAGTTGTGCGAAAACCGACACGATTTACTTCAATTTTAAGCTCACGCCCGCAAAAATCGGTAGACACACTGAACGTGTGCTTACCGGTGGGATTAATTATTTCCATTTTTTCCTTTCTCGGGAAAACACCAGATAGCTACTCTAGAAAGCCAAGCAATAAGCTAGAGAGAATCTTATACCTAAGGCTCTAGGGGACTTATCCGCCGTCTTCCCTTTTATTGTTATGTGTTAATTATATCATGAAAAAACTTCTTGTATATTACAGTTTGAGAACTAAGTTAAGGTTTATTTTTTGTATATTTAGTATTTTATGTTATAATATCATACGTTCGGTGATCAATCTAATTACTAGACTAGAATGAAAGGGGGGTAGAAAAGCCTGGATCACCAAATTTTAGATAAATTTTATGAGTTATAGCTCAAGTACATTAAGAGAAAGGATCGTAGAAATGACAGATACGATATATTTTGATTTCAGCAAGCTAAATCCACCAATGGAAATCATATTGCAACTGAGGGGATTTGAGAATAATTCCTATGCGGTGCAGGAGGAGCGTGAAAAATGCTTTTGCTCTCAACTGATGGAGCAGGTGCTCGTACCACTCAGAAAACAAATCAGATTAGATAGTAATATTGATCTGATGGTATCGATTGTTGATACTGAGACAATAGGGCAGAGGAAAATTTACTTTATTCTCAATACGGCATCTTCAGTGTTTTTTCAGAAGAAAGAACTTTACCAAGTGATCACTCGTCGAGAGGGTGTGTCTGGTAATATTTATGAACTAATGTATGATGCCAGATACGTACGTATGTATTACACTAGTGAGGAATTTTATGATAAATACAAAAGAAAAAACGATCGTAATCATGATGCAAGTAACCCATACAAAAAAAGAAAGGTTATGAGAAAGATGAAACGCCCCAGCATAAAAGAGATAAACGAGGGTATCAATATTTCGGTATTGCGTTTTAAGGATGCGATTAATGAATACATTGAAAAATCCTTTGGGGAAGTGGCTGTAAAGCCTGAAATCATCGGTGTCTTTAGTAAAAAGATGCTGTAGCTATGATCTAATCCGAAGCTCCGCCTTGTGTGGGGCTTTTTCATGACTTTTATCCTGAAAGTTTTAACTCCAAAATGAGGGGATAAAAAACTACGAACTATAATCAATAATAAAAGATTAAAAAATAGGAAGAGATAAAGAAGAAAGAACAACAAAAAACCCACTGGCGTGGGTTTTTGAATTTATTTACGGAGTCCGAGTTTTGCAACTGTGCCTTTGTAAAGGTCGAAGTTGGTTTTCTCAAGATACTTCAAAAGACGTTTGCGGCGACCAACCATCTGCATGAGTCCACGACGGGCCATAAAATCATGCTTATTGGCTTTGACGTGCTCAGTTACTTCTTTAATACGCTCAGTTAAAATAGAGACCTGAACCTCTGGAGAACCAACGTCCTTTTTATCACGGGCAGTAGCAGCAATTGCCTTAGCTTTATTCTCTTTTGTAATCATATTAAGTGAATTATATCACGCAAAGACAGATTCTACAAGGGTAAACAGATGACTTTTCTTTAAAACAAGTTTTAATAAATTTAAGAGAGTATCAGCATACACCAGATAAAAAGAATACTAATATATTTCAAAATAGCAATTTCCTTGTTGTAGATAACACCGCCAATAATTCCACCAAGTACATAATTTTGCACTTGGTCACTAGCTGAAGAAGGGGAAAGATTACCTTTACCAGTAATATTAATGACTAAAATCAAAGCCAAAAACCGATAAGTAACTTAACCGCAACTAGAATAAAATCATCCATAAATTCTCCTTTTATCTTTTATTATTCTTCCCCCATAAAATCTGCTAGCGTGATAGCATTAGAGACTTTATAGCTACCAACCTGCGTACGACGAAGTGAAGTAAGATAAGCACCAGTGCCAAGAGCCTTACCGATATCCTCACCAAGCGTTCTAATATAAGTACCGCTTGAGACGTGCGTACGAATGACTAGATTTGGATAATTATAACTAAGTACCTCAAGAGAATAAATCTCAACCTGGCGGGTTGGCATAACAACGGATTCACCATGACGAGCTAATTGATAGGCACGTCGACCATTGATTTTTACTGCTGAAAAGGCTGGCACGGTTTGCGTGATTTGGCCAATAAAACTAGTGACCGCCGTTTCGATTTCTTCAAAAGTGGGAATTCTCTTGTGGTGTTGCTCGATAATCTCTCCTTCTGGATCGCCGGTAGTACTGGTCTTTCCAAGACAAATTGTCGCCTCATACCATTTGTCCAATTTCAGAAATTGATTAGACATTTTAGTGGCTTTATTAGAAAGAAGAATTAATAGACCGGTGGCAAAGGGATCAAGAGTTCCGGTATGGCCAACTTTCACTTTCTTTCCGGCTTGCTCAGAGAGATGACGACGGACTCGAGCAACTACACCAAAAGAACTGAGACCAGCCGGTTTATCAATTAGAATAATGTCTTCTGCGAGAATATTTTCTTGATTATTCATTGTTACTGATAATAATGAAAACTCGTGGGTCTGTCAAAGATTAGTAAGTGCCTGGGATACGGAAGGCAGACGGGTCGGCTGGAGTAGTCTCAGAAGTAGGAGCTTGAGGTTGAGACGTAGTGGTAGGAACTGAAGATATAGAAACTGGAGACGAATCAGCTTTTGACTCACTAATTGATGTGTCTTGATTATATATGGGTGGGGTTGGCAATGGCTCTGGAGTAGTTGGAGGCAACGGCATGATAGGACCGGTTGGTTGGGAAGTATAGGGGGAAGTACTAATCGGCTGATTTGGCACTACGGGGCTTGGAGCGGGAGGAAGAAAAGCCTCTGGCTGAAGAAAATCTGGAATTGGAGTACTAGTATCAGGTGGAGTAGCTTGAATAAAATTCGCCATTGGATCTTCTGCGACATGTGAGGCTGAAGGCTGAGGTTGTATCGGCTGAGATTGTATTGGCTGAGACTCCTGTGAAAGTTGAGTAGGCGAATTTGGCTGAGCTGATTGAACTGGCATTGTGGGTACTGTTAGAGACGCATATTCAGGAACATTATTCGTATATTCAGGAGTAGGGTAATTAGTCTCCTGCGTCATCGTGGGCATAGCTGGCGCGGAAAGAGTGGCAATATTCTGCCCTGGTGTGTAATTAGTAATGGGTTGCTGACCGACAGCTAATGGAAAATTAGGGTTAGGGTTAGGGTTAGGGTTAGGCTGAGACACGGGAATCGGTGGCGCGGCTTGCCCAAGAGATTGATTAATATAATCACCCTGGTTGATTAGACTTTGATAGCCGACTGGGTTTTGAATAGGTGAAGGTTCAGCAAGTACCTCATCCATAAGACGGCTCATATCTTCGTTTGATTCAATGACTGGTTCAGAAATAGTATGGCCTGCAATGCCAGAATCAGCAAAAGAAGGTAAGGGATTGACTGGAGCAACCTGAGTTTGTATTGGCTGCTGATTAAAGGTTTGTGATTGAACTTGGGATTGATTTCCTAGTTGGGCTGATGGTTGAACTGGTGGCTGAGTCTGTGGTTGAGTGTACGGCTGAGTCTGTGGCTGACTCCCTGGTTGGACTGGTGGTTCGACTAGCGGTTGTGGGGTAGGCATAGGAGACGGTTGTTGAGGCGTTTGAGAAAAAGGCTGTGATTGCATTTGTGGGAAAGATTGAACTGGAGCTTGAGGGTTGGGAGTTACGGGAGTGGCAAAATTACCGGTGTTAGAAAAAGATTGCGACTGAGATGGAGCAGTTTGTGACATTGTTTGATACGAAGCACCAGGATAGACCTGAGGTGCAACTGTTGGTTGGAGATTGATCGGTGGTTGTGGTACAGAAACAAACTGAGATTCAGGTTGATTCCCTGGTTGGGCTGGTGATTGTGGCGCAAATACAGGAGAAGGTTGAGCATTTGCGGAAGTCATAGACTCTGTCATGCGAGCTAATTCATCCATTACATTACCAGTAGAAAGCGGAGCTGCAGGCGCTTCAGGAGTGGTCTGCGTGGAATTCATAATACTTTGAGAAGTAGGATCGGCTAAAGCCTGGTTGTACTCAGTTTGGGAATTAGCGGTTTGAGCTAGATTTTGATTTACTAATTGTTCAAGCTTCTTAAGATCATCTGAGGAATCCGAAGAATTGGATTCGGCAACTGCAGTATTATCAGAAGGGTTTGAGATAGCAGTCGATTCAATATTATTTGTAGGACTTGTAGTGATTGGAGGATTAGGTACAGCTTGAACTTCGGGAGCTGCAGGCGCTTCAGGAGTGGTTAAAGCTTCAGACGTAGAAGAAGCATCAGGAGTAACAGAGGTTTCAGAAGCATCAGACGCTTTAGGAGTAACTGATGTTTCAGGCTTCAAGATATTAGCTGAAATTAGTTGCTGATCGGCACCAGCTTCCATCAACTTAGAGGCGACAGCCATGGTGGTCGGTTTAGTACGGCTATTGGAAAAACGTTCAGTGGCGGAAAGAATGCCAGTTAAAAGAGCCGTAGCAACCTCTTGCGAGACATCGGTGACATCAAGCTCCTTAAGAAGATTATAGACCATCTCACAAACGGAAGATTTTTCAGGATCGCTCCATTCAAGATCAGCAAAACGGCCTGGTGCTCCGGATGTAATATTAATTGCACTGGCATCATGCATGATACGACCATATTCAGAGAGTGCAGAATCAATCTCGCTACCAGCATTCACATTAAAAACAATTACAAGATCGACATTATAGTCACCATAAGAATATTCAAGGTCATCCTTTTTAACTTGACCCTTGTACGGAGTAATATAGATTTTGACATAATCTCCATCTAGTTTATAAGTGAGATGATCAGCCTTTGATTTATTAAGTGCAATAATAAAGTCTTGTAAACTACTAGTGTCTTTTTCAAAGGTTTCTTCAGGCTTAAGAAACTCTAAGGTGTTTGGTGTCTTACCGGAATAAATAGCAGTGACATGTTTCTTTTGTTGATCAAGCACAATTGCTAGAGCAATGGCGGCTGAAATTTCATCAACATTAGGGTCTTTCGAGAGAGCAATAAGAATGTTTGCACCTTTTTGAATCTTTTCTGCAACTCTTTCCGGTAACTGCTGTGGATCAAGGCCAAAGCCAGAAGGATCTGACTGTGGGACTTTGGAACCAGCAAAAGGCTCAGTATTGCTGTTCGCTGGAGTTTTCATACTAGTTTTCTGTGCACTTATATCCATTTTTGTGTTGACCTAATTTATTTAAATTTAGCATAAGAACTTTATTTTGACAAGTAAAGAGAGATAGCCAGACACTAAAGGCAGGAATAAATAACAATAGTTTAAATAAAGTGGAACTATTTTTAATAACGAGGGGCTAATTCCCTTTGATAAACAACTTCAGCAATACCAGAACGTTGAGCCTGACCAACTCCCCAATAGTAAGCGTCTGAGCGCAGATTAAAGATTTCAGCTGGGGCAACAGAGCCGTCGTCTGAGATGGCATAATAACCACCAGCATGCTTAGCATATCTTGTGCCAAGGACGCGCTGATCAGCAGAAATCCCAGATGTCATTCCACCGCCATGATTTGCACCACCAGTACGCTTCAAAGTGAGACTTTTCGCAAAGACTGGGCCATTAAAAATGATAGTCTCAGAACACTGTTCGGCGGTTGGTTCATTTGCATCGCTACAAGTGTTTAAATTATTTGAAGCGTTATCCTCATCAAGGATCAGCCAAGCGTCAACACGATTAACTTTACTGAGGATATTAATATTCTTAGCAAAGATGAGGATTTGAGGAAGTTTAGTGATGGACTCGGTAGAAACATCAGCATAAGTGGCCTGTTTTGTAGAAGTCTCATATTGACAATTATTGCCACCAAAACCAGCGTAACAGAGATTCTGGTCAATAGTAAGAGTACCGTCAACATAGAGTACTAGAGTATTATTCTGTTTATCATTGGTTGTAATAGTTTTATATAACGTGTCATAAGTACGGAAGAGAGTGTCAGTAGTCTTAGGGTTATGATCCGGTAGTTGGATCTGGGAAAGGTTGACGTCGCCACGAATATAAGTATTCTGCAAACCAGTATCATGAGTGGTAATTTTGAGATTACTATTTTTTGCAACATTGTCACGATACCTGGCCTTAAGGCGAGAGAGTAAGCTAGATGGCAGACCATAGACACCAGATTCACCGATAGTATTGCGGTTTGCTATAGTAAGATTATAGATACTATCAGAAACCTTAGCCCCGCCGGTTGGGAGATTATATCCATATCCTTTTTCATATCCTAATGAAGCACCAGAACCGAAACCAGAAACGCGACCACCAGCAATTACGTGGTATTCATCCCAAGAACCAAAGATCTTCTCGGCAACACTTGGATAAGATGCAAAGCCTTGACCTGGAGTCTTACGACTAACTGCGGTTTCAATCTTACCGTTAGTAAACATACCACCGCCCCAAACCTGGAAATTCGGTTTTTTAGCAATAGTTACACAAGAAAGGTCAGAAACATTAAATTTAGTTTCGTCACCGCCAGTGATGGCTGGTCCGGTTGTATTATTTTCGAGATTATTCTCAGCAGTATTATGGGAAGAGGCAGGCCAGATAGAAGTCGCAGTACAGTATTTATAACCGATATATTCACGATTATCCGGGACGGTGCGTGAATAAATATCAGAATTACGGTCACTACCATTATAATTACCATCAGAATTCATAACACCTTTAACAGTGCCCACAAGGTGACAGTCAGAGGCACCATAGTAGCGACAGACGTCCTGATCAGAGCGATCGTTACCCGAAAGAGTGTTAGGATTAGTGTGAGGAGGGATCAGCAGTTCATAAATACGGAAAGTTTCTTTATCAGAAGTATGGGTAGCGTAAGGATTTTTGGCAACCATATTATTCTGTCGAGAGAGGATATGATAAGAGCCACTAATATTAACACGTTCACCGCTAAAGGCAACGTTATCAGCGTCAATGGAACTAGTAACATAAGTATTGAAGTTGTACGGAGTTACGACACTAGCGTTAGTGCTGCGTTCGCCGTAATCCTTAGAGGCGACCGGATAATGTATATAGCGAGGGTCACTCTTATATCTCGTTTTATTACCTTTATCACAGGTTCCTCCACTACTACATGAGTAGCTAAAAGTACCCCAAGATGTACCTTTTAGGCTTGGGAGTTGACCAGGAATAATAATCTTATGGTTACCAGGGTGTCCGATAAGGGCTGGATCCGTATCTTCGCTAATCCCGACAACTCCACGGTCAATAGGATTGCCATGCGAATCATAAGTGCGGAAAGTACCTGCATTTTCAAAAGTTTTATCGGTCTGAGTTTCGCTATGTGCGGTATTTGTATCACAACCACATTCACCGCTTACCTTTGTAACCGAACTAACCCAAGATTTAACATCGTTATAGATGATCCCCTGAGAGATTTTATTACCTACTTCAGTATTACTGCCGGTCTGAGCTGCGGAATTACAGTTTGAAACGCCATAGCCAAAGCCTGGAATCTGAAAACCATTATGTATGGCACGATTATTATTCTGCGTAAAGACAGTACTGTCGCAAGAGTACGGAGGCGAAGGAGAGTCGGTCGGTGATTCAGTATAAAAACCATAGTCGGCAGAAATAATACCAGTTCCAGTAACGGCATGTGGGTTTTGTGTTAAGACATTTCGATCATTGCCGTCTGCAAGGGCGGAGTTTTTGAAGAGATAACGATTATCACCATTATCATTACGCGAAGCGTAAAGACGGAATCTATTAGCGATACTTGGCGCATCTGCCGTGATTGTATAGTTCTCAGCTTTTTTAACTAGATCACGACCTACGCCCTGTGCGGCATAGCAGAGAGCGTGTCGAAAACGAATTGAGTCGCCAGGCCGAGCGAGCACAAAGGATTGCCATTTCTTATAATTCTCTGTCCCCGTATAGGATAGATTGACCACTTGAGACAGTGCGACGGTATTTCCTTTGTAAGACGAACCAATGACACCAGGGACTAGTGCACTACAAATATCTGTGTCTTTTGGAGTACAATTAGGATCATCGAGCGGACAATTTGTCTTTTTGTTTTTATCACAGGTTGGATCAGTGTTTGGATCACAGTCCGGTTTTTTATATTTATCACAAGTCGGATCATTCGGATCACAGTCCGGTTTTTTATCGCCATAAGAGCAAAACCAAGAGAATTCACCATCTTCCCATTTGAGGTCAGTGCGTTTTGTATAGTCAAGATATTTCTGAAATTCTTCTTTAGCTTTATTATATTCTACATGATATGTGCCAGCACGATTAACGTATTTCTCATTAGGACTCAATCCATTTCGCGCAGTTGCAGATTTGTTGGGGTAGTCAGGATATTGAAAATAGGCAAATTTATTGGGGCCATAAGCATCATTAGTGGGGGTAAAGACTGGAGCATTATTACGATATCTATGAGAAATAAAAGCATAGACGCCATCTGCCTTACCGCAACCACGGATTATTTGAGAATCACCACTATAATTTAAATGCCTAGCACTATCTGAATTAATTGCTGGGATACCTTGCCGAATCGCCTTATAGCTAATAAAATCTGGGTCAGTAATTAATTTGTTTTCTAGCAACTCCTTCATCGTAATATATACCCATTCACCACCCCCACCTTGACCATTATTCTCTCCACCAGTATTCCAACTACTATAGCAGATAGCAGTTGAGTCCTTACCACAGCCAGAAATTGGAGCAGC
>ERZ773049.1488-NODE-1488-length-13455-cov-3.525224_pt1 | contig 13455 bp, 14 predicted proteins | sample MGYA00580633_ERZ773049 | MGnify/ENA primary metagenome ERZ773049 (study PRJEB29015, sample SAMEA2737991) | human oral metagenome | biome: human oral; feature: human-associated habitat; material: dental | place: China | collected 2066 ... | reverse complement strand
TTTAAATATTTTGGAAGTTTTTGATACTTTGGGACAAGAAAAACACGGCCGCCAAGTTTTTTAATTTCATCATACGGAATGCGAGTAGAATCTTCATCACAAATAAAGTCAAACTGAAGTTTGGAATGATCAAGGTGACGATAATAGTTCATAATAACCGACTCAACGCCACCACCAACCCATTTACCCATAATTTGAGCAACAATAAGTGGTGATTGTTTTTCCTGATCTTTCTTATTCACTAATTAGACCCCTGGTTTTCTCTTTATAGTTCTTTTTATCATACCTTATTCTTGACATTTTGTCAATTTGCTGTGGTAGTGAACTAAGTTTTACCTATGAAAAAAGGAGGCCTCAGCCTCCCAAGTTATACTAAAACTCTTCTCTTTTTACTTTTTCTCTCATACCTGTTTTATTCTGATGATATGCTTTTTCTCTCATACCTTTTATCTATAACCAGCTCGCACTTCCTTTGCTTCTGTATTTAAACCATAGTTTCTCATACCTATATCCGGACAGCACTTTTCCCCTCATTGATTTTCACTACATGGATCTGACAATTCTGATCTTTACGCTCCGAACAACTGTTCTTTGTAGCCAGCGGATCTTCTTTTTGCGCCATATCCATATCCTCTCTGGATTCAGGATAGATGGAGTCCTTCTTTTCTTCTACTTTTTCTGCGTCGTGTTTTATTTTGACATAATTTTTCACTTCGCGCAAAAGATTTTCAGGATCACCTTTTTGGCCAACCTTCGATTTTTCATGCTCCGCTACAGGAGGAACGCTATTATCCCGCAGGGCTCTGAGAATTTTGCTTAAACTTAGAGTAAGATCTCTATAGACCCTGGCACTAATCGTTGCATTCTGTTTCTCTTCATCAAGCTGAATTTGTAGATTATTCAACCGACTCTTGATGGAAGCTAAACAGCCGTCGCCACATTCGATCTCTTGATAAAATTGACTACCCAGCTCAGCGTGCTTATTGAAAAACAATCTGACAAATGGATCATCAATCAGTTCCCTATAAAGATCCTGAATCCATTTCTCTTCATTTAGGACATACAAACAAATCGAAGTCACAACATCTGCCGCGGCATAATCTGGCTGATCATGATAATATCCTAGAACCTTGAGACCCGGAGTTCTTAAAAGCTCCTTATAATATTCCGTGGACTGGAAAAGTAGCTGCTCGAATGCCATATATTCTACGCGCCTGACATCGATCATACTGAGAGGAACATAGCCCTTCGCATTTGCAAACAACCGATTGAAACTTCCTAAAAAATCCAATTTATTCCTGATGAGATCGTCCACATAGGCAAAGAATAAAGCCTCGGTGATGCTTGCAACTTCAGAACTTCTTGTTTCGGTTTTCTTCATTTTTTCTCCTTTGTTGTGTCTTTGACACGGAAACTAAGATGGGTAACCATCTCAAACTTGCTCTTTTGGAGCGGGAAACTTTTCGAGTTTTAGTATTTTAAAAAACTTTACTTTATCACAGTAACGTGTTCTATTAAAACATAAATGAATATTAGTGCAAGAATAAGAGTTTTCGGACGGAAAAATAAGATCTCCAGATGCAAAGATGAGATCTTCAGAGGGAAGATGAAATTTTCAGATGTAGAGGTGAGATTATAGATTAAGAAAATAATGACCACCCATAGTCTGATCTTAAATATAAAAATGGGAGCCGCGGCTCCCATAAAATCGTTAAGACTTGTGTTTGCAATGATCATTATTTAATTGTATTTTGACGTATATAACTGGAAAATCAGCTATACGCCAGGTATCTTTAAGACATATATTATAAACTCCAGATTACTTAGCTTATGCTAGTAGCTCATTACGGTCTTTCTGCGTAGCATGCCAGTGACATAAAAGAACGGGAGGAAGATCCGACTCATCGAATCTATAATAAGCCTCAGGCCCCATAAACATATCAAGTAAAATTGGAATACTTCTATTATCGTTCGGTTTCAATTTGAGGCGGGATATTCTTAGTACAAGCTCCGGATATTCGTCTGTGATCTTATCAAAAAACCACTCGTTCTCTCTTGCCTCATCACCGAAATAAATCAAACCGGTACTCCTGAAAGAATTCATAAAGCGCAAGAATTTCTTTTTGGTACCATTAATCTTGAACCGGCTAAGTCTACAGAATGGACTCTGAATCGCTTTTTCTGACTTAGCCCTTAAAAACCCAAATATCATCTTTTCCTCCTTAAAGGATTTTCTTGCTTAACGATTTTAATGTGCATTTGTTGCTATCCTAGGATGCAACAGGAGGTATTATAGTGGTTTTTGGGATTTTGACAAGAGGGGATTTAGAGAGAGTTGGGAGGAATCTAGAAAGAGAGCAAAAGTTCATCTTTAAATTAAGTTGAAACTTGAGACTAGAAAAAGGAGTCTGAAAAAGGAGCCGAAGCTCCTTATGATTTTTTACCGTTACTTTACACCTATGCTATTCCTGTTCGTCCTCATCAGGCGGGATCGAAGTGATCTTATCGTAAAGAGCACTAATTGAATAGTCATTCTCTGATAGATCGTAGTTTTTGAACACCCACTCCATTATAATGATCATAATGTCGATCTCACGATAAAGCTGTAGCTTTCTGCTTCTTAACTCAATCAGCTCCTTTTCGCATTGCCCTAATTGCGCATAATATTTATCAAATTCGTCTACATTGAATTTGATATGCGTAAGACAGGCAGCATAGTGGATAAGGCGTTTTTTGCGGTAGTCTTTCACGAAAGGAGAGTCCGCGAGAAGCATACAATCCTCATAAAGCAACCTTTCGTACTTCAAGAACTGAACGAAAGCATCAATCAGATCATCGAAATCTGACAGAAAATAGCCATCCTGACTGTTCTCTTGTAAATAATCAGTGACTTTAAAGCATTCATTGACACTTAGTTCATCAAATTCCCTGGCAAAGTCGATAAAAATAACTCATAGGTCGAATATTCTAGTTTTTGCCGATTGGCCTGATCAAACGGAATGAAGCCCTTGATATTAAGAAAGAGGTTATAGACATTACTAATGCCGATAACCTTGCTCTTTTGAAAACCGTCGATGATCTCGATAACTTTCTGCATAATAACACTAAGCTCTGGACTTAGCGCCACGTCTTCGTATGTATTTAACATAGAAACACCCCCTTTGGTTATGGGACTATAATCCCAAGTCTTAGCACGGTTTTAAATTACTTTACCATGCTGGTAATGGAGATATTTTACCATATTTTTAGTATTTATCAAATTTTTACAGAGAATGATCGTAACTATTGTTCGAAACTGCTTTTTTCAGGAAGGATCTTATTAAAAGCTTGTTCGAGCTCAGATTTAGTTTTTTCGAGATCCCTGACATTGCCGTCATTAATGCAGAGCAGATGATATTTTTGATGTTCGACAAGCTTAATGATTTTCTGATTTTCTACGTCATCCTCACTTAGCATCGTGTGGTGAGAAAAACGTGGTGAACGAGGTATGAATTGCCCGTCTAAAAGTTGCGTGTAAAAAAATATCATATGTGAGATATCTTGGCTTGAACGAAATGAGTGAGCCGAAGTATTTGTAAGCTCTTCTTTCGAGTCTTGCCAAACTTTTTTGAAAGTAGATTTTAGATAAGATGTGGCACAATGTGGATCATAGATGAGAGAAAATTCTTTCCAGGGGGAAAGAAGGAGATTCCTAAGATTAAATATACCATATTTGAGATGATAGGCCTTAGAAAAATGTCGATGGTAGAACTCAGATTTGTGATATTTTTGATTAATCTGTGCCATATTATTCATTTGAATGTATGGGAATATATCACGAGAAGGATTATTGACGAGAATATTTTCTGCAAAAAAAGCGCGCGGGAGATAAAATTCAGGTTTGTTCTTCGAATTATCTTGTTTTTTATTTAGTTTTTTTGATCTGGACTTAGCAAAAAAATCGGTTGGTTTGGTGGATTTTAACAGATAAAAATCATCATTAAAATAAACAAAATATTCTGAGAGGCCGGGAATGAGATAAAGGTGATTTTCAATGGTATGAGAGTTAAAGGTGGGAAGAAATTCTTTGGGGATAAAATCCTCGTGGCGAATAATTCTAAGTTTGGGATGAGTGGGCTTAAGCCAAGATGGGAGATGTCCAAACGTTACAAAGAAAATTTGATTAACCCATGGGGCGAATTTTTCGACCCCACGAAACCAGTATTTTAAAAAATCGAAATCATTACGAAAACGCAGATCGGACGCATCAATTTTTGGAGACTCGAGAGGATGGATGGCATTTTTCGAATTTCTAAAGGGGTCAGAGGTGAACTGTTTAGAAGCTATCTTAACATCGACTCTCGTATTTTGAAGTTTCTGGAGTGTTTGTAATTTTTTAGCCAGCCATTTTGGATCAGTGCCATCGACCCAAGTGATAACAAAATCTATCTTTGGCTGAGACATACCGTGACTCCCCTATTTTTTAGTGGCTGCTTCAGATTCCACTTTCTTTAAAGCGGTATCAATCATTTCGTGAACAGTCTTTTTAAAAGTAGCTTCGTTAACCGAAACGCTAGGCAGCTTTTCGCCATTGATAATAATGGTTGGTGTCTCTGTAATATTCACGAGTTTAGAAATCGCCATATCGGACTTCACTTTTTTCTTAACAGCCTCGCTGTTCATATCAGATAAAAATTGATCAACATTACCTTTATGGTTGGAAGCTTCTTCAAAATAAGCCTTAAATTTAGAATCACGCTTTTCTGAATCTAGATCTTCCCACTCGGCCTGATTTTTGAAAAGAAGTGTGGCAAATGGTTGCCAATAGCCCTGTAAGGCGGCAGCATTCGCGGCGTGAGCGGAAGCTGTACCATTTTTATGGTAGGTGAGAATAAAATTGCGAAAGATGAGACCAACTTTACCTTTATATTCTTCAACAATTTTAGAGAGATAGGGGAAAGTAGTAGCACAGCCTGGACACTGAAAATCGGCATATTCAACGATTAAAACTTTAGCATCTTTGTTCCCCTCATAATTATCGCCGATGTTGCCGTTGCGATCTTCCTTTCCAATATATTTTGAACGGTCAAGCGAAGCAATCCACTGATCGTACTGCTGATTCTGTTGATAAGAATAAACACAGAGAGACAAGAAACCGATGATAAGTGCGCTAACAGCAATAAATGGTAACTTCTTCATAAACCTCCTAAGCAAAATCTATCGCTTAATTCAATAAATTTTTGTATAATATAGATATTAGCATATTTTAGCGTGTTTGTGGGCGGTGCGACAAAAAAACGGAGGTAAAAATGGACGAGATGAGTGCGGATCAAAATGCGGATTTAAACCAATCTTCAGGTATTTTTGATGAGGGGAAAAAAGGAATTTTTAGTCAAATCGGGGAGAAGCTTAGTGGTTTCTTCAAAGGATTAGCCAAAGTTCTTGGGAAGATTTTTGTCGAGAAAAAAACGACTGAAGTGGATGAGAATAGCGGAAAAATTGAGAGATTGGATGAGCACGAAGAACATAATATCGAAAGCGAACCGACAAATTCGACCAGTGCGGCTGATACTTCTTTTGTGGGGCCGATGAATCGTAACATTTTTACCGATAAAGATACGGCGGCAAAATTAGTGCGGCATGAGGCGAAGATGAATGAGATCAACGAGATGAGTAATGGAATGTCAGGAACTGGGACTAATATAGAGATGGGTAACGGGAGTTTGCTTGCTAAGAATTTGCCTGCCGAGAGTTTGCCAGAAATCTTTTATCCGGAAACCACAGAAGACTTAGTGTGGCTGATCAATAAACTGCCAGAAGAAGTAATCTCAAAACAACAGAGAAGAACCATGGCGGCTGCAATGACTTTTGATAGTAAGATTGTAAAAGAGGTGATGACACCCAAAAATGAGGTAATTATTATCCACGAAAATGATTTTATGGGACCTCTGACTTTATCGCGACTTTATCAATCGGGTTTATCACACTTCCCTGTGGTGGGCGCGAGAGGTGAAATCGTAGGGCTTATCCACACAAAGACACTATTTAGTCTTAGCGTGAAAGAAACCGACCGAGCTTCCGCTTTCTTGGATAAGAATGTTTATTACATGAGCGAAAATTATACCTTAAAAGAGGCACTTCTTGCATTTATTCGTACGAGTTGTTATTTCTTTATTGTGGTGGACGATCACGGAAAAGTGACGGGACTGATGAGCTTTCATAAATTAATCGAAATGATTGTAGGTAATTTGCCAGAGACAGATTTTGATCAGGATCAGGATTTGATGTCAGTGGTAAAATACGCAAGAACTTTGCAGGGGTCAAAGTAGACGACCAAGAATCGCGTGGTTGGATTTACTAGCCATAACATAGTAAAAACTGAGAAGCTGGAATTGAAGGCTGAAACAGGAGAAGAAATTAAATGAATTTAAAAACAGTTTATAAAACGAGACGGGCGATTACGGCACTGATTTTAAGCGGAATTGTGATTTTAACGATTATCACAAATCCAAATTCTTATCAGAAAAAAGCCGAGTCAAGCGCAAAAGAAAATATAAACTCTGGGCTGCATAATAGTAACGATAACGGTAAGATAATTCAAGGCAATAGTCAAAATAGCGAAACTAATAATAGCGGTGATGATGGTAATAAAAATAATCCTGGTGAGCAGACAGAGAGAACACCGCTTGCAACAGAACTACTTTCAAAACTTGAGGTAAAAGGGCGGGCGCCGAAGACTGGATATAAACGAACCGAATTTTATAATGGTTGGCCGGAAATTGAAGGTTGTAATTTAAGACAGCGGATTTTAAAACGAGACTTTGGCGATACGGCAAAGGTGGACGAAAAATGTAACGTAGTGGCTGGAAAATTCTACGAACCTTATACGGGCGAAGAAATGGGATTTAAAAACCGATCAGAAATTTCAAAAAAAGTGCAGATCGATCACGTAGTGGCGCTGTCGGACGCTTGGCAAAAAGGGGCGCAATATAAAACTGCTGATGAGAGATTTAAAATCGCAACTGATCCTTTGAACTTAATCGCAGTGCAAGCGGCGGCAAACCAACAAAAATCAGATGGCGATGCAGCGACTTGGCTACCAAAAAATAAAAGTTTTCGTTGTCAATATGTGGCAAGACAGATTTCGGTGAAATACAAATACTTACTTTGGGTAACTGAGGCGGAAAAAGAAGCGATGGGACAAATCCTAGAGAAATATCCAGAACAAAAGACATACTAGAATTTTATGATTTTAAATTTTATAAAAATGATTCATTACTTTTGTTCTGCAATCCACTGTTGCAAAACACCAAGTTGATCAATATCTTTCTGTTGTTCTTCTTTTGATAATTCAGCAAAACCACAAGCAAGTTTTGGATCGCCATAATTTGGATCTTTTACCCATTCATTACACTTGATCCAATTTTCATGAATTAAGTCACCATATTCATTGCGGACTTTTTCATCTTCAAGGTTTAAACTGCTTAAAGTATCAGCACCACGCTCGTCCATCAATCCAATCAAAAACTCTGCACCGCCACGATTCTGTTCTTTCCAATAATCAGAATATTTGTCGTAAGGTTGATTTGCGATGTCAATAACCGAAGCATGAGCAGCAAGCTCGGAATATCCTTCTGCCATCAAATCGTCTGGAGATTTATTCTTTAAGGCTTTTTCACCATTGACGCCGCGCCAAGCTGGCTGGAAAGTACCATCTTCAAGTTTTGGATAATACTTCTCAGCATAATCTCTTGCAAGAGGGATTGCCAGAGACTCTACACGTGGATCTAATACTTTCTCCATATTTTCACCATTACTCGATGATAACTTTTCACCATTCATTTCTTAAATCTCACTTTCGTTTAATAAGACTGAGTCTTAACCCGATTATACTACACACCAGATTTTGATGTCCAATTAAAGGTATGTTAAGATATAAATAGTTTTAAAATAAATTTACTCTGGGAAATTTTATATGAATCTAAAAATTGGAATTGTGGGTTTGCCAAATGTGGGAAAGTCGACGTTGTTTAATGCATTGACTAATGCACATGCTTTGGCAGCTAACTACCCATTTGCAACGATTGAGCCAAATGTGGGAATTGTGCCGGTGCCGGATGAACGCTTAGATGTCCTGGAAAAAATGTATAATGCAGAGAAAAAAATTCCAGCAACTGTGGAATTTGTGGATATTGCGGGTTTAGTCGAGGGAGCATCAAAAGGCGAGGGGCTTGGTAATAAGTTCCTTGCGCATATTCGCGAATGTCAGATTATCTGCCATGTGGTGCGTGTTTTTAAAAACGATGATATTATGCATGTCTCAGTCAGCGCAAACATACCAGCGCCAGTTGATCCAAAAGCTGATATCGAAATTATTCAAACTGAACTAGAGCTAGCTGATTTTGAAACACGCGAAAAAGTTGAGGCAAAGCGCAAGAAAAGCAAAGATACGACTGAGGAGAAGATTCCATATTTGACAGAAAAACCAGTGATTTACATGTTTAATGTGGACGAAAACGAACTGATAAATGAAAATTTAAAAAATGAATTGCGTGGACTTGTAAAACCGGCCCACGCGGTGTTCGTAAATGCAAAACTTGAAGAAGAAATGACCGGCATGAGTTTGCAAGAAAAAATGGAATTTTTGGAGAGTTATGGCGTAAAGGAAGATGCTTTAGGGGAACTTGTAAGGGCAGCCTATGACACTTTAGGATTGCAATCTTTCTTAACTGCCGGAAAAAAAGAAGTGCGCGCGTGGACAATCAAAAAAGGTGCAACAGCTCCCGAAGCGGCCGGGACAATTCATACTGATTTTGAGCGTGGATTTATTGCAGCAGAAGTAATGAAGTATGATGATCTTGTAAAGTTAGGAAACGAAGCGGCGGTAAAGGCAGCTGGAAAATTAGCAACAGTTGGTAAGACCTATATTATGCAAGATGGTGATATTGTAGAATTTCGTTTCAATGTTTCAAAATAAAGAAATAAATTTACTGTTATAATCAGGCCATGATCTTAGGAATTGATGAGGTTGGTCGGGGTCCGTATGCGGGACCACTGGTGATTGGGGCTTGCATTTTGCCAAATCCGGAAATAATCGAGCGAGAACCAGAAAAATATGCTTGGATTTTTGAACTAACTGATTCAAAGAAATTGACGGTTAAAAAACGTGAGATTTTATACAATAAAATCAGAGGCGGTGCGCTGGCAGTGGCCACGGGTTGGGTGGAAGCGAGCGAGATTGATAAAATCGGTTTATCCGCGAGTCTGAGGCTAGCTTGTCGAAGAGCCATCAAACAGATTCAAGAAACACATATACCTTTTTCTGAAATTATTATTGACGGGACGATGAATTTCTTAATTGGAACACCGCTTGAAAAATACGTCTCTATTCTAAAAAAGGGTGATCTTTTGATTAAGGAAATTTCGGCGGCAAGTATTTTGGCTAAAGTAGAGCGAGATCGCTACATGAAAAAATTGGCGGAAAAATATCCCAAGTATGGCTTTGAAAAACACGTGGGATATGGAACAGCCTTGCATCAACGAGCAATGGAACAATATGGCTTAACACCGGAACACCGACGTTCTTTTCGACCAGTACATGAAATTTTAATAAAACAGAGCGACTCAATAAAAGATAAAAGGCTAATTAGACAGAAAAATTTGAGTCAATGCGAGAAAGTAGAAGATGATTCAGAACAAAAAGCTGAAAACATAAAAGCTGGGATCATAACAACTTCTACTGAACTGGGTAAGCTCGGCGAAGAAAAAGTAGCTGAGTACTTAATTTTTAAGGGACACGAAATTGTCGCAAAAAATTTTAAAACCAAATATTTTGAAATTGATATTATTTCAAGATTGGATGATTCCCTGTTTTTTACGGAGGTAAAGTACCGTAAAACAGCAAAATATGGCGAACCGATTGAATTTATTAATAAACGTAAGCAGGATCAGATGCGATTTGCAGCAGATAGCTTTTTAGTGATACACCCGGAATTTAAAAATCATAAAGTTTACCTCGCAGCAGCTAGTGTAAGCGGTGAAGATTTTCAGATCGAGGATTGGTTAATTATTGAATAATTATCTTATATATAAAATTGGAGAATATGAACTCTAAAATCCAGCTAACAAATTGTTATCTGAGAATAAAAATAAACCTCGGTTGAGGTTTATTTGGAATTTTCTAGTTTTACGCTGCAGTAACTTCTTCAGTTTTTGTAGTTTCAGTCTCTACGGGAGCTTCGTTAGCTTCAGCTGGAGCTTCAACAGCTGCTTCTTCTTTGAGGGTATTAACTGCGATACGATCAAAATCTTTAGCAGTAAGACGAGCAGATTTACCAGAACGATTGCGAAGGTATGAAAGATTATTACGACGAACTTTAGCGCGTTTAACGATTTCAATTTTTTCAACCAATGGGCTATGCATCAAGAAAGATTTCTCAACACCAATACCGGAAGCAATTTTACGCACAACAATACGTGCAGTGTGAGACTCTTTGCGGTCTACACGGATTACGACACCTTCGAAAACCTGAAGACGGAATTTTTCGCCTTCTTTAATTTTCTGAGTTACCTTAACGGTATCACCAGAGCGAACATCAACGATGGCTTTCTTTTTCTGGGCGTCACCAATTTTTTTCAACACTAGAAAACTCATATTTTACCTTTTATTACTTAAAACTTGACCTATTTTAACATAGTTTTATGGAAAATGGAAGAGGTGAGACCATTAAAAGACAGTGGTGTCGAAACCGGCCTGAGGATTGTTATCTTTGAAGGTTTTACAAGAATACTTCATATTAGGGTCAGATTCATATTTGTTAAGAACAGTCACGGCAGCTTTCATATCTTCGGAAACGTTTTTACACTCGATGACACCCATGCCATTGGCGGCATAAACACCGACGAATTGCCAGGAACCACTGGGGAGATTACGACTATAAACATTGGTTTGTGCGGCCATACCGTGATCGACATAGCGAGGCATAGCTAAGCCATTAGGATCGACCACTTTCTCCATTTTTGAGACATTGAGTTTGGCAACCACCTTTGTGCCATCCTCGTTCGTAACAATGCGACCACCGGTGATGCGATAATCATCACCAACGATGGTAGTAAGTTGAGCAAAGTTGATGTTTAGATCATTCCATTTAACAATCTGCTTCTCGGCCTTTTGCTCTACTTTCTCCTCAGTTTTAGTCTCGTCCTGCGCTTTATTATCAACTACCTTAGTCTTAGTGGCAGCCTCATACTCAGCAATGACAGTCTTACTGTCGGTCAACTCCTTTTGGTATTGCTTGACCAAATTGGTTCCCTCATTAATTTTCTGATTACTATAAAAGTAGAGGAAGCTGACAACGAGAAGAAGGACGACAGATAAAATAGAGGTGGCGATACCAACAATTTTCCAATGGTTACCTGACTTCTTTAGCTCTTTAGTATTATCGTAACTTGAAGTATCAAAACCGGATTCTTCGGCGAGCTGCTCAACATAACTAGCAGGAGTAGTGGATTCAGTTTGAGTAAACTGATCAACTGAAGTTTGTGGTTCGATCGGGTTTGATTCGACTGAAGCCTGTGTTTCGACCTGATTTAATTGCCCAGCTGAAGCTTGTGGTTCACTTTGAGTAAATTGCTGATCTTGACTATTTTGTTCGTTTTGGTCCATTTGTTACCTCTTATTTATATCACCCTTGATATTTCATCCAATGTGGTTTCACCACGCAAACAGGCTAAAATACCCTTCTGTTCGAGCGTAATGAGACCGGCTTTTCTGGCGGTTTTCTCGATAGCATCAGTATTAATATCCTCAACGTCACCACGGATATATTTCTGAACTTCCTCAGAGACGGTGAGCTGTTCCATAATCACCTTACGACCCTTATAGCCGAATGGATCATCAATTCCAGACGGGACGGCCTCGAAGAGAGTGAAGTTATCTGGATCAAGATTAAATCCGAGCTGATCATAGAGCACCTCTTCAGGAAGACCTTCAAGCTTTGAGAGTACAAATTGGCGGGTAGTCTCATCAGGGGTAAATTCGCGTTTATTCTCTGACAAGCTACGCACGAGCCGCTGAGCCATCACCATGCGAATGGAGCTGGAGAAAATTGGATTAGTACCAATCAGGTCGATCATACGAGAGAAGGCGGCTGCGGTGGAGTTGGCATGGAAAGAACTGAGAACAAGGTGACCAGTAATAGAGGCCTGAATTGCGGTTTTTGCAGTATCGCCATCACGAATCTCACCAACCATCACAACGTCAGGGTCGAGACGAAGAATGGAGCGTAAACCGTCAGCAAAGGAGCCGCCTTCTGTAGTATTGACTGGAATCTGAGAAATACCAGAAATACCGTATTCGATTGGATCCTCAAGAGTAATAATCTTACGATCAGTAGTATTTAAGGCATTAATCATAGAATACAGAGTTGTAGACTTACCGGAGCCAGTAGGACCGACCATGAGAACAAGACCGCGAGGATGCGAGATCACTTCGTTAATTTCAGAAAGCTCGTGTTCGGAGAGACCAAGGAGATTGAGGTTAAGAAGTGATTCATCAAAGTTGAAGAGGCGCATGACGGCGTCCTGACCATACATGGTTGGAACAGTTTCGACACGGATGTTTAAAAGATGCGAAGAACCGTCACGGAAAATATCTTTCTGCATGTGACCAGACTGCGGAGTCTTGGCGGCGGAAGAAATACCCGCTCGCGAACCAAGCTCGCCCATGAAGACACGATAGCGATCACGCTCAAGATTGGCAACTGGGTGCAAAATACCATCAACGCGCATACGAATGCGAATGGATTCACGAAGATTTTCGATATGGATATCCGAAGCACCGAGCTTATCAGCTTGATCAAGAAGGAAGTCAAAAACCTTATCAGTACCGACCGAGTTGAGGGTCTGAGAAACCGAAGCAAGAGTTTCCGAATCGCCATCGCCAGCAATACGAATATCATCGTAGTGAACCTGCCTCGGTGGATCGTAACGAAGCATGAGAACTTGATAAGCACTGTTTGAGATGAGGAAAAAATCAATACCATCACCATTAATATTGAATTTCTCGCTGAATTCCTTGATGGTGCTGCGAGGGGTTTGGCTGGTGACCATGAATTGATATGGAAGACCGTTGCCGCCTTTTTGGAGAGGAAGGATGTAGTCGCTATGCATTTTTTGGATATCAATGATGCCAAAAAGTAGCGGCAGAGTATCCTCGATGGGGCGGGTATCAAGATATGGGAGACCGAGGGTCATGGCGCGTGAAGAGGCGGCCTGCTCTTCATTTGCCCGACGTTGCTCCTGAATTTGTTGCTCGTTCATTGAGTGTATTATAACATAAGCGGGATATAGTAGATTTGAATTAATGGGTTTTGTATAATGAAATCATGAAATTATATCTTGTGAGGCATGGGGAGACTAGTTGGGTTGCATAATATTAACTGAACAGGAGTGATATATAGACACGAGAAAAGGAGG